>Ga0307408_100003077_pt1 | contig 11502 bp, 10 predicted proteins | sample 322Cmetagenome_FD_202116 | JGI IMG/M metagenome (GOLD analysis project Ga0307408, IMG submission 202116) | Maize rhizosphere microbial communities from greenhouse at UC Davis, California, United States - 322HYB-C-3 | ecosystem: Host-associated > Plants > Roots > Rhizosphere > Soil | place... | reverse complement strand
TTAGGTTGAACTCAAAACCGCCACGGGCTTTAATTCCCCGCTCTGCCGTCTGATTTGAAGGATGGTGCAGTAAGGGGAATTAAAGCCCGTGGCGGTTTTGAGTTCAACCTAAGCTGGAAAGCCGGGAAGTTAGAGCAGGTTGAAGTGCTTTCGAGTACTGGAAATACATGCAGGCTTAGATATACAGGGAAAGTGATTTCTTTGGCGACTGTCGCTGGTAAGAAATACAAACTAAATGGAGAATTGAGGGAGCTGTAGCGAACTGCTGATTCACAGGGTACAATTGAGAACAGATGAAATTGATAATTGAAAGAATTTTAAGATCAATATATAGGATTTCTATTGCCGTTGGCTTCAGCCAACGGACTATAAGAGACATAGAAGGGGCTTTAGCCACATTAATGCGGCTAAAGCCTTCTTTATACATTTCTTGTCCGTCAGCTAAAGCAGACGGCAATAAATACCCTTCACAGTGCTTTAAATACTACTCAAAATCAACAGATTACAAAGATGTCATTATAAGGATAGGAGAGATCCTAAAGCGTTTTGCTAGTATGATGCCTAAGTTTCCTTCTTTCGTCGGAATGACAAAGTGTGTTAGTTATGGGCGTTTTGTATTTAGCCTGGCATTTTTAATAGCTTCATTACAAACAACCCATGCCCAAACACGCACCGACATATCTCTGGATAATAACTGGCAAACGATAGCCCACGATAAAAATCCAAACGCATACGCAGGATTTGAAAAAGTGGCTTACAAGCTTCAAGGTTGGCAAACCGTAAACGTTCCGCACAATTGGGACCAATACCACGGATACCGCCGCTTAATGCATGGCAACCGTCACGGTTATGCCTGGTACCGTAAAACATTTAAAGTACAAAAGCCAAAAGATGGAAAACGTTTCTTCCTCTATTTTGAAGGTGTAGGCTCGTATGCTACAGTTTATTTGAATGGAAAAAAGATTGGTTATCACCCGGGTGGACGCACTACATTTACTTTAGATGTAACCAATACGCTCAATACTAATAATCAACCAAACTTATTAGCTGTAAAGGCAGATCATCCTGCCAATATTCAGGATTTACCCTGGGTTTGTGGTGGCTGTTCAAGCGAACGCGGATTTTCAGAAGGGTCTCAGCCTATGGGGATTTTTCGTCCGGTACACCTGATTATCACTAATGATGTACGAATAGAACCTTTTGGTATCCACGCCTGGAATGACACTACCGTTTCCGAAAAATCAGCTTTGCTTAATTTTAATACAGAAATAAAGAATTACAGCAGCAAACCAAGAATAATTTCGCTGGTAACAGAAGTCCTAGATAGAGAAGGACGCAAGGTTGCAGAGATAAAAAAGCAGCAAACATTAAATCCGGGAGTAAAGGCAATATTAAGCCAGCAATCGCCGAAGCTAAGCAATGTCATTCTTTGGTCGTTGGAGAATCCCTATTTGTATTCTATCGTTACTCGCCTTATAGAGAATGGTAAAGTTCTTGACGAGCAAACTACGCCGTATGGTATCCGTTGGATCAGCTGGCCAATTGGAAAGAAAGGCTCGAATCAATTCTTCCTCAATGGAAAGCCAGTGTTTATTAATGGCATCGCCGAGTACGAACATCTTATAGGAAATAGCCACGCTTTCACAGCCGAGCAAATTAAAACTCGCGTAATGCAGATCAAGGGTGCAGGATTCAATGCTTTCCGCGATGCCCATCAGCCGCATAATTTACGCTACCACGAATACTGGGACAAGATGGGGATTTTGTGGTGGACGCAAATGGCGGCACACGTTTGGTATGATACACCCGCGTTTCGCAAGAACTTTAAAGAATTGCTTACCGATTGGGTGAAGGAAAGGCGGAACAGCCCTTCGATAGTTTTATGGGGATTGGAAAATGAAAGTACATTGCCCGAAGATTTCGCCAGGGAATGTACCGAGTTAATCCGCAAATTAGATCCGACGGCTTCGTCGCAACGTTTGGTGACTACTTGTAACGGTGGTAAAGGAACCGATTGGGATGTCCCTCAAAACTGGACGGGCACTTACGGCGGTGATCCAAAGCTCTACGATCAGGATGTGCAGCGCCAGGTATTGATTGGCGAATACGGAGCCTGGAGGACACTGGATTTGCATACCGAAGGCCCATTCAACCAGGGAGGGATTTTCAGCGAAGATAGAATGACTCAGTTAATGGAAATGAAAGTTCGTTTAGCTGAATTTGCAAAGGAAAAAACAACAGGGCATTTTTTCTGGCTACTGACTTCCCACGATAATCCAGGCAGGGTGCAGGGTGGGGAAGGTTTACGTGAGCTCGATCGTGTTGGCCCTGTAAATTATAAAGGGCTTTTAACTCCATGGGAAGAACCTTTGGACGTGTACTATATGTTTCGTGCAAACTATGCGCCTAAAGGAACAGAACCTATGGTCTATATCGTCTCGCATACCTGGCCCGACAGATGGACTAGTCCCGGAAAAAAGGACAGTATCACTGTTTATTCCAATTGCGATGAAGTTGAGTTATTTAATGATGTTAATGGTGCTTCATTGGGTAAACGGACTCGCAATGGTGTAGGCACACATTTCCAATGGGACGGTGTAACTATCAATTATAATGTATTGTATGCAAAAGGTTATGTAAATGGTAAAGAAGTAGCTACTGATTATATAACATTACACCATTTACCTAAGGCACCTCATTTTAACGATTTACTGAAAGATGCTAAGCCTGTTACAGCTCCGCAGAAAGGTTATAACTATTTATATCGTGTAAATTGTGGTGGGCCTGATTATGTAGACGAGAATGGTAACACATGGCTTGCCGATTGTCAAAGAGCCGATAGCAAAACATGGGGCTCAAACTCATGGACAAAGGATTTTCCAGGAACACCAGCATTCTTTGCAAGTCAGCGACGCACTTTCGATCCGATTAAAGGTACACATGATTGGAACTTATTTCAGGATTTCCGCTACGGCAGGGAAAAGCTGAACTATGAGTTTCCTGTTAAGGATGGAGAATATTTAGTTGAGCTCTATTTCACAGAACCATGGTTAGGAACTGGTGGCGGCATGGATTGCAGCGGCATGCGTTTGTTTGATGTTGCAGTCAATGGCAAGGCCGTCATAAATGATTTAGATATCTGGAAAGAAGTAGGCCATGATGCTGCTTTAAAGAAAACTGTTAAAGTAAAAGTAGTTGGGGGCGTGTTAAATATATCCTTCCCTGAAGTTAAGTCGGGGCAAGCATTGATTTCGGCAATCGCGATTGCAAGCCTGGATAGCAAAGCAGTTGCAGCACCTGGTTCAGCTTCTATTATTCAGAATGTATCCAGAAATGCCAGGCCACAAAGTTGGATGGATACTGGTAATAAAATTCATCACGATAATGAAGCGGAAATTGTGTCTCTTCCATCAAACTTGTATGGCGCAGAATGGATCCAGGCTTCAAAGGCCAACACCGGAGGTTTGAATTTCAAGATTGGTCAGGAAGCTGATGTATTTATTGGGTATGCAGCAAGTTTGGCAAAGCCAGAATGGTTGAAAGGTTATGAGGAGACAGGAACATTTATCAGCACAACCTACCAAAAGGATAACAAGTTCACCGTTTGCCGCAAGCGTTTTAAGCAAGGCGAACTTGTAAGGCTTGGAGAAAGCCCGGCAAATGTGCCAATGTATATAACCGCTGTATTACCAGCCAGTGCTCTGGAACCGGCTCACGATTTAAAAAGGGCAATCAGTTATAAAGCAACTGACGCAAAGTTAATCGGTGGCGGAATAGGTAAAGCCGAGTTTATAGGAAGGGAAAGGGTAAAATTCAGTAAGGCTTCTGGCGATGTGTTGGAGTGGACAATTAATACCGGCGTCGGCGATACTTACTCCTTAACTGTAAAATATCATAATCCATTTGCTAGGCCATTAAAGGCTCAAATAGAACTAATAGCTCTGGATGGTAGTGTTTTGAAAAAGCCTGAAACTATTGAATTTGCTCCAACTAAAGAAGGAAAATGGAATTACTATAGCACCAATACAGGCACCATGATTAATGCCGGAACTTATAAGGTTAGGTTGATTGCTGTGGATGCTGAGGGGCTGTTTGTGGATGCGTTGGATGTGCAATAAGTTTTCAGGGAGTCTGGAGACTCCTTTCCATTGGCTAATCCGTAGACGCTGGCGCTTACCGTTCGGCTGTCCGTAGAGTTAGCGAAGCGCTCTACGGATTCAGATATAGAAGTGAGTCTCCTGACTCACAGATAAAAACAAAAATGTACATAGCCTCTATGTCAGATAGAGGCTATGCTATAAAAGACCAGTTTGGTATTCATTTTTTAACATTTTCTGTAGTACAATGGGTAGATGTATTTTCCAGAAAGGAATATGCGGATACTGTAGTAGAAAGCTTAAAGTTTTGCCAGGAGAAAAAAGGCTTAAAAATTCATGCCTGGTGTATCATGAGTAATCACGTTCACCTGATCCTTTCTACTACTGCACCTAATAAACTCTCTGATGTGTTGAGGGATTTCAAGAAATTTACTTCAAACAAAATTATAGAAGCTATATCCGAAAATACTAAAGAAAGCAGGCGAAACTGGATGTTATGGATTTTTAAGAGAGCTGGCGAGGAAAATAACAGAAACAAAGATCATCAGTTTTGGCAACAGGAAAACCATCCAGTGGAATGTAATACAAATGAAGTTTTGGATTCAAGAATGAAATATCTTCATGAAAACCCTGTACGAGCTGGTTTGGTAAGATATGAGCAAGATTATGTTTATTCTTCAGCTGTAGACTATTATACTACAGAAAAAGGGCTGCTTGATATTGTTTTTGTTTAGTAAATCCGTTTTGGGGAGTCTGGAGACTCCATTCTATTGGCTAATCCGTAGAGACGCTGGCGCTTAACTCGACGGACAGAACAAGGATATTGTTTTTGTTTAGTAAATCCGTTTTGGGAGTCTGGAGACTCCTTTCTATTGGCTAATCCATAGAGACGCTGGCGCTTAACTCTACGGACAGGAAATGCAGAAAATGTTCTCTACTTCGGCTGTCCGTAGAGTTAGCGAAGCGCTCTACGGATTCAGATATAGAAGTGAGTCTCCTGACTCACAGATAAAAACAAAAATGTACATGTGCTAACGTGTCGCTCGTACCTACTTTACGAACTAACTACCCAGATTTATAAAATTAGCTGATTTTTGTTATTCACAACCAAATCCACAAGTTTCTAGTGTACCGCAACCCGTTCTGTTACCTGATTTATATATTCCTGTAACGCCGGTATGAGATACATTTTTGTTGATTGTTAACCGGTAATATGATATGTTGGTGCCACTTGTTCCAACATCAAATTTTATGATGTTTTCATTATAACAGTTTTGGCTGGGGTCTTTTTTAAATTCAGGCGTAAAAGGTGTCCAGCTTGTTCCGTTCGTGCTTGTCGCTCCACTAACTATATTTTCTGGTTTAATGCACTCGCCTAAGGTAATCCCCCAATGACTCAAATCTTGAACCGTTCCGTTATTGCCATTTCCCGGATTTAGGTTTCTTACACGCCATTCCCAGGTATAAGTCCCGTCTTCATTTGATTTAATTTCGTATAAGTAAACGTTATACGGTGTTGTGCTAAGCGTGTTTGAGCTGCCTTTCTTATCCTGCAAGCATTTCTGTGGTTCTAATTTCTCAGTGCTTGCGGTTTCTGTTTCTTTTTGACAAGAATAAATAAGGCTTGATGCTGCGATTAGGGCAACTGAGCTTACTTGGAAAATTTTTTTCATAGGAGTATTGTTTTAGTACTTTTTACCAAAATTAATGGCCAGGTAGATTACATTAACCGATACTATGCGGATCGTACGCAAAAACGCGACATAGTTTACAATTGGGAGGTTTGATTTTATTTGTGGTAAGTGTTTGAAAATCAAGTAAATTTTTAGTTGTGTATCAAAATGTTTTGGTGAAAGTTGAGAAGTGATTTGTAAACCTGAGTGGTAATGTTTACGGCAAAATTGCAAGAAGTATAAATGTTCTGATGCCAATGACGGCAACTAAACGCCTTATAATTTATCACAAAAAAAAAATCCTTTTACTTTTTTTCTTCATCCTCTTGCATTTTAAATTTATAAGTGTAAAATTTACATTTATAAGTAACCAATTTATTAACAAGGCTTTCCAAAATCCCAATTAGGAAGGCTCTAACTAATTATTCTAATTTTTATGAAAAAAACTCATTTTTCACTGGGCAGACTATGTAAAGTTGTGGCCGCAGCTGCTTTGATTTCCATCGCAGGTTGCAAGAAATCAGAGAAAGTAAATGTCCTTTCTGAAACCCCTAATCAATCAAAAAACAAAGCACAGGTTCTAACAAAAGGAGCGGTCGGTTCGCATGATCCATCTGGTTTGGTTTACGATGGTAGCAATTTTTACCAGTTTACTACCGGAGATGGTATTTACTCTGCCTACTCACCGGATCTGATTAATTGGACTTCCGCACCGAATCCAGTTTTCCCGATAGGAACCTGGCCTTCCTGGATTAATTCGGCTGTGCCAGGCTTTGCCGGTACTTTTTGGGCTCCAGATGTGATTAACATCAATGGTATATGGTACGTTTATTATTCTTGCTCCACTTTTGGTTCCGCTAGATCGGCTATTGGGGTTGCTAGAAGTAGTAGTTTAAACGGCCCATGGACGGATTTGGGTATGGTAGTGTCATCCACCGTCAATTCTCAGGTAAACGCCATCGACCCCGGATTATTTAAGGACTCCAACGGTAAAATCTACATGACTTATGGTTCTTTCCACGCAGGTATCGGTGTTGTTGAAATTGACCCTGCAACTGCCAAAGTTAAAAGCGGTACTTCCCTTACGATAGTAGCTGGTGGCGGGGGAGCTGACTGGGAGGCTCCCTATATGATAAAAGAGGGTAGCTATTATTATTTATTTGCTAACCGCGGAGCCTGTTGCAACGGCGTAAACAGTACCTATTATATAACGGTAGGCCGGGCCACAAGTCCAACAGGGCCTTATTCTGGTTGGAGAACGGTTCTTGGAACATCTGGAAAATACATTGGGCCTGGGCACTACGGATTGATCAGACATAACGGTTCGAATTTTGTATCCATCCATTATTATGATGGAAGTGATAATGGAAATGCCAAACTAGACATTATTAATATGGGATTTTCCGGAGGCTGGCCTTTCCTAACCCGCGATTGGATTGCTAGTGGTACCTATAAAATTACCAATGTAAACAGCGGCTTGGCCTGGGATGCCTGGGGCTGTACCGGAGCTGCTGGCCAGGCTATTGCGCAAGGAAATTATTCCGGGTTAAATTGCCAGAAATGGAACCTTACTCCAGTGGGAGACGGCGCATATCGTATAACAAGCTTGCAAGGAGGCAGAAGTGCAGATCTTGTTGGCGGAGGTACAGCCAACGGAACTAAACTGAACCTTTGGGATTGGACAAACAGCGCCTGGCAGAAATTCAGGATTGATCGTACTGCCACCGGAAGCCACATTTTCACTCCTTTAAATTCGGGCAGGGTTATCGAAGTGCCTGGTGCTTCAACAGCAGCAGGCGTTCAGTTGGGTATTTGGGATTATAATGGCAATAATTGCCAGAAGTGGAATATTACCGCTCCCTAATGGATTATTTGAGAAAAAACACCTGATATACTTCAGCCTATACGGGGCCGTAGCATTTTGCTGCGGCCTTTTTTTAACCCGTCTACTCGATTAGCGGTTCGTTGTTTTTTAGTTTGTAGGTTCATAGTAAAGTATTACTGCACCACCACTAAAGGTTTTAGTCTTTATGAGTTTAAGAATAGTGCGGACGTTTGTATTTTCAAATAATGGCAAACCGCTTCCTGCAATAACCGGATGAACACAAATCTGGTATTCATCAATCAAATTCACTTTCATTAGCTGTATAATTAAACTACGACTGCCAACCAAAATGTCTTTACTCTCCCCATTGCGGGATTGTTTGAGCTCTAGAACTTTTTCTTCAAGAGTTTGATTTGACAATTTAGCACTGTCCCACTCGGTATTTTTTAGCTTATGCGAAAAGACAATTTTTGGAATTTCGTCCATAGCCATAGCAAAGTCGTCCATTGATTTTTCACCTGAAGGATTTTTTACCAGAGTTTGCCAATATTTCATAAGTTCATAGGTTATTCTGCCGTATAGAATTGCATCAGCATCACTTATTAATTTTCTATAATGTTGATGTATTTCTTCATCTGGTGATAACGCCGTATGATCGCAAAAGCCATCAAGTGTCATATTGATTGCTGCAATTATCTTTCTCATATCTGTCTTTAACTGTTAGGTCCCTGTGGGTTACTCGCGAACATCTTACAATAGCCAGTAACAGTTTGCAGCTGTTAGCGGTTCGTGCATATTCGTCTGCAATTTAGTTTTCGGCTATAAATTTATTATCCATTACTATTTGCTGTTTACAGCAGGCATTGTCAAACTAAATTTTCCAGTCCGAATTCAGCCAACTTGTCCACAATTGGCAAAGTCTTCAACCCTAATTTGGTTAGTCGATATTCAACTTTCGGTGGAATTTCGGGATAGACTTTTTTGCTGACCAATTTATTTTCAACAAGCATGTTCAATTCTTGTATTAACATTTTTTCGCTGATGCCTGGAATAGCTCTTTTCAGTTCGCCATAACGCATCACATTTTCGTTGATCTGAAATAATATCATCAACGTCCATTTACCACTTAACAGAGTTAAAGATGCTCTCACTGGACATTTTTCATCGCAAGGTGGATTTGTTTTAAAGTTTTTTTGCATTGATAATCAGTTATTTTAACCATTTGGTAAGTACATAACTTTCTGGTAAGCACTTGTGTAAAAGTAAGTACTGGATTAGTTTTGTAAAGTAATTTTTAAATATTATATGACTCAGCAAGAAGAAAACAGACAATTAGTAGCTACGGCTTATCAAAGAATTTTTGGTGATTTAGATGCGACAGCTGTAGAGGAATTTATGAGTAAGGATTTCTTACAACATAATCCCACCATTGCTGATGGCCAAGATGGGGTAAAGGCTCTTGTAGAAATGTTAGCATCACAAGGCGTTCCAAAGCAAAAAATTGAATTTAAGCATATTGTAGCAGAAGGTGATCTTGTTTTTCTTCATTCTCGTTATGAAATGGCAGGAAAGGAATGGCGGTTTATTGATATCTATCGTGTAGAAAATAACAAGTTAGTTGAGCATTGGGATGCTATGATGCAGATGCCTGAACAGAGAGCCAATAATAATTCAATGTTCTAAAATAAAATTCTATCAGTCGGATAACATTTAAAACCAGAGAGAAAAATGAAGATTTTAGTATTTGGAGCCACAGGCTCGCAACAATTCAATGTAATAGCAGAAGGAAGAAAAAAAGGAGCGGAAGTAATTGCTGCTACAAGTTCAGAAAAAAGCTTTGAAAAATTAAGACAAGCAGGAGCAACACCTATTTTGGCAAATATGAATGATGCCAATAAAATGCGGGAGATAACCAAAGGGATAGATGCGATTGCTTTTATGATACCAGTTTCTCTGCCCAACCCATTTGATGGCTTGCAATATGCCACAAATGTGATTGATGCGGCCAAAGCAAATGGTGTAAAGAAAATCGTCTGGAATACAAGTGGTTGGCTCCCTGCTCAAAAAATCGGAGTTCCTACCGATGATGTTAAATTAGACATTAAAGAATATCTGGTAAATAGCGGATTGGATTATGTAATCATTGAACCAACGATTTATATGGAAAATATGATGGGAGGTTTTTGTGCCCCTTTCATAACAAATGAAAAGAAGTTGGCATATCCTACTCCGGAAGCAATGCCAATAGGCTGGATAGCTTCTAAGGATGTAAGTGCTTTGGTAGTCGAGGCTATCTACAATTCAAACTTAAAATCAGATACTTTTCAGGTAAGCGGTTTAGAAAATTTAAAGGGCAACGAATTGGCAGGAAAATTTTCTAAAGGCGTGGGTGAAAATATCGTTTATTATGCACAGCCGCCAAAGGAATTTAAAGATATTTTAGCACCATTTGTGGGAGAGGCTGGAGCAGCAGCGGTTGCATCTTATTATGAAAGTCTCCAAAACGCAACAGAATACCCACCAAAATTCAATCCTAATATGAGTAAAGTATTAGAAAAACTTCCTGTGCAAATGACTTCGTTAGCAGAATGGGCGAAGGAGAATAAGGAATATTTTTTTAACTGATAAAATTGAAGTCCATTTAAAAAAATCTTTGTCAATAGAGGGGCACAGTTGACTTTACAATTCAACTAAATGTAAAATCAATGTGTCGCTAGCTGTCGCAGGCGTGTCGCGTGTAATATTTGTGCATTCTTATTTTCCGAAAGGTCATTGTTTTAATTTTCTGATTTCAAATGTATTAGGGTTTTTCGCTCCCGAGCGTATTTGATAAATTGGCCCACAGCGCAAAACGATTTGTTAACGGAAATGCTATCGCGCGTAAATTTGTTTTGTTAGGAAAACCTTGTCGTGCGGAAAAATTTGTCTACCGATCTTTTATTTTTTGGCTTTTGAAAGTCCGTGCGAAATTGTCCTGCGGGATTGTGGTCGGCAAAAGTTCATTCTCAGTTGGGGGGGGATTTTTGTAATGCTAAGTTTTTTACAGGCCAAGGCGAAGTTTAACATAGTCCCCGATTAGAATAGCTGTTGGGTAGGAAACTTCCTCTTCTGTGTGCGCATGTAACATTAGCCGCTCAGCAAAGGCGACAAATTCAGGATGTCCTTCGGTTTTAGCGTGCTGTATCATAACTTTTAAGGCATTTACTATGTGTTGATGTTCTGCTAGCATTTCAGGAAGTTCTTTTTTCAGTTTATCTGTCAGTATTATGACTTGTTTCATTTCTTCTGAAAGTTTGCCTGAAGTAATAAGCGGTAACAATCCTAAAGGAGGAAGCGCATATTCTTCTTCTTTTTCAAAATGAGGATGCATTAATTTAGCAACAGTTTTTGCAGCTTCACCAGTTTTGTCCGAAAGTTGAGTGGCTTTTCTGAGCATATTATGCAATTCTTCATGCTCTTGTTTTAGCGGATGTGGTATTTTAAATTCCATAATGCTTTTATTTTTTTCTATAATACAATGTCCCAAATAAAACACTTATTATGACGAAAATTCCAGATAAAATCCAGGGAATATGCTCCCTTAGCCTATCTTCTTCAATATGGGCGGGATTATGCTCGCCTTCACCTTCAGCAAAATGAAAGTATTGCACATAAGCTTCAATATATTCTCTGCCAGCTTGCACATTATTAATATCGTAATTTTTTAATGACATTACTTTATCAAAACGATTCTTCAATTCTGTCAATTTATCTTTGGGAACTAAATCATTCAATGGGGAAAGGTTTCCCAGTGTTATAGACTTATTGGATATTTCGGAGGGATAGTGCCAGTTGTTTCGGTCAAACCGTGCCACTTTAAAAGATCGTACAATTATATAAAAAAGGCAGTATTATTCTTGTTTCAATA
>Ga0307408_100003076_pt1 | contig 11503 bp, 8 predicted proteins | sample 322Cmetagenome_FD_202116 | JGI IMG/M metagenome (GOLD analysis project Ga0307408, IMG submission 202116) | Maize rhizosphere microbial communities from greenhouse at UC Davis, California, United States - 322HYB-C-3 | ecosystem: Host-associated > Plants > Roots > Rhizosphere > Soil | place: USA... | reverse complement strand
GGCCGCCGTGGGCAGCATCATGCTGCAACTGCAGGGCATGGGCGGCATGCCGGCCGAAGCCTTCGACGTCGATATCGGCGGCGACAAGCTCAGTGTGCACATGACAAGGATCGGGGAGGACGACGGCAACATCGCGGTGGCGATGCTGGGCCGTTCGATCGACGAAGCGACAGCGGAATACGCGCGCCTCGAGCGCTGGCTGCTCGGGCTGACCGTGGCCGGCATGATCGTCTGCGTCGTCGCCAGCGTGCTGACGGCCAAGCGCATCGCGCAGCCGCTGCGCCAATTGGCCGATACCGCCAAGAAGCTGGAGCAGGGCGATTACAAGGTCCATATCGCCTCGTCCCGGGCGGACGAGATCGGCGAACTGGCGCACGCTTTCGGCAGCATGCGTGACGGTATCGCCAAGCGTGAGCAGGAGATTCGCCGCCTGGCATACTGGGATCCGCTGACGAACCTGCCGAATCGCGCACAGTTCCTGCTGCTGTTGAATGACGCCATCGGCGAAGCGCGCAAGCGCGGCGGCTGCGTGTATGTGCTGATGATGGACCTCGACCGCTTCAAGCACGTGAACGACGTGATGGGCCACAGCTTCGGCGATGCCCTGCTGAAGCAAGTGGCAGGCCGCTTGCTGCAGAAGCTGGCCAACCGCCGCCATCCGGCCCAGGTGGCGCGCCTTGGGGGCGACGAGTTCGCGGTGCTGCTGCCGGGGTCGGACCTGGACCAGGCAGTGGTGGTGGCCGCTGAAATCCTGCAGGCGCTGGAATCGCCGCTGTCGCTGGACGAACAGATGGTCGACATCGGCGCCGGGATCGGGATTGCCGGCTTCCCCGAAAACGGCGTGGATGGCGAGGAGCTGCTGGGCAAATCCGAGATCGCCATGTACGCCGCCAAGCAGCGCAACGAAGGCGCCGTGGTCTACGAAGAGGCGATCGACAAGGGCAGCCAGCAAAGCCTGTCGCTGCTGACGGAGCTGCGCCAGGCCGTGGAGAACAATGAACTGCGCCTGTTCGTGCAGCCCAAGGTGACGCTGGCGACCGGTCACGTGGTAGGCATGGAGGCGCTGGTGCGCTGGCAGCATCCGGTGCGCGGCAATGTGTTCCCCGACCAGTTCATCCCGTTTGCGGAGCAGACCGGCTTTATCCGCGTGATCACGCACTGGGTGCTGGAGCGTTCGGCGGAGCTGTGCCATGAGCTGGCGCAGCGCGGCATTCACCTGAAGGTATCGGTCAACCTTTCGACGCGCGACCTGCTGGACCAGGAATTGCCCTTCAAGTTCGGCGAAATCTTCATGCGCCACCATGTCTCGCCCGGCGCCTTCTGCCTTGAGATCACGGAAAGCGCGATCATGGACGACCCGGTACGCGCCCAGCAGACGCTGGAGCGCCTGCATGGCATGGGCTGCGATCTTTCGATTGACGATTTCGGCACAGGCTATTCTTCGCTGGCCTACCTGAAGCGCCTGCCGGTCGACGAACTCAAGATCGATAAATCGTTTGTGCTGAATATGGTCAACGACGTTGGCGACGCGAAGATCGTGCGCTCCACCATCGACCTTGGCCACAATATGGGGCTGCGGGTGGTGGCGGAGGGGATAGAGAGCGAGGCAGCCTGGGACATTCTGGCGGAGATGGGCTGCGACCAGGGCCAGGGCTATTTCATGAGCCGCCCGATACCGGCCGACCAGTTGGCAAGCTGGGTCGAGAACTGGAAAGCTTCGGCGTTGGCCGAATAATCGGCGGCGGCGAAGGCTTCGGAGAGTTACTTATTTGTTAAAGTTCAAGTTATGATCGCTGCCGCATCATAACTACTCTCTACGGACGACAAATGCCATTCAAGCGCGCCACCCTTGCACTTTCCCTGATCGCAGCCTTCTCCGCACAAGCCTTTGCCCAGACCTGTCCAGCAGGTGCGCCGGGCGTCAGCTATCCGGCTTCCAAAAAGGTCGACCAGCAGGACAACTACCACGGCACGATGGTCGCCGATCCGTACCGCTGGCTGGAAGATGCCAACAGCGACGAGACCAAGGCCTGGGTGGTGGAACAGAACAAGGTCACGCAAGGCTGGCTGGCGCAGATTCCCGAGCGTGAAGCGATCAAGGCGCGCCTGACCACACTGTGGAACTACGAGCGTTACGGCGTGCCGTCGAAGAAGGGCGGCCGGTACTTCTACAGCCGTAATGATGGCCTGCAGAACCAGGCGGTCCTGTACACCGCCAAGACTCTGTCCGAAACTCCGCGTGTACTGCTGGACCCGAACACCCTGGCCACCGACGGCACCGTCGCGCTGGCTGGCACCGCCGTGAGCCCGAACGGCAAGTTCCTGGCTTACAGCACTGCCGCATCCGGCTCCGACTGGAACGAAATCAAGGTGCGCGACATCGCCACCGGCAAGGACACCAGCGACCATATCAAGTGGGTCAAGTTCTCCAACACGGCGTGGGCCGCCGACGGCTCCGGCTTCTACTACAGCCGCTACGATGAACCGACCGAAGAAAGCAAGCTGGCTGGCGTGAACTACTTCCAGAAGGTCTACTTCCATAAACTGGGCACCCTGCAAAGCGCCGATGCGCTGGTGTACCACCGCCCGGACCAGAAGGAATGGGGCTTTGGCGCCGAAGTGACCGACGACGGCCGCTACCTGGTGATCAACGGCTCCCACGGCACCGAACAGAAGAACCGCGTTTTTATCAAGGACCTGAAGGCCAAGGATGCGCAAGTGGCCGGCCTGCTGGAAGCGTTCGATGCCTCCTACAATTTCATCGACAACGAAGGTCCGCTGTTCTACTTCCTGACCGACAAGAATGCGCCGCGTTCGCGCATTGTCGCCATCGACATCCGCAAGCCCGGCATTGAGAACTGGAAGGAGATCGTGCCGGAAACGCAGCAAACCCTGGCCGGGGCCAGCATCGTCCATAAGCAGCTGGTGCTGAACTACCTGAGCGATGCGCACAGCGCCGTCAAGGTGGTCGACCTGAAAGGCAAGCCAGTGCGCGAAATCGCCCTGCCGGGCCTGGGCTCCGCATCCGGTTTCGGCGGCAAGGCCAGCGACACTGAAACGTTCTACGCATATACCAGCTTCACCACGCCGACTACCATCTACCGCCTCGATATGAAGAGCGGCAAATCGAGTGTTTATCGCCAGCCAAAAGTCGATTTCGATCCGAGCGCTTTCGAAACGCGCCAGGAGTTCTTCACCAGCAAGGACGGCACCAAGGTGCCGATGTTCATCGTGTCCAGGAAAGGGATGAAGCTGGATGGCAGCAACCCGACCTACCTGTATGGCTACGGCGGCTTCAATATTTCGCTGACGCCAAGCTTCTCCGTATCGAACCTGGCATGGGTTGAAATGGGTGGCGTGTACGTCGTGGCCAACCTGCGCGGCGGCGGCGAGTACGGCGAAGCGTGGCACAAGGCCGGCACCAAGCTGCAGAAGCAGAATGTGTTCGATGATTTCATCGGCGCGGCCGAATGGCTGGTGTCGAACAAGGTTACCTCGCCGGCCAAGCTGGCGATCGGCGGCGGCTCCAATGGGGGCCTGCTGGTTGGCGCGGCGATGACCCAGCGTCCAGACCTGTTCGGCGCTGCGGTGCCAGCGGTGGGCGTGATGGACATGCTGCGCTTCCAGAAATTCACCATCGGCTGGGCATGGGCTTCGGACTACGGCTCATCCGACAATGCGGAAGAATTCAAGGCCCTGGTCAAGTACTCGCCGCTGCATAACCTGAAGCAGGGCGGCTGCTACCCGGCCACCATGGTGATGACCGCCGACCATGACGACCGCGTGGTGCCGGCTCACAGCTTCAAGTTCGCTGCCGCCGCGCAGGCCGCACAGGCTGGCGCGGCGCCGATCCTGATCCGCATCGACTCCAAGGCAGGCCACGGCGCCGGCAAGCCGACCACCAAGCAGATCGAGGAAGTGGCGGACCGCTGGGGCTTCCTGGCCCGCGCCCTGGATATGCATCCGGCCGCCGCGGCAAGCGCCACCGGCGGGCAATAAGCGATGCGTGCGCTCCTGCTGCTGTGGACAGCCTTGCTTGCGCCGGCCACGGCGGCGGAAGCGCCTAAAACCTTCGCCGGGCAGACCCAGTCGCTGGCCGCACAACCAGGCTTCATTGAAGTCTGGCGCGATGCGGCGAAGGGCAGGGTGCTGCTCTCCGTGCGGGAGCTGGACCAGCCTTTCCTGCTGGTGTCTTCGCTGCCGTACGCCCTGGGCTCAAACGACGTCGGCCTGGACCGCGCCCAGCCGGGCAGCCCGAAAATGGTGCGATTCCAGAAATTCGGCGAGCGCCTGTTCCTGGTGCAGGACAATACCCGCTATGCCGCCCGCTCGGCCGATCCCGACGAGCGTAACGCCGTGGCCGAGTCCTTCGCCGGCGCCGTCCTGTGGTCGGGCGAGATTCTCGCGAGTGAAGCAGAGCGTTACCTGGTCGATTTCTCCAGCTTCCTGCTGTCCGACCAGCACGGCATCGCGCAACGCCTGGACGAGACGAAGCAGGGCGCATACCGCGTGGATGAGAAGCGCAGCGCGGTACTGGCCGCCGAAGCGAAGGCGTTCCCCGACAATATCGAGCTGGAATCGTTGCTGACATTCGCAGGCCCAGGCACCGGCGAGTTCGTCAAACAGGTCGCGGCCGACCCGGCCAGCCTGTCGATGCGCCAGCATATTTCCATGGTGCGGTTGCCGGACAATGGTTACAAGCCGCGCCGCTACCATCCATTTTCCGGCGGTTTCGACACCGGCTACTACGATTTCGCCACCCCGCTTGCCAGCAGCCTCGACGTGCGCTGGCAGGTACGCCACCGCCTGGAAAAAGGCGGCAAGCCGATTGTCTATTATCTTGACCGGGGCGCGCCGGAGCCGGTGCGCTCGGCACTGCTGGAGGGCGCGCGCTGGTGGTCCAGCGCATTCGAGAAGGCTGGCTTCAAGGACGGCTTTCGCGTTGAACTGATGCCGGAAGGCGCCGACCCGTCCGACGTTCGCTACAACGTGATCACCTGGGTGCACCGGGCCACGCGCGGCTGGTCCTATGGAAACGCAATCGCCGATCCGCGCACAGGCCAGATTATTCGCGGTGCAGTGACGCTCGGCTCGCAGCGTGTGCGGCAGGACATCCTGATCGCCGAGGCCCTGCTTGCGCCGTATGGCAAATCCGCGCCCGCGGAACGCAGTAAGCTTGCCGAACACATGGCGCTGGCCCGCCTGCGCCAGCTCGCAGCCCACGAAGTCGGGCACACCCTCGGCTTCGCCCATAATTTTGCCGCCAGCCGCCAGGGCAACGGCTCGGTGATGGACTACCCGCACCCAGTGCTGAAGCTCGGCACGGACGGCGCGATCGACCTGCAGGATGCCTATGGCGCCGGCGTTGGCGCCTGGGACGATTACGTCGTGAAGCATGTCTATGGAGACTTTGGCAGCGGTGATGCCGAAGCCTCTGCGTTGGCCAAGCTGCGCAGCGACGCCCGCGCCGCCGGCCTGCAATACGTCTCCGACGAAGACTCCCGTGCACCTGGAGCGTCGCATCCTAACGGCTTGTTATGGGATTTCGGTCCCGATACATTGAAAACCTGGGATCAGTTGGGCGCCATCCGCCGCCGTGCGCTGGAAAAGTTCTCGCTCGACGTTCTCCCTGGGGAGCGCCAGGCCGGGGAACTGGAAGCGCGCCTGGTGCCGGTCTACCTGTTGCAGCGTTACCAGGGAGAGGCTGTAGCGCGCCTCCTGGCCGGCGGCGAATACGAATCCGCCACCAGTGCCGACGTGCGCGCAGGCCGCGCCTCAGCGGGCGTCAGGTTGACGCCTGCTGCAATCCAGCGTGCGGCACTGGCTCGACTGGCCGATACGCTGCGCGCCGAGTATCTGGCCTTGCCGGCAAGTGTGCTCGACCAGCTGTCGCCGCCATCGACAGGCTTCGAACGAAACAAGGAATACTTCGGCACGCGCATGAATGCCGTATTCGATGCGCTGTCGGCCGCCGAATCGGGCGCGGCGCAATCCGCCAGCTTCCTTTTCGACGCCGGGCGACTGAACCGCCTGAGCTGGCAGCATGCGCGCGATCCAGCGATGCCGGGCGCCGATGAGGTTGTCGACGCGGCACTGTCGAAGGGCTGGAAGCGAGGCGCAGTGCCCTCCAACGTTGCCGGCGGCGAAGCCGTGCAACTCGCTGCCAACTGGGTGGTGCTGGATGCGTTGCTTCAGGTGCTGGATGGGGGCAAGCTGCACGCCGGCGTCGACGCCGACCTGCGCCAGCAACTGCGTACCTTCGCCGGCTGGTTGAAGGCAAACCCCGGCAAGGGCATCACGGCGTCCAGCCGCGCCCAGGCTGCCGATCATGTACTGCGGTACCTGGCCGATCCGCGCAGCGTCAAGCTGCGCACGCTGCCGGCGATTCCTCCCGGCGCGCCGATCTGACCGAAGCAAGCGCCGCGCGCCAGGCGACGCGGCGGCGGGCCATGTTAATATTTGCGAAAAAATCAATGTAACATCGTCGTTATCCCATCCTGAAAGTTGAAGTTGCTCTCTTTACTGCCAATTGTCCTCGTCGTCTTGTTGTTCGGAGTCTTTGTAAAGCTGGCCGCCCGAATTTTTCGCCGTACAAAACTTGACTGGTCCCGCGCTTTTATTCTCGGACTGTTGGTTACCGTGGTCGGTACAGTCGGTTCACTCCTTAATACGGCTAGTGGGCTAGTGCAATTCAAGCCGCTGGGTTTCCTTGTCGGTATCCTGCTTCAGTTGGCGGTTAGCGGCTGGTACCTCGGGTCCCGCGCCAGAACCGAAGCCGGTGAACCAATCCGCTTCAAAGGCGGAATCGTGCTTGCGCTGATTACCTATCTTCTCGCCATCGCGTTCAGTGTTTTGATGGGAGTGGTTGTTGCGTTGATCTTTAAAGGATCAGTGCCTCGTATTTAGAATCAAGGGATCATTATGCGTGTTTCGATCTCCGCTATCGTCGCCAGGCCTGCCGAAGAATTGTTCTGGCTGTCGCAGGACTACTCGTGCCGCCTGGAGTGGGATGAATACCTCGCTGATGCCCATTTGCTTGATGGCCACCCCACTGCAGCAGTCGGCGTGCAGTCGTTTTGCAAGAATCATGGCGGTTCCGTTCTTGTGTCGCGCTATATCACATTCGCTCCGCCCACTCATGCGGCGGTCGAAATGGTCAAGGGCCCGTGGATACTAAGAAGTTTCGGCGGTACTTGGCGATTCAGGGCTTTGGAGGGGGGCGGCACCGAAGTCCGATTTATCTATAATTTCAAGACGCGTCCAGCGATGCTGAGATGGTTGCTTGAGCCGATAGTGGCGTCTTTCTACCGGCGCGACATGCGCCGCCGGTTGACCGCGTTCAAGAAATGGACTGAGTCCAGGAGTGTTGAGGAATGCAAGACTTTCGCATCACCACAGAAGTAGGCGAACTGGATACGGGGCTCGTGCATCGCTTCCTGTCGCAGGAGAGCAGTTGGGCCAAAGGCATTTCGCTCGCCCTGGTCGAGCGTTCGATGTCCAATTCACTTTGCTTTGGCGGATTTCTTGGCAAGGACCAGATCGCGTTTGCCCGCGTTATTTCGGACTACGCAACCTTCGCGAACCTGGTGGACGTTTTCGTGCTGCCGGAGCATCGTGGCAAGGGTTATAGCAAAGAGCTGATGGCTGCGGTATTCGCGCATCCCCAGTTGCAGGGGCTGCGCCGGTTCACGCTGGCCACCGGTGACGCGCATGGCTTGTATGCGCAGTATGGGTTCGCGGCGCCGTCGTACCCGCAGTCGCTGATGGAGCGGTACTTCCCTGGGATGTATGAGGTGAAGGCTTAAACGATGAGTCTACCGCCAGTACGTTTTGAGCCTCATTTCCTGGACAAACATGGGGACTTGTTTGAGCACCTTATTGCATCGGTGAAGTGGGACGAGCGCATGAAGGCGCGCAAAACTGCCAGCTTTGGCGTCTCCTACGACTACTCGCAGATTGCTTACGAGGCGGCACCGATGCCGCCCGAACTGAATTCGTTAGCAGGAAAAATCGGCGAGGTGCTGGGTTTCGTTCCGAATAACTGCCTGCTGAATTTTTATGAGGATGGTAATTCTTCGATGGGCTTTCACTCGGATTCCAGCGAGGAACTCGAGGCCGGAACGGGCGTGGCGATAGTCTCGCTTGGAAGCGTGCGGAGCCTGGTGTTCCGAAGCAAAGCCGATAAGTCCGTTGAACACGCCTACCCGCTCCAGCCTGGATCGCTGGTGTACATGACAAAGGAAGTACAGGACCATTGGCTGCATGCCATCCCGAAGATGGAGGGTGCGGGGCCGCGTATCAGCCTGACCTTCAGGTCGATTATCAAATAGGAGCAGTGTGATGCAAAAACGTCTCGCATCCTGCAGTTGCGGCCAATTGACGGCCGAAGTTGTTGGCGATCCTGTACGTATCTCAATCTGCCATTGCCTGGCCTGCCAGCGCCGTACCGGGAGCGTCTTCGGCGAACAGGCGCGATTTCCACGTGAGGCGCTGACAGTTTCGGGGAATTCGACCGAGTACGTTCGCGCTGGCGATTCTGGCGGGCGGGCCAGGTTCCATTTCTGCCCGACCTGCGGCGCGACTGTCTTTTATGCGATCGAAGGTGCAGGCGATCTTGTGGGTGTTCCGGTCGGCGCATTCGCGGATCCCGGCTTCCCCACGCCGCGCGTCTCCGTCTATGAGGAGCGGATGCACAGCTGGGTCGTTCCGCCACCCGATGCGGAACGGTTCCAGTGAACCTGATTAACTTAGCGGTGGATCACGACCAGCAGCGCCTTGGCTTCGGCCTTACCCGGGTTGCGGATGGCGTGATGCAGGTCGGCGGCGTAACGTGCGGTGCCGCCTAGTTTGATCTTCTTTTTATTGGAGCCAACCTCCAGCTCCATCGAGCCGTGCAGGATGGTCAGGTGCTCGGTGGTACCCGGATCGTGCGGCTGCGACACCAGTTCTCCGCCCGGAGACAGGGTCAGTTCATACCACTCGTACTTGCCTGCCAGCTCCATCGGGCCCAGGATGCGCAGCACGTAGCCGGCGTGGGCGCCGGGCAGGGTAGGCGTCTCGTGCGCATCCACCAACTTTATTGTTTCGACATCCTTCTCAATGTCGGACAGCAGCTCGCCGATCGGGACGCCAAGAGCGTTGGCCAGGCGCCAGGTAATGGCGATGGTCGGATTGGCTTTCTCGCGCTCAATCTGGGATAGCATGGACTTGGAAACCCCCGCAATGCGGGACAGGTCTTCCAGCGTCAGGCCGCGCGCCAGGCGCAGTCGCTGCAGGGCGGCGCCGACTTCCGGCGGGGCGTTGGTGGAAATGTTCGGCTTCACGCTTGCAGAGTTCAATATAGTAAAGTAGGATTCCGTATATCGAATTTACGTTCAATATAGTGAATTCCAGTCGTATTAGTGAATTAAGAGTAAACTTTACATCAGAGGACGACCATGAGCCAAGCGACGAATGCGTTTTACACCGGCCTGCAACAGAACCTGGAAAAGCTGCGCAATGACGGCCTGTATAAACCTGAGCGCGTGATTGCTTCCCGCCAGGGCAGCGAAGTTCAGTCGGAAGACGGTCGTACCCTGATCAATATGTGCGCCAACAACTACCTGGGCCTGTCGGGCCAGGAATGGGTGGCGCAGGCCTCCATCGCAGCTACCGAGAAGTACGGCTACGGCCTGTCTTCCGTGCGCTTCATCTGCGGCACCCAGACCGTGCACAAGCAACTGGAGAAGGCCATCTCCGAATTCCTGGGCACCGAAGACACCATCCTGTACGCGGCGGCATTTGACGCCAACGGCGGCGTATTCGAGCCCTTGTTCGACGAAAACGACGCCATCATCTCCGACGCGCTGAACCACGCCTCGATCATCGACGGCATCCGCCTGTGCAAGGCTGCGCGCTTCCGCTACGCCCATAACGACATGGCCGACCTGGAAAAGCAGCTGCAGGCTGCCGCCGACAAGCGCCATAAAGTCATCGTGACCGACGGCGTGTTCTCGATGGACGGCACCATCGCACAGCTGGACAAGATCGTTGAACTGGCTGAAAAATACGGCGCCCTGGTCATGATCGACGAATGCCACGCTTCCGGCTTCATGGGCAAGACCGGCCGCGGCACCCATGAGCACCACAACGTGCTGGGCAAGATCGACATCATCACCGGCACTCTGGGCAAGGCCCTGGGCGGCGCGATGGGCGGCTTCACTTCCGGCCGAAAGGAAGTGATCGACACCTTGCGCCAGAAATCGCGGCCTTACCTGTTCTCGAACACCCTGGCTCCGTCCATCGCCGGCGCCTCGCTGGAGGTGCTGAAGCGCCTGTCCGCTTCGACCGAACTGCGCGACCGCCTGCACGAAAACACCGCCTACTTCCGCAAGGAGATAGAGCGTATCGGCTTCACCATCAAGCCAGGCACTCATCCGGTCGTGCCGGTGATGCTGTTCGAGGCGCCGGTGGCGCAGAAATTCGCTGCCCGCATGTACGAACTGGGCGTGCTGCTGTCGGGCTTCTTCTATCCGGTGGTGCCGATGGGCCAGGCGCGCGTGCGCGTGCAGCTCTCCGCCGCCCACACCCGCGAGCAGCTGGACAAGGTCCTCGCAGCATTCGAACAAGCCGGCAAAGAGCTGGGCATCATCAAGAACTAATCAGGAAAACAGGTAGGAATCATGGAACGCATTCTCGTCATCGGCGCCAATGGCCAAATCGGCAGTGAACTGGTGGAAGCGCTGGCAAAACAGCACGGCGTACAGAACGTCATCGCAACCGACATCAGCCCGGTCAACAAGTACAACGCAGCCCGCTACCAGGTGCTGAACGTGATGGACAAGGCAGCACTGGAAACACTGGTGGCTGCCGAAGGCATCACCCAGGTGTACCAGCTGGCCGCGATGCTGTCCGCCACCGGCGAGGCGGCTCCGCTGAAGGCGTGGGACCTGAACATGGACGGCCTGCTGAACATCCTGGAAGTGGCGCGCGAGCGCGGCGAGCAGGGCAAGCCGCTGCGCATCTTCTGGCCATCGTCGATTGCCGCCTTCGGCCCGAACACGCCAGCCGAGAACACCCCGCAGTTCACCGTGATGGACCCGACCACGATTTACGGCATTTCCAAGCTGGCCGGCGAACGACTGTGCGAATACTACTTCCTGAAGTACGGCGTGGACGTGCGTTCGATCCGCTACCCAGGCATCATCAGCTTCAAGTCGCCTCCGGGCGGCGGCACCACCGACTACGCGATCGCAATTTTCCACGCCGCGCTGCGCGGTGAACGCTACGATTGCTTCCTCGGCCCGAAGACCACGCTGCCGATGATCTACATGCCTGACGCGATTCGCGCAACCATTGAATTGATGGACGCACCCGCTTCACAAATCAAGATTCGTTCGTCGTACAATGTCGCCGGCGTTTCCTTCAACCCGGAAGAACTGGCCGCAGCGATTAGCCGCGCACTGCCTGACTTCAAGATCGCCTACGCGCCGGACAGCCGCCAGGCCATCGCCGACAGCTGGCC
>Ga0307408_100003075_pt1 | contig 11504 bp, 10 predicted proteins | sample 322Cmetagenome_FD_202116 | JGI IMG/M metagenome (GOLD analysis project Ga0307408, IMG submission 202116) | Maize rhizosphere microbial communities from greenhouse at UC Davis, California, United States - 322HYB-C-3 | ecosystem: Host-associated > Plants > Roots > Rhizosphere > Soil | place... | reverse complement strand
CTTTGGCACCTCGTTTTAAATAGAACTCTTTGAATCTAGACCTATTAGCTTTATTATTGAGGTTGTTAATTGTAAAGATTTTACTTTGCTCTACTTTATTTAAGGACAGTAGCTTTGCAATGTTGTCGAAGCTATCTATGAACTTCGTTTGGTCTAGCAGTATGAAAGTATCGGAATTATTAATAATACTGTCCTTGACAAGTTCATTTCCAATAATATCGTCTAGCTCTTGGGTTACCAAGACAGCTTCTCCCCAAAACTTTCTGACAGTTTTATAAAGATATTTGATATTCTCTGCCATCAATTTAGAGGCAAGGGCTTTCCAAGCTTCTTCGATGATAAGGGCTTTTCTTTGTCCTTGTCGCAATCGCATCTTTTGAATAAAAGTATCCATGATAATAAGCGTTACAATAGGAAAGAGCTTGGGATTATCTTTCACATTGTCAATCTCAAAAACAATTAGCCTTTCTTCAAACAAAGTGTTATCTGCACTCTCGTTGAGGGTGGTGCCGTATCTACCGCCCTTGTAAAAGTCGGCCAGGACATATAGAAAAGTTCTTAAATTGAATTCTACCTCGTTGATACTATGCTTTTTGTTTCTTAGATAAACCGGTAGGAAACTTTCGCAATACTCATAGAATGAATTGAAAGAAAGTGATTTAACTTTCATCTGCTCTTCCAGAGCTTTTATCTTCTTTATGAGCGATTTTCGAAAAGCAGTATCCCAATCCTCGGAGTTTGTTTTTGGCCTTTCCGCTACTTTATCCTTGACTAAGGATAATTGAGTGAGGTCATAATCCTTTCTTTTTTCATCATCGTTCAAGGTTTGATAAGCAGCGTAAATCCGTAAATATCTATCCTCATCATAAAATTCTGTCTCACGGTTGGTATCTGGATGGTGAACAAGCGCTAAACGCCTGAATGAGCTTTTAATATCCTGTTGGCTTGCATCCATCGGAACTTCTAAAAGGCTGTAATAATTTTCGTCAGCTGCGTACTCTGCTTCAAAGTCTCGGAAAATATCCTCTTCGAAAATGCCATACTTTTTTAGATACAAAATGAGCTCATCATTTGGCATAGAAGCATACCATTCTGTCCCTCCCTGAAAAAACTGATGATAATATGCAAGTAGCAAATTGTCTAAAATGGACTTTTGGGTGGTGCTCGGGCTGGCATCTGCACCTTGCCAGATCAGGAAGATGAGATTACCTAAGAATTCAATTTTTTCAATATTAAATTCCTCTTTATCCATCACAAAAGGATTCATTGTAATCGGTTTTTCCTCTGTGTACTGGATGTATCGGCCACCAAGGTATTTACACGTACCTGAATAACTGTCTCCGGTATCGACAATAACTACGTCGTAGTTATATGTCATATATTGCTCGACAATATTGTTCATCAGGAAAGACTTTCCGCTACCGCTCGGGCCTAAAACGAACTTGTTTCGGTTATTAATCCTGTTGGTATCCATTGGAAGGTCCGAAGTGTCAATTTTCAATGGGGCACCCTGCCTGTCGGTAAAGCGCAAGTAAAATTGGCTCTCTTCGTTTACGGGGTAACTTTCTTTAAAAAAAAAACACAACGAGGCTTCGCTCGTCGTCGTGAATAAATCGTATTCCTTTAATTCGGTGGAGTTACCTATTAAGGCGCTTCTGAAAAGCTCAAACTGATTGTAAGATTGTTCTGACGTTTTAATTCCCTTACTGAATAACTGGTTTTCAATCATCGATTGAGTGGTTTCCATTTCATCAGTAGTATTACAAGCGACAACCAGACTAAAATGAGCATCAACAATTAACTGTCCATCAGAAGCAACATTTGCTAGGAGCGCCTTTATTTCTTGGGAAGCTATTTTATTTTTAGGGTCATTAGCGAAGCCTTCATGCTTATTGCTCTTATTAATTAGAAATTTATTTCGTTCCGTTTGGTCGGGTATATAAATGACCTGGTTATATATGATAGTATTATAATACTCAAGTGAGTTTATAAAAGTGAAATTGTCAACTGCGGTGTCCTTGGTGGCGTTGTTCCCTCCTAATTTAGAATAAGGGGGGATTGAATTTGGCAATTCAATGTTTTCGACATCAACATAGGAGATAGTCTTAACAATCTGATTTCCTATTTTTAAATGGGTGGGAAAAGAAGCAATGTTGTCAATGGAGTGCTGATTTGCATCAAATTTCATCGACAATTGAGAAGTAATGTAAGACTCAAAATGTTTTTCTAATAAATATTCGGGCTGGAATCCATACTGATCTAACAACATGAAAACCTTTTCGACTTTATCTCTTAGAGATTTGTACCTTTTCTCGGAGTAGGTATAAGCTTTGTTTCGCTTGGTTTTATCAACGATATGGGTAAATGATAAAACGGTTTCAATCGTTTTATAAATTCGTTGGTCAAAGTGTTCTGAATATTTTTGTTGTAAATATTCATCGTGCGGTTCCGCGTAATAAAACTTTTTATCAAAAATATCAAGCTTCTGAACGATATGTCCTTCACCTACAATACTAATGACGTTCTGCAAAACGGAATGATACTTTAAATATAAGTCCTTATCCGCTGAATATTGCTCTACAATGTTTTTAACCTTGATTCCAATAATTGGATTTCCATACTCCCCTATCAGAACATCGTATTTGTAACCTTCGATTGAACCAATATCGTAGCCGATAAAAGGCTCCTTATATTTTAATTTTTCCATAAAGCTTTCTGTTTTTCGTTCGGTTGCCTATTATGTGGATCTGTTTAAAGTTTTTGGTTTTTGTATATAGGCCATGAGTTGATTGTCGCCTGAAAGTATCCCAGATTATCCCTCCTCCTATTACTATGGCTACTACTACACCTATGAAAACGCCTAATATTTTACTTAAGATTATCGATAAAAGCATTGTGCCGGCAAAGGCTCCACCAGCTTGATAGATATATTTACCCTTAAGACCCTTAAATACAAGGGGCTTCTTAAGCCCCTTGTATAACAAATACTCCTTTTCCTCCATTGCAGAGAATTACTACAATCCAAAGAATGCAGTGATGAAAGTAGGAACTAGCATTAGGAATACACAAGCACCGCCCCAACCGATAAGCTCTTTGTTCACATCGTTGTCGCCATTGTTCCACTTGTTGTATATCCTGATACCTCCGATGATTCCAACTACACCGCCGATTACCTGAATTAATACGCCGATTGGTTCAATGTAAGCTTCGATATCCGAAGTTGCTTGAGTAATTGCTGCTGCGCCTTGTGCGTAAACACCTGATGTAGCCAATACCAAAGCCACCACCAATAAACCTGTTTTGTTTAAATTTTTCTTTTTCATTTTAAATGATTGATAGATAAATAAATAGTTGATTAATAATTAGATTTTTGATCTGATTTTAAGGGAGAATTGCTTTAAAGAGCTTAAAGATTAAAGCGTCGATTTAAAGACTTTGTGTCCGTCGATGTTTGAGGATAATACTACGTGTGAAGTCGCAATATTTAAAAAGTCATCGAACTTGTCAGTATCCAAAGCATTAGAGATTACTTCTTTTGTGTTTGAAATAATAGTTTCTGCTGGGGTCCTGATGCCGTTAAGGAAGTGGCTAACGAAAAGTTTTTTTTCTTGGTTTTCTTGCTCCAATAATTGTTTTTCAGATTGAGAAGAACTGTAATGTTCTAACTCTTTCTCTTCCTCGTAATTAGTGCGAAAGGCTTCTGCATCATAATTAGTTGGGGTATCATTGTCGTCATAAAGCTCGGCTTCATCGACAATATAGGATTTGGGTACTTCGACATTTTCAACATCATCTATGTCGATTCTTCGAATGTCGGGGGGATCATCGTCTTTACTCATACTGACTAATTGACCCTCTTCTTGGCTTGCTACTGTTTTTGCGTTCGCAAAAAACAGGTCGTAAATTATATTTACGGCATAGTAGAGAACATACCCAACAAGAATAAATAAAATTACTTTACCCATCTTTTGGCTGATTTAAGAGTTTAACAATGTGTTTGTAGTGCTTGGAGTTAAGCGAATAAGCAATTGCAAAATTTACAAATTTGCTTATGTCCACCTTTCCTAGCTTCAACTTGATCAACTTTTCATAGTTTTTGTGTTGGATTCGGAGCATTCTGTTCTCCTTTACAGACTGTTTATAGCTTTTCTTGAAGCTTCTTATGAAAACTTCTAATTCCTCCAGGTCTTGAGATAAATCCTCATTCCTTTCGGTTGGCTCCTGAACTGCCGCTGGTAAAACTTCCTCCTGATTTTGTTCTCCTTTCTTTGTTAATGGTTTTCTAATAGTTTTTTTTGCAAGCCTCTTGGCTTGTCCGTCCTTAGCCTTTTTTTCAGGCTCTCCTTCCCCCTCCCCGATGGTTACCTGGTTAACGGTTGGCTGCTCCCCAGAAATTTCTTTATCTGTTGAGTGCTCACCTTGCCCGATTTCTTGATTCTGTTCTGATTTAATACCAACTTTTGATTTTAATTCATCTTCAAGCTCCTTTGTCGCTTGCGGGTTCTGGAACTTATCAAAGATTCCCATAGATATTATAAATTAATTCATCAAAAACATTTTTGACTGCCAACTTTTGTTCCCCAGACAACTTTTTGGTAGTTATAGTCTGCAAACAATTTCTTTTGTAAACTGAATTTTGTAGTAAAGTACCATGCTTGGATAGTTCAATATCCATTTCGGGTTGGTTAATATACCTTGCGTTTTTATCTATTTGATTCCGTACAAAGTATAATCCTGATGTTAGCTTTAACAGCTTGCAAAGGTTAATGAAAACCATTGTAGAGTTTATGGTTACATCAGAGTAGGAAAAAGGCACAATGATAAAATCACTATGCTTAAGGACACTAGAGTACTTTTTTTCGATATTACCTGCTATATCAAATAAAAAGATCTCATCGCTATCTTTCAGCGATTGCATTGTCTGGGGATTCTCGAAATCCTTTTCATCTTCTTCACTTAGCAGAACAACTTTGTAAAGATACTCCCCTGTTATGAGTTCATCGTCTTTCCATTTTTGGTGAAACGACTTTTGAAAATCATAATCAATAACATTGATCTTTTTATCGGTAAACAACGATATGTAATTAGCAAAGGCAATCGCAAGTGTCGTTTTTCCAACGCCACCTTTTTGTGTCCCGAAAGTTATAATCATCTTCTTTTCTTTTTTCTTCGCTTCTGCTCATTCTCGTCAGCCGAAACGGAATTAGAAGAATAATCAGATGCAGAACTTAATGTAAGCAAATCGCTAAAAGTTACATTCCTTGAATCAACCTGCGTTTGCTGCAAAGAATTGACTTGCGTTTGCTGCTGTAAATCAAGGGAACTATAAGAATCTTTGCCCGTATTGCGGAGATACAAACTGTAATGTTGCTCCCCTACCAGGTCACGTAAATCGAAAATTTTATGTTCCGGCTTGTTTATCACAAAAACCTTATTGTCATTTTCAATGAACGAGATCCTAGATTCTAAGAAACGCATATCCTTATAGTTCCCAATGAAGTGTTTAGTTATATTTCTTGTTTCATCGTAGATGTTATAAGGCACTTTGGCCGACTGGCCGAAGAGCATATAATCTTTGATTTCACAATTGAACTGCGGCTCTAAGTAAGATTTTAGGGCCGGTTTGATTTCATTGTTAAAAATGTTGTAATTAGTCAGTATGTCAAAGAACTGCTTGTTTATTTTATCGGAGGTAAAATTGAAAAGGTCGCCCATTTTCATAATATCCCCTCCTTTAAATATTGCGTTTGTCTTGTGATCGATTAGCAAGTACCCAAAAGGCGATTTATCGTCTTTGTAGGCAAAGCTTACTTCGATACCCATCTTTTCCCTCAACTGCTTTTGCAACTCGCTCACATAGGCTGTATTTTGGGTTCTCGGGTCAACGACCTGGAACACATTGTTAGAATAACTTGATTTATACTTTTTAAGTACGGCATAAATCTGTTTCTTCCTCTGCTCGTTCCGGTCGTCAGTGTACTTGATATTATCGACACTAAGACTTTTTAAAAGCACTCCATTATGGATAATATTTAATGCATTGTCTTTTACACTGGTTTTATAACCGCTACTTTCAAGTAGCTTTTCCAATTGATTAAGATTCGACAACTTGTAGCCCCAAAGCTTATCAAGGCGCTCGTCATGGTCTACACCATACAGCTCTTTTAAAATCTCCCGCATAGCGGTTTGAGATTTAAGCTTTTCAAAGCTGTCACTAATTCCTTTACCCGTTTCTTTATCAACTCTGGTAGAGACGATATGAACGTGATTGTTATCAGTGTCTTTATGAAAGACAACAATATAAGGCTGCTTGCCATACCCCATCTTATCCATATACCGTTCCGCCATTTCCGTAAGAGCGTCTTTTGAATGGCTCCTTTTATCTGTAGACAATGTGGCGTGAAACTGTTTATTTTTTACCTTATCGTTTTTGATAGATAACAAATAATTTTTAACATCACCCTGACTAGAGGAATAGGTTATATGAGCAGGAAAATTTTTCAATTTCATCAGCTCACCCGTACCCTTACTCACCTTATCATCATTGTACTTTACAGCACTGAAAGCTTGGGAGGATTTGTTTAAGATTTTTACTATCATTTTGCCAGAAGCTTATAAATCTTCCTTAATAGATCATTCTGCTCTAGCTTCATACTATTCAGACTGTTTAATTTCGAATTGTAATCAGCAAGTACATTGTCAGAAAGATTCTTTTGAGTATTTACATACTTGGCAATCTGATTGATATTGTTCTCAATCTTCGCATAAATATTACCCTGTTTTTCAATGAACGACATAATTTCTCTTCGGTCACTATTTAGCAATTTATTCTCGACACTTGATATCACCAGGTCGGTTATGGTTGTATTCTTGTCCTTGACAATTTTAAGCCATTCTTTCTTTTGACTATCATACATTCTAACACGAATGTATGTCTCAAGCTTTTTTTCTTTCATAGATCAGATTCCAGTTTAAAAAAAATACGAGTTCCGAGTATTTTAAATTCCTTTTGCAAAAAGGCAGGATAAGGGTTTGTAATGCGATTTGAAAAATCGTGGCTACAAAACCACATCTTGCTCTACTAAAAGTACAAGCCGGATTCACTGCTAATAGATAACCTCAAAGAACTTACTGAAATATACATTTATATAAAACATCACTGCTATTATAACTGCATTTTCATGAATCAAACCACCAACTTTTCGGTGAAGATTGTTATATAAATATATAAAATTTTAATTTTAATATTTTATATAAATGTATAAAATTTATTTTTTTATTTTTTATACAAATGTATAAAAAACACTCGTTGCAGGTCTTTCTCAAAACGTAGAGTAACCCGCTTGTACTTGTATATATTATATATCAATGAACAATTAAAAACTTATATGAATATATAATTTTTGATAAGAGACGTTTTATACAATTGTATAAAACAAGACTTACAATTTTTTATATGAACATATAAAAAGCTAACCCAAGAAAACGTAATAATGAATGAAATTAGACCAACGGTATGTTATATAAATATATAACTGTAGACCAACGAGAATTTATACAAAAGAATAAAATGCTTTTGTATAAATGTATAAATAGGTAGACCAACGGGTTTAAACAAATATATAAAAAATTACCTCCCGAATTAAAGAGAAATAAAAAAAGGACAGTCATTTTTGCCACCATCCTTTCTGGTGATATACTTAGATTTTAGATATGGATTTCGTAAGCTTTGAGTGTTGAAACTTTAATATAGTCAACTATGTAATAGAAAAATTGAGAGATCGAATAACTAGATAAATGCGAAATTTCATTTATATAGTAAGTATGCATGATCCGATAGTAAAGGTCTGTGTATTTTATTGGAAGCTGAAAACTGATATTGCCTATGACTTTTACATCACGAGTTAATGAGGCTTTGTTACCCCTCTTTTGATAAAAAGTGATATAGTCTTCATCTGGCTCCGAAATAGTTCCATATTTGGCTTTGAAATCAGCCTCCAGGTTATAAAGCACTAAGACTATATAATGTCGAAACGAAAAAAGAGATAGCTGTTTTGAATTCTTATAATAATCAAAAGCTATAATCTTAAAATCATTGATAGCTTCTTCATCTGCTTTGATCAGAAGATTTTTTATCTTTTTTGTAGAAACCTTATCATTGGTAAAAGATTGAATTCCCTTCTTTGCTAACCTGTCCAGGTTAGAAAACGGTTTTTTTTCGGTCATGCACTTATCCTGGTTAATAGTTCGTTGACTAAATTTGTGTAATCTATAAAAGAGTTGGCTTTGGTATTGAATAGGGCTAAAGGCTTCCCTACTGCTTGAGATTTCTTGACGTTTATATCCCTCCGAACAAAGCTATCCAATAATAGCTCCTTATTCAAGTCTTTCAAATATTCCTTATACTCATTGAAAAGCAGCTCCCTTTCATTGACCATAGTGAAAAATATTCCTAATATTTTAAGGTCGTGGTTATAAGTAGTTTTTATCCGGTCGATTGAATGAATGAAATCCATAGTTCCTTTGATGGAATTATAATTTACATCCAAAGGCAAAAGCAAGTAATCAACGACATTTAAGAGTACTTCATTAATCGTAAGCTTTGATTGAATAACCCTCTGGGGTTGACAATCAACAATAATAAAATCAAATTGATCTTTAACTTTATTAAGAGGATCTTCAAAGGTTCGTTTAGTTAGTTTCAGTTCTTGAATATCCGGAAAACCGCTAATCAGATAAAGATTTTCACTAACTTTCAAATCATGCAGAACCGGAAGAGGCTCTCCTTCCACCAGGTTAGAGATTGTATAATCATGTTCGAACACGCCAAATGAAGTAGAAAGATCACATTGAGCATCAGCATCAATCATTAACACTTTCTTTCCCCCCAAGGAGAGACACATTGCTATATTCATTGAAGACGTTGTTTTCCCAACTCCTCCTTTTTGATTTATTAATGCAATTATAATTCCCATTTCGAGATATAAATAAAGGCTAAACTAGGTTAAAGTTCCAAAGACTGCTGATAGTCAATAAGAGAATTTTAAGCTGGCCTGGCCTAAAAGTAGCACAAGTATAGTATTTAAAGCCAACAAACACAATATAGAATATATTAGAAAAAAGTTTATCTATTTATAATGAAATTATTACCCTCCGACTTTACGGGAATTTAATAGAGGTAGAATAGCCTGATATTCAAACCACGTGTATTGGTATTTAATACCAATAAAACCTATTAAAAATATCAAAAATAAGATTTAATAAATTATATCTACTTCCGGCTCGATCTTCTTAAGTTCCTCTTTTACTTCAATAGCTTTTTGTCTGCTGAATACGTAGTATGCCAGGTCTTTTTGGGGAGTAAAAAGTGGGCGCTGATTATTAAGGTGTTTGGTATACTTATGAAAGTAAAAACCTTTAGCTGTAAACAGGTAAACTTTCCGGTGTTTGGCTTCCTCTATCCACTTGGAAAGTTTAGTTTTAATTAGTTCCGGTTTGTACATCAGTTTTACCCTGAATACATCATTTCCATAAGCATCATCTTTGAAGATAAGATCGAAATTATGCACGAAGGCACTAAGAACGATATTATCTTTAATAACTAATAAAGGATTGTTGTAGTCACCCATTAGAGTGATATCAACTCCATTTTCCGAAAAGAACCTTCTGATATAAAAGTTTCTTCTTGAGATAACCTTCGACATTTCTTCTGTCTGTGCATTGATTTTGTTTTCCATAGGATTTTTTTGTTTAAGAGCATAATGTAAATATAGTATTTAAAACCAACTATAACAATAGATAATATTTTTTTTTACTTTTATTAAATACCTGATGCTTAAAAACTGCTGCACCTATTTTTTATAGAGAGTCCAAGAAGTAAATTTTCGTTTTAGGGTTAGAACTTTAAGCTAAAGGTGCGTAGGTAGTACACAACTAAATTTAAGGTCTTAAGCCTTGTGAATTAAAAAGAACAGGTAGATGATGTATCAAAAATGAAGTAAAACGAGGGGATTCAAAATACGTAAACAGACGTATTTTGCTACGTAATTTAACGTATTTTAGTTTGTGCGGGTACTACGTAATTTAACGTAGTTTTACTAAAAAAACCGCTTTCATATAACAATAACGCTACTTATCTAGCTTCTTAAATAAATTTGTCCGGTCTGATACTCCTACCTTTTTGTAAATGTTCGTGATATGTTTATCAACTGTTCGTTTGGAGATGAAAAGTTTATCAGCAATTTCGTTAGGGCTCAACCCTTGCCGCAAAAGGTCAATGATAGATAGTTCCGTACGGGTTATTTTAAATGCTTTAATATTATCAATAGTCTCGGAGGAGGAAAAAGGCTCTGTCTGCCTTGAATCGTCTCCTGTACCTTTAGACAAGGTAAGCTTTAGTATAGTTTGTTGCTGATTTGCAAGGTTCTCTAGAAACTCTTGTTGCTTAATCTTTTGCATTAAAACACTATTAAGCTCCTGAATCTTTTTATTCCCTTCCTCAAGTTCTTCCAAAGCTTGCTCCGCTTGCTCTGCCCTGGTCAAAGCATTTTGATATTGAAGCATCATATTATCATATAACTTGATACGCTGTAGATGGTCGCTCTGTGCTGTTTTTGAAAAAAGGAAAAGATGTTCCCATATCCGCCAAAACGAGGACATGGTCGTCAAACTATATTTTACAGAAAAAAGAGTATAAGGCGCTCCATAAAATTCACCTTCTTTAACCACAATCATTGATTGAGGATTAATAATGTCGTACTTGCTGTAACTGTCAAATAAGGTGTTATCAACCCTGTAGACTATTATCCCCTCCCCTGTTTGTATTAACCTGGTACGCTCTTCTTCAGATAAGCTGTGTAGTTCTATTGGATTGCTATAGTCATAGATATCCTCCTCCTTTTTTACTATTGAGTGTTTTAGTAGTTTGCTAGTAAATTTGGAAGCTGGTGAAAAATTGCAAGAAACATATTTTTTCTTAAGAAGTACCCTGTGGGCTAAAAGCTTCTCATTTACAAATACAGGCCGCTCTAAACCTTCGTGAACTTCTATTTTCAAATCTAAGTAGCTGTAGTCATTTTCCAGAACATCAACCAGATTAAACTGATAATAGTAGGTTTTAATCTCTCCGAAAACACCCCTGTTTTTTCTTGCACATAAGCCGGCAATGATTCCAAAAACTGAAAATTCATGATCAAAGTGAAGATCTTTAGTCAGTGCAAAATTTTGAAAATATTTAGCTTTTAAAAAGGTCTGTCCGCCTTTCTCGGAAACAGAAGTAGTTACCGGTCTCATCACCAAATCGTAATTTGATTTTCGTACCTCTGTATGCAACAGTTCCAACAATGACCGGATACTAACCAGGCTTAAACGAACATTTGCCGAATTCAACATATTGGCATTCAGCAGATGAGTGTATTTGCTCACATTGAAAAATGTTCTTGGATTCGGATTTCCAGTTAAGTCCTTAATTTTTTCTGCTACCAAATTGTAGGTTTCCAAGGCAA
>Ga0307408_100003074_pt1 | contig 11504 bp, 9 predicted proteins | sample 322Cmetagenome_FD_202116 | JGI IMG/M metagenome (GOLD analysis project Ga0307408, IMG submission 202116) | Maize rhizosphere microbial communities from greenhouse at UC Davis, California, United States - 322HYB-C-3 | ecosystem: Host-associated > Plants > Roots > Rhizosphere > Soil | place: USA... | reverse complement strand
TGTCTGGGCTACCGTGCCGCCGAGGGCGTCGGCCATCGCCTGGAAGCCGTAGCAGATGCCGAAGACGGGGATCCCGGCTTCGAAGAGGTCCGCACCCACCTTCGGTGCGCCTTCGGCATACACGCTGGAAGGGCCACCCGAAAGGATGATGGCGGCGGGGTTCTTGGCCAGCAGCTGCTCGGTGCTGTACGTATGCGGAACCACTTCCGAATACACATTTGCTTCCCGGACGCGGCGGGCTATCAGCTGCGCGTACTGGGCACCGTAGTCAACAACCAGCACCGGCTTCTGGGAAGTCTGGGATGCAGTGGGAGTAGTCACTGTCCTAGACTACTTGGGCGCTTGCCGCGTCGCACCTTGAGGCGGCCGCCCGCGGCCTTAATCGGCCCCGGTCGTTAGGGATCTCACACTGCAGCCGGCGCCGACAGGGTCAGTAGCGCTTGGATGCCTGGGGATTCGCCGCGAGTTCGGCCTCCACCTCTGCGTGGAACCTCTTCTCGACAAAGAATGACAGGAACGGAATCACGCCGCCCAGGGCCAGGACGATCAGTTTCGCGAACGGCCACCGCATCAGCGACCACAGGCGGAAGTTGGACATCAGGTACACGACGTACATCCAGCCGTGGACAATCAGCACCGCCACCGATAGGTTCACTCCCCCCAGCACGCCCTGCGGCTCGGCGTCGGCGAACCCGAAGCCGAACGGCTGGCCTGTCACCGCGTTGGTTCCGCCTGCGAACAGGTACTGGCCGAAGGCATACCGCGCAACCAGTTCGGCGCACAGCAGCAGGAGCATCCCGCCCGTGAGGTAAGCCAGGACCTTATAGAACTTCAGGGCGGACCGGATCTGGGCTTCGGTGCCGCCGAACCTGCGCTTCTTGCCCGATTTTCCGGTGCCGGATTTGCTGGGGGCCGATCCGCTGGTCTGGGACGGCTGTGGCTGGATGGCCGGCTTGGGATCGATCATGGTTGTACCTTTTGTTCGGAAGGGCTGGATTGCCCGGAGGGGCTGGAATTTTCCTGGTGCGGGTCGTGGTCGTGGTCCTCGTCGTCGTCCTCGTCCTCGAGGTCGCGGCGGTAGTCGTCCTTCACCATTCGCCACCAGATGAAAAGCGCGAAGCCGGCGAACACAATCCACTCCACGGAGTAGAAGAGGTTGAGCCAGTTCACCTGCTGGGCCGGGGGCTGCGGGCCGATCCGCAGGGGCTTCAGCTCACCGCCGGCGGCCGCGGCACCGACGTCGGCGCCTCCGGCCACCTCGGACGAGGCCGCCACAAACCCCGGATAGCTGCTGACCTCCCAGACGTTGATCAGTTCCGCCACGGACACTGCAGTGGCGAATCCCCGTTCGGGGGCGGTGTTCGGCAGCGGCGCCTCGGACGGCAGGAGCCGTCCGGTCAGTTCAATGGTTCCCGACGGCGGCGGGCCGGCTTCCGCGGCGTCGGCCACCCATCCGCGGGCCACCGGGATCCATGTCTGGGGTGATGCGCCGACGCCGCTGAGGACGGGGGCGTCCTGAACAGCAAACGCCGAGACTACCCAATAGCCCGTGGCGCCGTCGTAAAGACGGCCCGGAACCAGCACCTGCTTCTCGGGATCGTAGGATCCTTTGGCGGTGACCATCTGGTCCGCCACGGAACCGTGAAAGAAATCACCCGGCTGCAGCACTGCGATGAGCGGCTTGCTCTCCTCGGTGCCGGACGAAACAGGTGCTTCCGGCTGGGTTGACCGGCCGAATTGCCACTGGCTCAGCAGCACAAAAACCCCTGAAATGACGATCGCAAACACCAGGCCTGCGATCCAGCGGGGTTTGAGGGCAGTTTTCAACACACATTAACCGTACTTCGTCCGCGTGTAGAACAACGAACCGCGAAGAGCGCGAACGGACACTTGAGGCCCCTCGCAGCGGGGCCTCAACTGTCCGTTCGCGCAGTTTTGAGCAGTCTGCCGCAACCGCTAGTGGTCGAAAAACACCAGGCTGGAGTTGATCAGCTCCGCGATTACTTCGGGGTCGTAAGCCCGGCGAAGGGATTCCCGGAACGACTCCTTCGACAAGGAGCGGGCCAGGGTGGCAAGCACCTCAAGGTGGTCCGAAAAGGAACTCGCCGGCGTCGCAATCAACAGGATGACCGTGGCCGGCCCGTCAGCAGCACCGAAGTCCAGGGCCTTTCCGTACTTGGTGATGCCCACCGCGATGGAGGTCCGGGACACGAACTCGCTGCGGGCGTGCGGCAACCCGACTCCCCCGGGCAGGCCGGTGGCCAGCTGGTGCTCCCGTGCGTTGACGTGCTTCAGGAAACCATCGAGGTCCGAGATACGCCCGGCCGCATGGAGCCGTTCCGCAAGCTGGGTCGCTGCGTCAACCTTGTCCTTGGCATCAAGCTCAAGAATCACCATTTCCGGTGTGGTGAGTTCGGCATCGTACCGGTCCAGTGGTTCCGCCAAGAGTTGTCCCTTCAGTGAGGCAGGAGGCGCGCATCAGGCATCTGCCTTGTCAGCGCAACGGGACGATGTCCTCGGCACCCAGGCGTGCGGCGTCGGCAGATTCATCGTCAGGCTGCTCCTGGCTCAGCCGTTCGGCTTCCACCCGGGCAAGGTAGTGCTTGATTTCGCTTTCGCGCTGCGCATCGCTCCAGCCAAGAATTTCCCCCATTAGCTTAGCGACTACCGGGACGGCGGACACACCCCGGTCCCACGACTCGATGGAAATACGGGTTCTGCGCGTCAATACGTCGTGTACATGACGCGCCCCTTCGTGGGTGGCTGCGTAGACGGCCTCAGCCTGGAGGTAGTCGTCGGCCCCCGGCAGCGGTTCGGCCAGGGCCGGGTTCTCCTTGACCAGCGCCAGGACCTCCGTGGCCATCGATCCGTAGCGGTTGAGCAGGTGTTCAATCCGGGCCACGTGCACGCCGCTCTCCTCAGCGGTCCGGTTACGGCGGTTCCACGCCGCCTTGAACCCGCTGGCGCCCAGCAGCGGGATGGAATCCGTGCAGCTGGGCGCCACCCGTTCGTCCATGCTCCGCGTTGCTTCGTCGACGGCGTCCTTGGCCATGACACGGTAGGTGGTCCACTTGCCACCAGCCACCACCACAAGGCCCGGGACCGGATGGGCCACCACGTGTTCGCGGGAAAGCTTTGCCGTTGAGTCGTTCTCGCCGGCCAGGAGCGGACGCAACCCGGCGTAGACGCCTTCGACGTCTTCCCTGGTCAGGGGCCGCTTGAGCACCTTGTTGACGTGTTCGAGGATGTAGTCGATGTCCTTGCTGGACGCAGCCGGGTGCGCTTTGTCCAGATGCCAGTCGGTGTCCGTGGTGCCGATGATCCAGTGCCGCCCCCACGGAATCACGAACAACACCGATTTTTCGGTCCGCAGGATCAGGCCGACCGTCGACTGGAACCGGTCGCGCGGGACAACGAGGTGGATGCCTTTGGAGGCGCGCACTTTCAGCTGCCCGCGGTCCGTCACCATGGCCTGGGTTTCGTCGGTCCAGACGCCGGTTGCGTTGATGACCTGCTTGGCCCGGATGCTGAAGGTGGAGCCGTCCTCACGGTTGACCACCTTGGCGCCCACCACCCGTTCGCCTTCGCGCAGGAAGTCGACGACAGCCGTTTGATTGACCGCATGGGCTCCGTAGTAGGCGGCGGTGCGGACCAGGTTGGCCACGTACTTGGCGTCGTCAACCTGGCCGTCGTAGTAGCGGATGGAGCCAACGAAGGCATCATCCTTCAGGCTTGGCGCAGCCCGCAATGTACCGCGGCGGGACAGGTGCTTATGGAACGGCACGCCCCTCTGGTGGCCGCTGGAAATGGACATGACGTCGTAGAGGGCAATTCCCGCGCCCACATAGGGCCGCTCGAAGAAGGGCTTGGTCAGGGGGTAGAGGAAAGGTACAGGCCGGGCCAGGTGGGGGGCGATCTCCGACAACAGCAGGCCGCGTTCGTGGAGCGCTTCCTTCACCAGCCCGAAATCGAGCATTTCAAGGTAGCGCAGCCCGCCGTGAATGAGCTTGGAGGACCGTGACGACGTGCCTGCGGCCCAGTCGCTGGCCTCCACGATGCCCACGCTCAGGCCGCGGGTCACGGCGTCCAGCGCAGCGCCGGTGCCCACGATGCCGCCGCCGACGATGAGGATGTCGAGTTCCTTGCCCGGCTCCATCGTTGCCTTGAGCGCCGCCAGCGACGCTTCCCTGGCAGCGGGGCCAAGTGCCCCCTGGGAAAAGGACGAACCACCGGAAGAACTGTTCATTTCACGCCTCCATCCGCATCGAACCTCGTAGTTCACCAGACTACTTCCTAGGCATGCGGATGGGCAGGGCTCATTTGGAGCCGGTCCCGGCGGTCCGGGACCGGCTCAGTCGTGGAGGTGGCGCCTCAGTTTCCGGTGGCGCTTCAGTTTCCGGAGTAGGGGGACACGACGACGTCGACCCGCTGGAATTCCTTCAGGTCCGAATAGCCGGTGGTGGCCATGGAGCGGCGGAGGGCGCCGATCAGGTTGGACGTGCCGTTGGTGTGGTGGCCCGGACCGAAGAGGACCTCCTCGAGCGGCCCCACAGTGCCGACGTTGACCCTGTCGCCGCGCGGGAGTTCCAGGTGGTGGGCCTCCTGGCCCCAGTGCCAGCCCTTGCCCGGCGCTTCTTCTGCGCGTGCCAGCGCACTGCCGAGCATCACGGCGTCAGCGCCCATGGCGATGGCCTTGACGATGTCGCCGGAGGATCCCATGCCGCCGTCGGCAATCACGTGAACGTAACGGCCGCCGGACTCGTCCATGTAGTCGCGGCGGGCCGCGGCGACATCGGAAATAGCGGAAGCCATGGGCGAGTGGATGCCCAGGGCGCGGCGGGTGGTGGTGGTGGCGCCACCTCCGAAGCCCACCAGCACGCCGGCAGCGCCGGTGCGCATGAGGTGAAGCGCGGGGGTGTAACCGGCCGCGCCGCCCACAATCACCGGGACATCGAGCTCGTAGATGAACTGCTTGAGGTTCAGCGGCTCGTGGTCCTTGGACACGTGCTCGGCCGAAACCGTGGTCCCCCGGATCACGAAGATGTCTACGCCGGCCGCGACGACGGTCTTGTAGTGTTCCTGCGTGCGCTGCGGGGTGAGCGAACCGGCCACGGTGACGCCGGCGGCGCGGATCTCGGCGAGGCGGGACGTAATCAGCTCGGGCTGGATCGGCGCCTGGTAGAGCTCCTGCATCCGCCGGGTAACGGCAGGGCTGTTGGTCTCGTCCTCCAACGCCCCGATCTGGTCAAGCACCGACTGGGGGTCCTCGTACCGGGTCCAAAGCCCTTCAAGGTCCAGCACGCCCAAGCCGCCGAGGCGTCCCAGGGCGATGGCGGTCTCGGGCGACATCGCCGAATCCATGGGCGCCGCAATGACCGGCATGTCGAACTTGTAGGCATCTATCTGCCACGAGACCGAAACGTCCTTGGGATCACGCGTACGACGGTTGGGGACGATCGCGATGTCATCCAGGGAGTAGGCACGACGCCCACGCTTGCCACGGCCAATCTCAATCTCATAAGTCACGTGACCACTTTACTTGACCACGCGGGATACGACGGGGCGACTCCCCCGGGTCACACGGGAAACTGATAGTCCACCCTTTATTGACTAGTTTTGTCAACCATTTACAAGTTATGAAAATAGCTTTACGTTTACTCTCGGTTACCACCTGATCCACCACGTGACCATCCATCACTCCACCCTCCGGGCCACCCGTGTGCCCGATCCGAGAAAGAAGTTCCCTTTGGTAAGAGCAGGAAGTGCATCAGTCAGGCGCCACCGCATCGTGGCCCTGTCGCTCGCCGCAGCAGTCGGCACCCTGGCCTTCGCCAGTACTCCGGTCTTCGCCACCACTGAAGCCGGGGACGGGTCCGCACCCGGACCAGCCGCCATCCAAACCGCCCCGGTGCAGGATGTCGCCGCCGGCGAGGCGTACACGAAGTTCATTGTGGACTACAAGGAAGCCGCCGCCAACGCCACACCGAACGGCCGCGCCAACGCCTGGGGCAAGGCGGCCAACTCACAGGGCGTGACCGTGAAGGAGGTCCGCACCCTGGCCACCGGCGGAACGCTGATCGAGGCGGACAAAGCCCTGTCCGGGCAGGCTGCCCGGGATTTCATGGCGGACATTGCAGCGTCGGGGGCAGTGGACTCGGTTGAACCTGATGCCCGGATGACCGTGGCGCTCACGCCCAACGATCCGCGCTACAGCGAGCAGTGGGATTTCACCGCCACGAACGGTATGCGGATCCCCGGCGCATGGGACGTCGCCACCGGTAGCGGTGTGACCGTGGCAGTGATCGACACCGGCATCACGTCCCACCCCGACCTCGACGCGAATGTGCTCCCAGGGTACGACTTTGTCTCCGACGCCACCGCCGCACGCGACGGCAACGGCCGCGACGCCAGCGCGCAGGACCAGGGCGACTGGTACGCCGCCGGAGAGTGCGGCCAGACCACGGCGGGCAACAGTTCCTGGCACGGCACCCACGTCGCCGGCACCGTGGCAGCCGTGACCGGCAACGCCACCGGAGTGGCCGGCGTCGCCCCCAACGCCAAAGTGGTGCCGGTCCGCGTCCTGGCCAAGTGCGGCGGCTCACTGTCCGACATTGCCGATGCGATCATCTGGTCGGCAGGCGGAACGGTCTCCGGCATCCCGGCCAACGCCAACCCCGCGAAGGTCATCAACATGAGCCTGGGCGGATCCGGCGCCTGCGGCAGCACTTACCAGGCCGCCATCGATTCCGCGGTGTCGCGCGGAGCCACCGTGGTGGTCGCAGCCGGCAACAGCAACCAGGACGCTTCCGGCTTCCGGCCCGCGAACTGCAACAGCGTTGTGAGCGTGGCCGCCAGTAACCCGAGCGGCAGCCTCTCCTACTACTCCAACTACGGTGCCACGGTTGACCTGACCGCGCCGGGCGGCGACGTCAGGGTGACCGGGGGCGGCATCCTCTCCACCATCAACACGGGCACCACCACGCCGTCCGCTGCAGGCTACGCCAACTACCAGGGCACGTCCATGGCCGCTCCCCACGTGGCCGGACTCGCCGCGCTGATGAAGTCCAAGACGTCCTCCCTCACCCCGGCACAGGTCGAGTCCACCCTCAAGCAGGGAACCCGGGCCATGCCGGGCGGCTGCACCACCGGCTGCGGCACCGGACTCTCGGACGCCACCAAGACCATGGGCCTGCTCGGCGGAACCACTCCCCCGCCGTCGGGCAACCTGTTGCTGAACCCGGGCTTCGAAGAGGGCGCGGTCTCGTGGACCTCCGACCACGCCGATACGTTTGAGACCGGCGCCAATGCCAGGACGGGTACGCGTTTCGCCGGCCTCAACGGCTGGGGCCAGGCAACGTCGTACAAGCTCGATCAGGCGTTTGCTGTCCCCTCCACCGTGTCTGCGGCGCAACTGTCCTTCTATTTGAAGGTGCAGTCGGACGAAACCACCGCCAGCACCGCTTACGACACCCTGAAAGTCCAGGTCATCAGCGGCGGAACCACCGCCACACTGGCCACCTACTCCAACCTCAACGAGTCAACCGGCTACGTCCAGAAGCAGCTGGACCTTTCCGCCTACAAGGGGAAGAGCGTGACCCTGCGCTTCCTGGGCGTTGAGGATTCGTCACTGTCGACGTACTTCTTCCTTGATGACACGTCCGTGACCACGTCCTAACTTCCGGACCGGAGATGTCCGGGGACCGCCGGCCGCGCACACCTGCGCGGCCGGCGGTTCGTACGTCTGGGGTGGATCCGTGCTTGCCGCGCGGTCAACCGGTGCCGGCGTCGAAACCCGGGGGGGACAAGTCCCCATCGCACGACTTCGGTTCATGGAATAGTTTGGACGGACAAACCGCAGGCAGGCATCGCCGGCACAAACATTTTGGGGGACACTATGGCGCCAGGCTTTTACGGTGCTGACATCAACCAGCTTCGAACGCTGTCAAAATCCCTGGGGCAATCGGGAACGCGGCTGAAGAACGTGGAATCCACCGTCAATTCCCTGGTTCAATCGGCCGCCTGGAAGGGCTCAGACGGCGACAAGTTCCGCAGTGAATGGGCTTCCACCCTGCGGCCCATGCTGAACCGCTCCTCGGAGTCGCTTAACAGCCAGTCGAAGCTCTTGCTGGCCCATGCCAACGACCAGGAACAGGCCAGCAATTCCGGAAGCGGCCACACCTCGTCCCCTGCGCCGGGTGCCCCGGCACCGGCATCCCAATCGACGCCGGCTCAAGAACGGAACTGGGGCGATGCCTTTACGGACCCCAACTACGAACACGCGCCTTCGGGACTTGAATGGCTGCTTGAGAAGGGGATAACAGAGGACGGCAACGCAACCTCAGACATTGCCAGCGCCCTGCAGTTCGTCGCAGACAAGTTCAGCTGGAACCTCGAACTCGCGCAGGTCGAAAAGGGGGTCAGTAAGTTCTTTGACGCCATGAGGGGCGTCGGCAAGGGCCTCGTTGGGCTGGGCATCGTCCTGGGCGCCCTCGATATCGCGTCAGGCATTGAGAACCGCGATCCCTTCCGGGTCGCTGATGGTGCAGTTGGCGGAGGCTTGGCTTTAGCCGCGGGAATCGCAGCTGCCACCGGCGTCGGACTGCCTGTTGCGGCAGCCATCGGCGGCGCCGGCCTCCTGTGGGGCCTGGCATCGATGGCCTCCGGCGACGTGCCTGTCACCAAGAGGATCTGGGACTTCGGCTCGGGGGTAGTGGGCGGTGTCAAGGACCTTGCCAACGCCGCGGTTGGCGGTGCGAAGGACCTCGCCGACGGCGCCAAGGATGCCCTGGGGTGGGTCGGCGGTAAGCTCGGATTCGGCTAGCAGACCGCGGCGGGGCGGCCCCGGTGCATAAGGCAGCAACAGCGGACCATAAGGAACACATGACTGAGCAGACATTGCCCGACACGGCATACCGTGTCACGAGCCACGAAATTTTGGCCCTCCTCGCGTTCGAACCGGGGCCGGGGACAGCACTAACCCGTCGTGTGCTGGGTCTTGCGGACCTGCCTGATGACCATGACATAGTCCGGGCCGGCGTCGGTACCCTCAACGTCCGGGACACAGCTTCGGTTGATGGTGACGTGGTTAGCCTGCATGGCCCGGCCAACTTCCTGGCCCGGGTTTTTAGCACGGCGACGCTGTGGTTCGACATTACGCGTGTGGGTCCGGATGCCGTGGCGCCTGCTTATGTCGTCGAATCTCCAGCGGGCCGGGTTGCACTCTTCCTTCGACCCTTGAGCGAGTATGTTTGCCTTCCTATGAGTGATGACGCCGATACGTTGGACATGGTGGAGGCCACCGTCAACGACGCCGTCGGCTCGGCGCAGACGCCTTCGGGCGGTATCATCACCTCCCGCCGTTACGACCGGGACGGCGAACCGGTGATTGCCAACATCAGAGTGCTCGAAGACGGCATGCTGAGTCTGGCGTCGGCACCCGTCGACGCCAGCGGACAGCTGACAGTCCGCGACCTGCAGGCCGCTGAACGGCCTGGCTCCGTGGTCCGCTCCCTGCTGGCAGGTCCGGCATGACGGGTCCGGACCTGACGGGCACAGACCCGACCGTGATGACGCCCGGGGCCGCATACGGATTCGGGCAGCGCCGGTCGTGGGTGTTCTCCGCCTGGTGGTTCTCTGCTGTACTGGCGGCCTCCGGTGTGGCATATTCCGGTTTTTCCCTGATGCTGGGACGGAGCCCGGAAACCGGCGTGGTCCTGGCCATCCTGGGTGCAGCGATGTCCGCCATGGGCTGGGCACTGACCGCCATGCCTCGCTTCACGCGCAAATTCCCCAAGCCGGCTGCCGACATCCCGCGGGTGGAGCAGGGTATCAGGACCACTCCCATTACGATCCGCACGTTCCTCATCGCCACCGCGCTGGGTGTGGCCGCCCTGGCAATACTCACGCCCGGGGACGCGTATCCGGACATACTTCCCGTACTGGCAATGATCGTGACACTGGCAGCTGGCGTGTGTGCGGGGCTGGCATATATACGCCGGCTGATGATCCGGAGTGCCGAACTGTACGCCCGGTGGCTCGAACGCCGCTGAGGGCGGCCCGGCGGACCGGTCAGATGCCCTCGGCCTCGTCCACGGCCAGCTGGGATTCGAACATCCGGAAGTAGCGCCCCCGAAGGGCCACCAGTTCCTTGTGGGTGCCCTGCTCAACGATCCGGCCGTCCTCCAGCATGTAGACAACGTCCGCTTTTTCGATGGTGGCCAGCCGGTGGCTGATGGCGATGATGGTGCTGCTGCGGTCGGCGAAGAGGCGGGTGAAAATCCGGTGTTCGGCGAGGGCGTCGATCGCCGACGTCGGTTCGTCCATCACCATGAAGGAGGCGTTCCGGTAGAAGTTCCGGGCCATGGCGAGCCTCTGCCACTGGCCGCCGCTCAGCCCGCTGCCCTTGCGGCCCCGCGGATCCTCCATCCAGTTGCTGACGTGGTTGTCCAGGCCGTTGGGGAGCTTGTTGATGAATTCGAGGGCTTCGGCATCGGCCGCCGCCCGCCGGATCCGCTCATCGTCCCGCGGCGAATCCACGTCGCCAAAGAGAATGTTTTCCGCTGCCGTGGCGAACTCATACTTGAGGAACTCCTGGCTCAGCACCGCCAGGTGGCGGTGCCAGGATTTGACGTCGACGGCGGCGAGGTCGACGCCGTCGAGCATCACCTGGCCCGAATCGGGGCGGTAGAGGCCTGCCAGGATGCGGATCAGGGTGGACTTCCCGGCGCCGTTCTCCCCCACGATGGCGATGTGCTGGCCCTCGCGGATGGTCATGGTGATGCCGCGGATCACCTCGATGTCGCTGCCGGTGTAAGTGAAGCGGATATCCCGCAGCTCGACGGTTTTCGGAGCCTGCAGCAGCGGCGGGGCGTGGTCGGAGTGCACCGGCAGCGCCATAAAGAGCTCGTAGTCCTTGAGGTTGGCCAGGTCTTCGTCGATGGAACTGAGCGAGGAGACGAGGTTGTTGGCGGTGGACAGTGCCCTGCTGACGATCTGCTGGACGTACAGGAACTGGCCCACCGGCTGGGCACGGGCGATGATCTGGCCCACCACCCAGATCAGCGAAACAACCTCGGCGCCGTACTGCAGCGCGTCTGCCGCCAGCTGCTTGGGAATATAGCGCTTCTGGAAATCCAGCCGCCGCTTCTCGTCGGCGTCCCGGAGGCGGGAGCGAAGTCCCATGAGGTAGCCGACGATCCCGTACAGTCTCATCTCGGCAATATGCTGGGGGCGCAGCAGGTTGGTTTCGATCATCCGGCGCTGACGGCGGGAATCGACCTGGGTGTTCCAGTGGGCGATCTGTTCGCGGGAGAGCTTGAACTGCAGGTAGACGCTGGGGACGATGGCCACCAGGACGATCACGGCGATCCACCAGCTCACCAGCAGAAGGGCTCCGACCGCCAGGATCACGGAGACCAGCTGCGTGAAGATCGCTGCAATCCGGTCCAGGACCCGCGCGTAGGAATCGGAGAACCGCTTGGCGCGGTCGTACAGGTCCACCGTCT
>Ga0307408_100003073_pt1 | contig 11504 bp, 10 predicted proteins | sample 322Cmetagenome_FD_202116 | JGI IMG/M metagenome (GOLD analysis project Ga0307408, IMG submission 202116) | Maize rhizosphere microbial communities from greenhouse at UC Davis, California, United States - 322HYB-C-3 | ecosystem: Host-associated > Plants > Roots > Rhizosphere > Soil | place... | reverse complement strand
TATAGAGTACTGTTAATATTCTTTTTAGCTCTTGGGGAGTGGAGGTAATTCTAATTAAAGACGAAAATTGCTCGATGATGCTTTGGGGCATGGCTATAAAGATTTTAATACCAAATAATTAGTTATAGACTGTTCAATTTCTTTGCAGAGCGTAGGATTGGTTTTGATCAGATAATCTCTTAAATCATATACGACTTCTTTTTCCTGATCAATAGTTAATCGCTGTTCAATTGCTTCTTTCCATTTGTATTTTTTAACCCAAATTCCGATCGTTTTTTCAGTTACTCCGGTTGCTTGGCTTACTTGTTTAGCATTGTATCCTTTGATTACATACAAGTTTTTTGCTTTGGCTTTTATGCCAGGTTGATTATTTATTGTCATCTGAATGGTTAATTGCTTTTTCTAATTGAGATAATAGGACTGATGTCCATAGAATTTTAATTTCTCTATCCCTGTCTAAGCTGTTGGGGAATTCAGTTAAGAGTTTTTGATAGTCTATAAAAAGGTTTTTGAAGTTTTTAAACAACACTGATATTATTCCTTCCTGCGTGAATTCTCCTTTTATATCCACTATTATATTATCCATCATTGTAACATGATACTCGTTCTCTGGCAATGATGGTTGAACATCTGATTTAAACATTGTGCCAGTTCCAAACAAAAGCCAATCCGGGTTTAGATCGGGAAACTTTGCTGTTATCTTAGGGAAGACGTCAAGCCAAAAAGCTACATTGTCAGAATTCACCGCTTGAATCACTTCTGTAGAAATGTTCGTTTCATATGCGAATTGAAAAATTGACATTCCCAAACGCTCTATCATGCGTTCGATTCTATTTTTAATTTCCTTTTCCATTATAGTTTATTTTAATAATTACAGAGAATCATAAGGCTTTCGGCTCTACGCAAGCCACCTATATTTCCGTTTTCGTCTTTAGTGATGCAGCGTGTTACTAAATCGCTGATTTTGTTCGCATCCGATAAGTTTACAGAGAGGACATCGGTAATCAACTTTCTATAGAATAGAATTTTTTCTTTTTCACCAACTGGCGTAATCCGCGAAAATTTACTTGACCATCGGCTTAAGAATGCTCTAAATCCCGGCTTTTTGCTTCTGATAGATTTTTCAATTTTATTTTTTAAACTGTCGTCTCCAATCATATACCAGCCGCAATATCCTTCGGTAGAGTTCCAATATTCATTTAGATCAACGAATACTTCATCCTTTAAGTAGCCGCCATCATCGATTATAACTATCGGATTCTTTAGAGTTCTTAAAAAACGCTTAATATCTGCTTTGATCTCAGCGTATCTGCCAAAACATTCTAATCCTATTGTTTGTGCAAGAAGTTTTGTAAATAGTATTTTGGTAGTTGCCTGACTGCCGTCTATATAAAAGCAGTTTTTCCGAGTACGAGATAAGTGTTTAGCTGAAAATGTCTTTCCTATCTCACAGTCATCAACAAAAATTTTTGCTTTGGATTGCGCTTGACAAAAAGCAATTTCCTCCTCAATTACGATAAAGACATCAGTTCTGGCGGCTTGCCAAACCCTGTTGTTTTTAACTGTACTTTCATTAGCGTTAGAGTCGCTGCCAAATTCAATAATTGAATTAACTTCTAGATATTCCATAGCTATAAGTTTTCGTTGATTACATTTTCGATTAATTTTACTTGCTCTTCAATCTCCTCTGAATAGTATTCCAGAAGGTCTGCATTTGACTGTATTTTCAAATTCCCTTCGATCTCCTTCAGTTCCTCGGGAAGGCTATCAAATTTGTTGCGCTCTTCCGCTCTAACTGTTGATAGGATTTGTTTTGCCTGTTCAAGCAACGTTATTGCTTTTTCAACCTCTTTTATCTGACCTTTATTCATGGCAACTATTAGTTAAAAACGATCTTTCAAGGCTATCACAAAATCTGTTCGATCATCATCGAATTCTTCGTCAATTGGCATCGGCAACATTTCAACCGGGGTGTCATTATCAATTTCGGTAATTCGTAGCCCAGGCATTATGAACGTTTTTTTCAGTTCAGGAGAATCATCAATGATTGTTAAATAATCAATTGAATTTCGTTGCCTTTTTCCAAAGGCTTCTATTGTGCTTACATACGCACTCATTATCGTGCGGGCTTCTAAGTCTTGAGACGTTTGTTCAATTTTTGCACGACTGTAGGTAGGCTTTGCTACCGCTTCGCATATATATTGAGAGCCTTTGAATATTAAAGCCTTAAGTATCCCCCCTTTATTATCGTCAAGCCAATAAACATCTATTTCACGTCCTTCTACCTGTCTCATGAGATCAATAAGAGGCTCGCCTTTGCAAACTCTTCCATTGTCACCCAATAAGAATTCCCTTCGCTGTAGTTTTATTATTCCAGCTTTACAACTAGTTGCCGTTTTATACCCTATGTAGGGAAGTATGCTTTGATAATTGGTCGGTTTAAGGTCAGGGTTCTGCATTTCTTGAAAAACTTCCCATCTGGACATGTGGGTATGAACGCTATGTGGCATATTATTCCATTTTTCAATATCTAAAAGGCAACCCTGAATAATGTCGTTATAAGGTAACTCTGTAACTTTTCCCGCACCGGCTTGATTACTTTCTTTTACCGCGTGGGGACGAGCTAACCATCCTTTACGGTCTTTTTCAATAGAGTATCTTAGTTGCCTGTAATAAGCCTCAATCCTCTTTCCACGAGCGTTATTCGCTTCGATTCTTACATGTTGAAACATTGCACCTTCACGCAAAAAAGTATTAACGAATGAGCTATTTAAACTCATTTCCGCTTCAAGTTCTGCCGGAAGATTGAACCCCCATTCCGCATAGTTTCGCACTAACTGACGATAGAATTCTGTAATAATCCCTTCCTTCGTTTCGCCATATACCCAGCAGGTAAAAGCCTCACTCCCTAAATCAATGCCATTATAAAACCACACACGTTTACCGGTAAGAGTTTTAAAGGGCGGCTGTCTGTCATCGACTGAAATAATGGAGCCTGCGAACTTTGGTTTATCAAGGGAGTGGTAGGGCTTGAATTTCTGTTGATACTTCTGCCGGTCGCCGCTTCTGCATGCATGTGTACCGATGGAACTTTCCCATTCACTCATGTAATTAGTTACCGTTTGTTTGCTTAGCTTCTTAAAACCAGAAGGGTTATAAACTTCCCCGGTTTTATTATTTATCACAGTTAGATAGCCAGATAAAAAGGTATCGTACTGGCGTGCAACTTCCGTAGCAGTTGGTTTTTTGCTGACACCGGCAAACATATTTTTTAGTAACTCTAAAGTGGCATCGGTTACTTTTAGAGGATTTTGATTTTTATGCTTTTTAGAAATTAGCGCAACATAGCCTTCTTTTTCAAACCGTTTTAAAGCGTCTTTAAATCGCCTCTCATTTTCAGGTAGCGTATGTTGTACACCATGTTTTACTTTGAGCGTTTTTTGAAAACTATGGGCATCTTTCCAAAGGCTTTCGCTTACACTTAATACTGTACCATCTTTACTACCATGCATACTACCACCTTTACTTTTACGTTCAATCTTTCGGGCGTTACGTAATGCAAGAACAGCCTTTAATGTACTGGCATTTACTATATATTTTTCCTGATGCTCAATTTTTAGATAGCTGCCATCTGTAAATTTATAGTTTGCGAAAAACGCTACAGCGTCGCCGTCAACTTTATAGAATTTCTCTAAAATATGATTGCATTTACGGGGATCACCCAAGCCATCTTGAATTTCCTTGGGTAAGCTGTCAAAAGAAATTAGCAACTGTCTGCCGTTACCTCCAAGTTGTACTCTTTTAATGCCGTACGGCTTATCTAAATAGCGATTTAATGTAATACTTAAATTATGCCAACTAAACCATGTTGGCACTAGCTCATCTTTAGTAACTACAAGCATATTGTTCCACTCAAAAGGCATAGATGACATTAATTAATCAAGAAGGGAATTAAGGCGACTCTCAGCTTCATTTTTAAGTTTCTTATAATCACTTAAATAATCAGCAATAGCATTTAGCACATCTGGCCTATTATGCTTACCTCCATTTAGAACACGGTTAACCAAAACAACGCTTACATTCATTTTCCTAGCTATTTCCGACTGCGCTCCGTAGGGTAGCTGCTCTTTAATTTTTGCAATGTCTTTCATGTTTTTTCTATATTTATAAAGAATTACAATGCAATACTACTCGTTATTTTTAGTATTGCAAAATATTTTAAGCATTTAATGGAAAATATTTCAGATCGTATCGTTAAAGTAATTGATTATTTGGGGATTTCAAGAAATGCCTTCGCTAGACAAATAGGCATATCTAGTTCACTAATCTCACAGATTACTACCAAAAAGAACAATTTCAGAGCAGATATATTGCAAAAAATCACGACAGAGTATCCCCAGGTAAACGCAACTTGGCTACTAAGTGGAATTGGTGAAATGTGGATTGATCATCCGACAATAAAAAAGGAAAAATTTTCAATCGATTCAGATTACAAGCCTAACATTGATAAAGAGGAAAAAAAGAAGCAGATAAGAGCCCATAATATTATGCTAGCAGAAACGCCTGTTGAAGAATTTGAAGGGCACACTGTTTCTTCCCCCAAGAAAGAATGGGTAACAGAGAAAAACTTTGTAAAGCTAACTAATCATATAAGAGAATTAGAAGGTGACTATAAAGGTCTTCTAAATAATATCGAAGACTTGGAAAGTTTTCGGGATTTCAGTGAAGAGTTAAGCAGAATGTATTTTGATAGATTATTTAAACCGTTGCTTAATTATAACCAATACCTTACTGGAAACAAATTCGACTATAGTGGATATAGAGAATCCGTACTGAATGAATTGGAGACGATCAAAGAGATTAACAAGCCTCTTTCTACATTAGTTAAAGCGATCCATATCTTTTATAAGGAATTTAAAGAGGTTGACAAATTTAATATACTAAGAGATTCAACGATACATTCATAGTTGGCATGTCACTGCAACAGCAACTAACGGCGACTGTAAAGAACATACACACACGTTTTTAAAAAACAATTACGGCTGCACTAATGTTAACTAATTGAATTGCAATAGTATAACCTATTGTTTTGATTTTGATTCGTTGCAATAAAGGGGTATCTACAGATGAAAAATAGCGACTTTCGTGTATTTTTTTTACAATATAGGGGGTCGCTCGGGTTCTCTCAATACATACTAGTGTAAGTCCAACTGTAAGCCCTACTGTAAATCCAACCCTACAAAAGGTAAAAAAATAACAAAAAAGCCCTTGCTTTTAGTGTTACATATTCACTAAGAACAAGGGCTTTCAATAATTAAATATTTCTTCTTATTTCGTTAAAAAAACGCCGTTTTTAAGGCATTTAGAGAAGTTTTTCATATATGAATGGTAGCAATACTACGATAATTACCATTTCCACTTGAAAAAACAGAGCCTAAATGATAGCCGATGGTAATTTGTACGTTTCGTTTTCAGATTGGAGACACTCTTATAGATGACCAAAAACGCCGTTTATAATATCGTTAAGGCTGTTTTTTGCCGTTTTTGCCGTTTTGTTTAGTCTGTACATTTGGTATTACCCCCTATAAATCCGCTGTTAATTATTTCAATAATCTCACAAGTATTCAGGGCCACAGATTGAAGGTCAATTACAATGCGGGTACACCCACGGCAGAAGCCAGTTACGGAGGGTATATGCAATTTGGGGCTAATGCAAGCTATCAAAAAACCGGGACCGCACTTCATGAAATGGGGCACACTATAGGTGTTGGACAGCACAGCGTTTGGTATGGGCCAAACTCGCCACTAAGAGCCACTGGTTCAAGCGGTGCATGGTTAGGTGAACGCGCCAACAAAGTCGTGCAGTTTTTAGAAAACAATTCTGCGGAATATATGAAAGGTGATGGTACACACATGTGGCCATACGGTGTTAATGGCGCACACGAAGATACGGGCAGTGAGTTGTTGTATACAGGGAACGCATTGATACATCAGGCACTCGGGGAGGACGGATTGCCTCCGACAGGTGGATTTGCTACACCAGCATATACTTTCAATTGCGATGATAATGCGAAGTATTACATCAAAATAGAAGATAACAAAATGGGCCGTAACAGCACTTTTTTAGTAGAAAGCGCATCCGGCCAGCTTACTAATAAGGCTATGAGTACTACCCAAGCTTTAGCGGCCGATAGTGCAGCCTGGTACTTCAAGTTCAGTCTGGAAACTGGTTATTATCAGATTCGTAATGCAGCTACGGGCAAGTATTTTACTTATCAGGCGAACGGAGAAAATGGTATTACGTTGGCCTCTGTCTCAACGCCGATGCAGTCCAACTCATTTCAGTTAATGGCAGCACGATATAATACGCAGATTGGTAATGAGGGTGAAAGTTTTACGGCTAAAGCATATTCAATAGTGTGTCCGGAAGCTAAACTAAATCCGCCCTCTTTGGCCGCTAATTCAGATGGTTCAACAAGTGCGGTAGCGTTTAATAACAGGAACGAAGCGGCCACACAACATTGGCTGTTGTTATCCGCAGAGGATGTTAATTTGTTTGCGGGGGTGCTGAACAAAGTACCAATGGCAGTGAAAAACCCTCGAATCTCGTCCGGCGACTCTAAAATCACTTTAACCTGGGATTCGCAGTACAATGCCAATTATGACATTTTACGTTCTGAGAACGAAACAGGCTCCTACACTGCGATTGCCACTAATCTGGATGCATTAAGGTTCGTAGATAATAGCAGACAAAACGGATCGACTTATTACTATAAGATGGTAGCTCGCAATGAGGCGGGCCGCAGCCCAGAATCTGCTACCCTTTCCGGAATCCCGATGCCTGGCAGGCACTTGCATCTTTCTTTCGATGAAAACAATGGCAATAAAGCTTATGATCTCTGGGGAGCTTATCACTCTGCTTTATATAACGGCGCGAAATGGACAAACGGACAGGACAGTTCAAACGCGGTCAATCTGGTAAAGTCCTCTGCTGCGTATATGCAATTACATGAAGGAGTTGTGAGTGAATTAGATGATTTCACCATTGCATCCTGGTTTAAAATGCCTGCTAATCAGGGAAACAACACTCGTTTGTTTGATTTCGGCTCGGGAACAGGAACTTACATGTCGTTTGTACCCAAATATGATGCATCTACGATCCGTTACCAGATAATCCGTTCAGATATCGGAAAAAGTTACGACCAGATTATCCCTTACGTCATTCCTTTAAATCAATGGGTACATGTTGCTATGTCGCAGAAGGGCTCCGCTTTCAAACTCTACGTTAATGGACAAGTAATTTTTACAGATAACACAGCAAGTGTTAAGCCTTCTGATTTGGGCATTACCACTCAGAATTATCTTGGACGTTCACAGTGGCCGGCGGATCCATACAGTGATCATTCTTATGGTGATTTCAGGATATACAATTACGTCTTAACAGATCAGAATATCCAACTTCTGGCAAATAACCAGGAACCACTCGAATGCACTATTCCAAGATTCACAGTTTCGCCTGGAAATATCATTACAAGTACAGGTACTACCAGTTGTGATACAGTTGTCAATTACACTATTAAAGCCAGCGGCTATCCCGCTTCAAGCTTGACGTATAGTTTTACTGGAGCAACTACAGGTTCCGGAGTTGGTACAGGCTCGGGAAGTTCTTTCAATAAAGGAACAACCACAGTTACCATTACTGCTACTAACGCATGCGGCGCAACTGAGCACAGCTTTGATATAACCGTAAAGGACTCAATCAGCCCGCTTATCACAGCACCTAATGATGTAGCAATAGGAACAAACGATGCTTGTACAGCAACGCAGGTTGCACTTGGTATGCCAATTATAAGGGACAATTGCAGTGACAGCAGCGATTTAACAGTAAGTAATGATGCACCGGAAGTATTCCCTCTGGGTAAAACTACTGTAACATGGACGGTGTCGGATGCGGCAGGCAACAGTCAGACAGCTACTCAAATAGTTACGGTGACAGATAATGAAAAACCTGTTCTGTCTGCTCCGCCTGCACAAGCTTTCTGTTACAGCGGAAATACTTATACCGTACCAGAGCTTACTGTCAACGACAATTGTGCTATAGCTTCTGTTTCATATAGTATAACAGGTGCAACCTCACGAAGTGGTTCAGGCACGAATGCAAGCGGAAGCTTCAACGTTGGCGTATCCACCATAACATGGACAGTTACGGATCGCAATAATAACGAGGCAACAGGAAGCACTATCGTTACTTTAAATGCACCTCTTACTGTAAGCATCCCTGATGTGTATGCTGTAAATCAGGTAACCGATAATAAAAACACCCTTTATAAAGGTTATGGCCCTACATCTCTTACCTTAAATGCAGATCCAGCAGGCGGTACCGGTACAACTTACATATACAATTGGAGTACAGGAGAAACCTCGTCGGCTATTAGCATTAACGCCGCAGGAACTTACGGCGTAACTATTACCGATGATGCAGGTTGTACAGCAACTGCCTCTATTACTATCGATATGATCGATGTATCCTGCGGTAATAACAATGATAAAGTGATGATATGCCACAATGGAAAAACTATTTGTGTAGCATCATCAGCGGTGCAGGAACACCTTAACCATGGAGATAACATAGGCTCGTGTACAACAAACGCTGTTAGTGTAGCTTCTGCTGCCTCGCCAATCGAAGCAAGCCATTCTGAAGTGTCTGTAATGTCAATTTATCCAAACCCATCAAATGGAGAATTTACTGTAAATCTTAATAGTAACAAATCCGGTAAAGCTTCAGTAATTGTCCTGGACATGAACGGACGGATTGTGGCACAAAAAGCGCTTATGCTAAAAGGAAGATCGCAGGATGTAAAATTTGACTTTTCAGACAAGGCTCAAGGAATATACCTTGTAAAAGTGGTGGGTGTTGATGGTACAAAAACACAAAAAGTTATAGTTCAGTAATAAAACATTTTAGGTAATGTAAAGAGGCTCGCTCAATAGTTTGAGTGGGCCTCTTTTATTCCCGGGGATTTTAGTGGCAATAGCGCTTCCCACTAGTTATGAGAGGAAGGGTTATTATCTCGTTAAAGGTCTTAGTCTTAGGCCTAATGCAGAGCAGGTTTTTGTGTATAGCCTAAAAGTATCTATTTAGTAACAAAAAGTTTATAATTTCACCTCGTCTGCCGTTTCTCTGTAAGGCAGCAGAATCGCTAAACAAATTTGTATGTCGAGACTACTGGCAATTAGACAGAAACTAAATTTAACCCAGGAAGAGCTCTTTGAGAGATCAGGCATTTCGGTGCGCACCATCCAACGCATCGAGGCGGGCACCAGCCCTAAAGGATATACCCTGAAAGCTTTGGCCAAAGGATTAGGGGTGAGTGAAGACGAGTTGATTGATAGGACAGGGCAAGACATCCCTGAGGATACTAAATGGTTAAAAATTATTAATCTCTCTGCCTTGCCCTTGATGTTTGTTCCCCCTTTGAATATTGTCGTTCCTCTGATCATTATGCTTTTAAGAAGGCAATTTACTCCAGTTACAAGGAGGCTCGCTACCATTCAAATAATCTGGTCGATTATCGCACTTGTTATATTTCTGGCAGTTATCATGTTAAATGATTGGTTCGGCATAAGGAGCAGGTATATGATGTTGTTGCCTATCGCATGGCTGCTTATGAATACCTTTGTAATTCTTAGAAATGCAGTAGAAATCGATAAGAACAGCACACTGCGAATTGACCCTGGTTTTAGCTTTTTTTAGCCTTGTCGTGACAATGGCGGGCTTTTGTCGCCGTTTTGGCGGCTTCAATTTTACATGTGTTCTTAAAACTTTATCTTCCTTTGGGATAACAAAAACAATCCCAATGACTAAGTTTAAACTCAGGTTAAAGCCGCTGTCAATAATCCGCAAGACAGCTCTGTTGCTCTTTTTGTGCACTGTCGAGGCACAGCTTGTATCGGCCCAAAATAAGCTTCCGGTAGTCAAGGCTTCTAACAAGCAATGTATTATTCGCGACGGAAAGCGGCCGGTGTCATGGGGCTTGGATCCGAAGGCCAGGCCCGATATCTATTATGTGGATATACCGCGCAGAAAGAACACGATAACGCTGGAAACAGATCAGGGCAAGATCAGCTTTAAAACCAAATACGGAGAAGATTACGACTTTGTAGTGCTGCTGAATGGAAAAGACAGTTGTTTTACCCGCATCAGCGCCAGAGCGCATCCTACCACAAGCGACTTAAGCTCAAGTGGCCTGCCTCCCGATACGATTCCCTTTACATTGAAAGGGTCGAGAGTTTATTTTCAGGGAGTGCTTAATGGGAAAGAGCCGGTTAGCATACAGTTCGATACGGGCGCAGGTACTTCCTGTGTGAGTAAACAATCTTCCGAAAGACTAAACCTCTCTTTTACCCGGAAGATCGTTGTCAGTAATTCAAATGGGATCAATGAAACCCGGCGAAGCATGAACAACACACTCTCCATCGGCAAAATGCAACTGGGCCGCATGTCGCTTGCAGAAGTAAGCAATATGCAGCCTGGCGAAGATCTGATTATTGGAACCAATTATTTCCGTGATAAGATCATTGAAATTGACTACGATAAGCTCTTGTTTATTGTAAGGGATCAGTTGCCTGAATATGCAAAAAGCTTCACGAGGCAAGCCATGGTGTACGGCCTCAATATCAAATCAAAGATTGTACAGAATGGTAAAAAATATAACTTTTGGTTTGGTTTTGACACCGGGCGTGATGGCACTATGCTTTTACGGGAGGATTTTACGGAACAACCCGGAGTCTGGGAGAACTTAAAAGAATTGGCCATGCTAAACGGACGCAAAATTGTTCGTCTGAATGCAACTATTGCCGGTGTAACATTCAAAGATATAGTAACGAATGCTGCAGACCCTACCAAGCCGGCAGCCAGGCGAGCAGGGTCATTATTTGGCAATGCAATCCTCAACCATTTCAACGTGATACTTGATTACCGGAAGGGATATATTTACCTAAAACCAAATAGTCGGAGTAATGAGCCTTATTCTGATTTCAAGAGCTATGAAAGTGAAATGAAGAAGTTGAAGGAGGGTGCTGATTCATCGGGACGATAGAGGTAAGGCATGATCGAGCACTGCGATTACACCCGGATTCAGTATTGTCGGGCAGGCCAATGTTTTTTCTCCGTTTCAACTATGTAGAAACGCTGTTCTTTTCCTGTTACAGCAATCAAGGTTTAAATTCTATTGGGTAAGTTTCTTAACTTGGGACCGGGAAAGCTAACCAAATGGAACCATTAGTATTAAATTTCGCCTTGAGTGCTGGCAGCGCATTTATGCTATGCTTTTTATTTTTATTTGATATACCTAAGATAAACGTTGCGGCGAACAAGTGGTTGGGGGCGTTTTATTTATGCCTTGCTTGTACTTTTTATCAACTTTACCTTCACAAAGCCGGATTGTCCGAGGATTTTCACATTCTGGTTCACCTGCTTGAACTATCCAGGTGGGGTACAATGC
>Ga0307408_100003072_pt1 | contig 11510 bp, 14 predicted proteins | sample 322Cmetagenome_FD_202116 | JGI IMG/M metagenome (GOLD analysis project Ga0307408, IMG submission 202116) | Maize rhizosphere microbial communities from greenhouse at UC Davis, California, United States - 322HYB-C-3 | ecosystem: Host-associated > Plants > Roots > Rhizosphere > Soil | place... | reverse complement strand
CGCCATCAGGGCCAGATTGATGCGTCCGCAATGCTCGCAGAAGCCGACTCCAGATCCGGTTAAGGATATTCAGCCAGTCCGCTACATGGCGAAACAGATACCTCTATGGAGTCGGCAAGATATCCATTTTGATTCTCACGTCCGTGATTGGCAATGGGAAGTGGCGCAGAGGAGGGCAAGCGAGCCAAGAAAATATCTTTGGCAGCGATGCGCTGAACTGAACATGACCTTGGCCGTAATGACTGGCCCTTCTCAGATCCGTGAAGTCGCATGGCGGCGGTATCTGGTAGCTTTGGAGATTTACAGGCGTTACGGCCTCTCACTTCCTCAGATAGGGCGAATGCTCGGCAACAGAGATCACACAACAATTTTGTATGGGATCAGAAAAATCGAGGCGATGACGGAAGAGCAGCGCGCAGAGATAAACACGCCATTGGTGGCGAAGGGCGTCAGGCAGCGAAATACTAGGAAGACCACATGAACGGAAACACCGCAAGAGAGCAAGACAATACGCGGTGGTATGCTGTTCGAGCTGTGCCAGGCTCCCAGCGGCCGGCAAAGGCAATCGAGGGACTGCCGAGCTATCGCATTGACGAATCCGTATTAGAGCGCCAGCTTCGGAATGAGGGCATTGACGTTTATATGCCGACCTTCCGCATTGTCGTGAAGCATCACCGGACAAACGAGATCATCGATCGCCGTCTTCCTCTGCTAGTCGGCTATGCCTTTGTCCATCTTCCAAGCCTTGAATTTGAGAAGGTCCGGAGCGTCGATAGCGTCATGTGCATGCTGGCACCGTCGCGCAATGCAGGTCCTGTCCGGTTCCCAGAGTCCACCATTTCAAAGCTGATGCTGGCAGAGTTCGAAGATAGACAGAGCCAACGATTCGGACGCGAGACGGCTATCGAGACAGAGCGGTTCATGAAGGCGGAAGCCCTCAGAGGGCAGCTTAAGAAGATCCTGCCGAAGGGCCGCGCCCGCACCGTTTCGATGCGAGAATGGGCCGATAGGGTGATTGACAGGATGAACGGGGATTCGAAAGAGCGCGTTCTGGGGATAATCAAGGAATTGGACAGCCTGTATGCCGATGATAGCGTTGCCAGCATTGGAGAAGTGGCATGATCGATAATTGCGGCGTTGATGGCTGCACTAATAATACGGCTGCTCTTGGGATGTGTTGGAGCCACTACCGACGCCAGCGGAAATATGGGAACCCTTTAGGGGGAAAGGAGCGCTCCAAGAACGGAGCCCCAAAGGAGTGGCTTCAGAACCATGTGCATTTTGATGGGCTAGATTGTTTGATTTGGCCTTTCTCTGGTAAAGCGAAGAGGAAGGTCGGGAGAGTAAAAACTGAAGATGGGTATGAAAGCTCGTACAGGTATATGTGCCTTTTAGCCCACGGCCAGCCACCTGAAGGACGGACGCACGCCGCGCACTCTTGCGGCAATGGTGACGGTGGGTGTGTTAACCCAGGGCACCTCAGATGGGCTACCCCTCAAGAAAACATGGATGACAAGCAGATCCACGGCACACAAGCCCGTGGAGAGCGCTGCCATAATGCCAAAATCGACGCCTCGTCGGTGCGCTTTATTAAGATGAATGCAGGCAAAATCCGGAATAGGGAGCTGGCCGCGAAGTTTGGAGTGCACGAAGTAACGATCGGCCAAATAATCTCGGGGAAGAGATGGGCGCATATTGATATTCTCGATTAGTTTGTCTAGTATCGGCCACGTTTAGGTGATTTGCATGGCTGTACTGATCGCGGACCTCGATTAGAGGGAACACTCGCCGGGCCAACACTGGAGAGCATCACCGCTCCAGGTTTGGCGGAATATTGCCTTTTGCCGACATAGCTCAGTGGTAGAGCAGTGGTTTTGTAAACCGAAGGCCGTGGGTTCAAGTCCTGCTGTCGGCTCCAAGCAACAACACCCTCCACGCTTCGGCGCACCCGGTGGGTTACTCATCCTACGGAGGCTATATGACAGAAGCCACCATAATTGCAGACTGCAAAGCCTTCCAAGCCGAACGCGGCCTCATGGCCCTCCTCTCCCTCCTCGAAGACATTATTGAATGCCAGGCCCAAGCTGCAGGCGTTGAACTCCTCGACATTGACGAGGATGAGATGGAGCCCAGCTTCGTGACGTTTCAGTGAGGATGATATGAGCGCGTATGGCGAGCAAAGGGTAAAGGCTGGTGGTGTTGATATGCCAGCAAAGACAGACCCTTACGACTGGACGACGCCGAGCGGGAGTATGCCGGTGGTTTTGTCTGGCAAACGTGCATTCAAAGCATTCCAAGATGCCGGGTTTGATATGCGGTGGTATGTTGTAACGAAGCCTTTGCCTACTAAATAACTTCAGAGGCCTGCAGCTTTCCGCAGCGCCTCATTCATCCGGGTTTGCCATCCATCGCCAGTCGCGCGGAAGTGCTCAATTACTTGAGGATCAAGGCGGAGCGTCAATAACTGCTTGGCGTTAGGGTCTGGCTTCCGGCCTCTTTTCAACCCAGCATTCAGCGCTGTGCCGTCAATATCGACATTCTTCAGCCCGTCAAAGAACTTCTCCTGCTTCTGTCGTGCTTCTTCCATTGGGTCTGCCCTGCGGATCTGGTGGAAGAGTGCCATGGTCAATCCTTCAAATATGTAACTACGGTAAATATATTCCGTAACTACACGAAAAGCAACGTCCCATTACGGGGCCTTTCGCGTTTCCTGAAATAACTGAAGCCGCACCAACCGTAAGGAGTGCATCAAATGAAATTCACTGTCCAAAAAGTATCTGTCTTAGGCCCAGAGCCGGAAGAAGTGGAGGCGGACCGCTTTGTGGTCGAAAGCGGTATGGTTCTTTTCTACACGGGAAAGGGTGGGCAGGGCGCATCTGAACAGGTCGCGGTGTTCGCTCCCGGATACTGGTCGAGTGTAATTAAAGCGCCAGAGTAATGGCTAGGCCATCTGATTACACGCAAGAGATAGCGGACACGATCTGCGAACGTCTTGCAGACGGCGAAAGCCTGCGGGCCATTTGCTCCGAAGACGAGATGCCGAACAAGGCGACTGTCTTCCGGTGGCTGTCGAAGCACACAGAATTCAGCGACCAATACGCCCGCGCGAGAGATGAACAAGCCGAAACGCTGTTCGATGAAATCCTCGATATTGCAGATGACGGCCGAAACGATTGGATTGAGCGCCAAGACGACGAAGGCGGGAACATGGGCTGGCGTGAGAATGGCGAGGCTCTGCGCCGCTCACAGCTTCGCATCGATGCCCGCAAATGGATGGCTGGGAAACTGAAGCCGAAGAAGTACAGCGACAAGCTTCAGCTTGAAGGCAACATCAGATTCTCGCATGAAGACGCCCTGAATGAGCTTGACTGACAGAGAGAAGGCAATCCGCAGGAAACTGCGCGACGACTTCTCACACTACGCCAGCAAATGCCTTCACATCAGGACCAAGGCCGGCAAGGTCGAGGCATTCGAACTCAACGCGGCGCAACGGTATTTGCATTCTCGCTTGGAAGACCAGTTAGCCAAGACCGGAAAGGTTCGGGCGCTGATCCTCAAGGGCAGGCAGCAAGGCATATCAACCTACGTCGGCGGGCGGTATTATCACAAGGCGACACACAAGCGCGGGCGCCGGGTGTTCATCCTCACTCATGAGCAGGATGCGACCAACAACCTGTTCGGGATGGTCGAGCGGTATCACGATCATTGCCCCGATTTGGTCAAGCCTGTTACGGGCGCGGCAAACGCCAAGGAACTCTCGTTTCCTAAGCTAGACAGCGGTTATGCGGTTGGCACGGCCGGCGCCAAGGCGGTTGGACGATCACAGACGGTTCAGTTCTTCCACGGCTCGGAGGTGGCCTTCTGGCCTAATGCGCCCACCCATTTCGCTGGCGTTGTCCAGGCTATACCTGATTTGCCCGAAACTGAGATCATTCTTGAAAGCACGGCGAACGGCGTCGGCGGTGAATTCCACGAGCGCTGGCAGCAAGCGGAAGCGGGCATAGGCGACTACATCGCAATCTTCATCCCTTGGTTCTGGCAGGCGGAATATAGCCGAGCGGTTCCAGATGGGTTCTCGCTGGACGAGGAAGAGCAGGCTTACGCTGAGTCATACGGGCTCACGATGGGGCAGATGGTTTGGCGCCGCGCCAAGATTGCCGAGCTGAAAGATCCGACATTGTTCAAGCAGGAATACCCGGCCACGGCGGCGGAAGCGTTCCAGATGACCGGACATGACGGATTTATCAAGCCTGAAGCTGTCATGAAGGCTCGAAAGACGACGGCCGAAGGAATAGGGCCGCTGATTATCGGCGTTGATCCTAGCCGGTTTGGTGGCGACCGCTTCTCGATCGCGTGGCGCAAGGGCCGCAAGGTTCTGAAGAAGGAAAGCAAGCAGAAGCTCGACAACGTTCAGGGCGCCAACTGGGTTAAGCAGATCATCGACGCTGACAAGCCAGCCAAGGTGTTTATCGACGTAGGCGGGCAGGGCGCGGGTGTCTTCGACATCCTCAAAAGCTGGGGCTCTCCGTATTCCGATGTGATCGAGGCCATCGACTTCGGCGGATCTCCGCAAGCGATGGATATCATCCTTCCGAATGGAGACAAGAGGCCTGGCCCTCGCAACAGACGTGCAGAAATGTGGATGCGCTCCCGCGACTGGCTTGATGAGCCGGGTGGTGCTGACATCCCGGATGACGACGCGCTTCAGGCCGACGCCTGTGGCCCGCAATACAGGTACGATTCCAACCAATATCTCCTCATCGAAAGCAAAGAGCAGATGCTGAAGCGCGGCGTGCGTTCCCCTGACGAGTGGGATGCTGTCGTTCTGACGTTCGCTGCCCCTGTTGTCGAGAGGAAGAAAATACCGGACCCGCGCAACGCTGTTGCCGGTGGATGGATGGGGTGAGCATGATTAACAAAACCGAAGTCAAGAGAGGCGTGGCTATGCTTGAGCAAGCCATTGCCAATCAGGAAGCTGAATATGCACGGCGCTCCAGGGAGTGGAAAGCCGGCCGCGCTGACATCATGTCCCTCGTCGGTATTCAGGGAGATGAAATTGAGGCCGCACGCCGGGTTATCGCTCTCGCTGGTGTGAGTAACTTCGACGGACACCGACCGATCGGCAATTCTGCTTTGGTTGCCGCGGCAACGGCAGCCATGGATGGGATAGTTCATGGATTATGAAGACAGCGACGACCTGCTGGTTGCGGGCAAGAAGCAGTTTGAGCGATGCTCCGATTTCGAGGACGAGAACCGTCGCGTTGCGCTTGAGGATATCAAGTTCTCCCGCATGGGCGAGCAATGGCCGGAAGAGATCGTCACGCAGCGCAACAAGACGCGCCGTCCTTGCCTGACCATCAACAAGCTCCCTGCATTCATCCGCCAGGTTGTCAACGACAGCCGACAGAACAAGCCCTCAATCAAGGTGCATCCCGTCGACAGCGGCGCCGACGTAAAGACGGCCGATGTCATCAACGGGCTTATTCGCAACATCGAATACACGTCCAATGCAGACGTGGCCTATGATACGGCGATTGAGGCGAGTGTTTCCGGTGGTTTTGGCTATTGGCGCATTGCGATCGATTACGCCTATGATGACAGCTTCGACATGGATCTGTGCATCAAGCGCGTGTCCAATCAGTTCTCCGTCTATGGCGACCCGAACAGCACGGAGGCCGATTCCTCGGACTGGGACGATGCGTTTGTTATCGATCGCATGCCGAAGGATGCCTTCAAGCGAAAATACAAGGGCAAGAAGAACAAGGATGACGCACCGGTCTGCGTTGATTTCGACAACGACGCCTGGAGCAATGCCGACGACTGGCTCGATGATGATACCGTGCAGATTGCCGAATGGTGGAACCGCGAGGAAGTAGACAAGGAGATTGTCAAGCTTTCCAACGGGCAGACCTATGCTCGCGAGGACATTGAAGGAGATCCGGAGCTTTCAACGCTGATCGAGGCGGGGATGCTGGAAGAGGTCTCTTCCCGCGTTACCAAGTCGTACAAGGTCCGCCAGATCATCATGACCGGCGCCGACGTGCTGGAAGTGAACGACTTCCCCGGCTGTTACATCCCGATCGTCCCGGTTTATGGCGACGAGATCGTGGTCGAGGGAAAGCGCTATTTCCGCAGCCTCATTCACAACGCGATCGACGCACAGCGGATGTACAATTACTGGCGCTCGACTGCGACGGAGCTTGTGGCTCTTGCGCCTCGTGTGCCGTTTATCGGCCGCAAGGGCACGTTTGACAGCGATGCATCCCGCTGGGCGACTGCAAACACGGAAAGCCATGCATACCTCGAATATGACGGCGAGGCACCGCAGCGCATGCCGCTTGACGTTGGTCCGGCCGCTGGAGCGCTGCAAGAAGCTCTGAACGCCTCCGACGATATGAAGGCCATCATCGGCATTTACGACGCATCCTTGGGCGCCCGCTCGAATGAGACGAGCGGCAAGGCCATCATGGCAAGGCAGCGCGAGGGCGACGTTGCAACATTCCACTTCATCGACAACCTATCGCGAGCAATCCGCCATACCGGCCGCATCCTGATCGGGCTCATCCCGCATGTGTATTCTGGAGAGCGTGTGGTTCGTGTCGTTGGCGAGGATGGCTCGCAACAGGCTGTCCCGGTCAACACGGCGGAACCACAGCCGCAGATGGGCCCAGATGGCCAGCCGGTGAGAGATGAGCGCGGCGAGGTCTTGTTGGCGATGCACAGCCTCACGTCTGGCAAGTATGACCTCACGGTATCGTCTGGCCCGTCGTTCACGACCCGTCGCGAGGAAGCCGCGGCACAGATGACGGAGCTTGTCAGGGCATTCCCGCAGGGCGCCCCGCTTATCATGGACCTGATGGCTAAAAACTTCGATTGGCCAGGTGCTGACGAGATTGCCAAGCGGTTTGAGAAGATGAATCCGGCCGCTCAGCAGATCCCGCCTGAAATGCAGCAGCAAATGCAGCAGATGCAGCAGGCCATCCAGCAATTGCAGGCCGAAAACCAGAAGCTGCAGGCTGATAACTCGGTTGACCAGTTCAACGCCGAAACCAAGCGTATGCAGGTCGAGGGCGATATTCAGACCGATCGCATGCGAATTGCGACGGACAGCGAAGTCAAGGTTGCCGGTCACATGATCAGCGCCAATTCGAAGGCCCAGACGGCCAATCAATCCCCGCGCCAAGGGTAAGCGGCGCAAACCCCAGCAACACCACCAACCTACGAGGAGTGGACCTTCATGGATGAGGGAACGACGGCTATTGCCGAAGAACTGGTTACGCCAGCAATCCAGACGCAAGCGCCAGAGACTGAAGACGAGGACAACAACGACCTCGAAAACCTTCCCGAAGCCGGCGATGATGCCGACGACGGCTCAGACGATGAAGTGGAAGGGACCGAAGGCGAAGAAGGCTCAGAACCAGAGCCGGAATTGCTGGAAGTCGAGTTCAACGGGAAGAAGCACAAAATCCCGGCTGAACTCAAAGACAGCCTCCTGATGCATGCGGATTATACGCGCAAAACCCAGGAAGTTGCCGAGCTGCGAAAGACCGTCGAAGCCCGACAGGCCGAAGCGGAACAGCAGTTCAACGTCTCCCAGGATGTCCTTCAGGCTCGTGCAGCTCTCATGCTTCATGAGCAACAGCTTGAACAGTTCCACAACACCAATTGGCAGCAGTTGGAAGCGGAAGACCCGATCGGCGCAATGTCCGCTTGGCGTCAGTTCCAGCAACTGAAGGAAGAACGCGCTCAAATCGCGGGATACCTCAACGAACAGCACATGACGCGGAACGCACAAGCGGAGCAGGAAACTGCCAACCGGCTGCGTGAAACGCGTGAGTTTGCTGAAAAGAACATTCCAGGCTGGACCCCTGAAATAGACACCAAAATCGCGAATTTCGCAATCTCTGAACTAGGCCAAACCGTGGATACGCTCAAAAAGGCGTACAGCCCGAACGTCTACAAGACATTGCATCTCGCTTGGCTCGGTCATCAGGCCCTCCAGAAACGCGAAGCTATTTCCAAGCCCACATCCCAGGTCAAGCCACTGACAACGGTTAGCTCCAAAGCCAACCCGTCAGCAAGGAAGCCGATCGGTGAGATGTCGATGGAGGAATACGCCGCACATCGCAAGGCGCAGATGGCGAAAGCCGGGCGCTGATCTTCCCACATTACGGCTTAGGCCGCCTCAAGGACCATTATCATGGCAAACACGACCTTGACTGCGGACATCATCGCCAAAGAGGCGCTGGTGATCCTTGAAAACGAGCTGGGGGTTCTCAACACCTTCCACCGCGCGTTCGAAGACGAATACGATTCCACCGTCAACGGCTACAAGAAGGGCGCGACCATCTCGATCCGCCGTCCTGCCGACTTCACCGTTCGCTCCGGCGCAACGATGGATCTTCAGGATGTCATCGAAGGCAAGGTGACGCTCACCGTTGACCAGCAGAAGGGCATCGACTTCTCGTTCTCGTCCTCTGACCTGACGCTGAAGATTTCGGACCTTTCCGAGCGCGTGATCAAGCCGGCAATGTCCAGCCTGATCAACGAAGTCACCTACGACTGCATGAGCACGTTCCTCCCGGCCGTCTACAACTACGTCGGCACGCCTGGCACTGACGTGAACTCGTTCGATGACTTCTATCGCTCGCAGGAGCGGTTGAACGAAATGTCCGTGCCGGTGGATAACCGCTACGCCGTCCTGAACCCGACAGACCATGCTCGCATGCTCGGCAACCTGACCGGCCTCTACATCGCCAATGATGCACGCGGCGCCTATCGTCAGGGCAATCTCGGCAACATCGGCGGCGCTGATGTCATGATGACCCAGGTCATGCCGGCGCAGGACTACGGCACGGCCGACAACACGACGCCGCTGACCGATGGCAACAGCCAGGAAGTCAGCTACGACACGGCAAAGGACACCTGGACGCAGACCCTCGTTACCGATGGGTGGGACGCTTCCAAGACCCTCAAGGCCGGTCAGGTGTTCACGATTGCCGGCGTCTACATGGTCAACCCGAAGACCAAGCGTTCTACAGGCGTCGAGCAGCAGTTCACGGTCGTTACCGACCTGACGACGAACGCCAACGCCGCGAACGATACGAATATCACGATCTCGCCCCCGATCATCACTTCGGGCCCGCATCAGACCGTGACCTATTCGGGCAACTTCGACGGCCTGGCAATCACCATCATCGGTCCGGCTGCCGGCTCTGCCGCTACCAAGCGTCAGAACGTGTCCTACCACAAGAACGCCTTCGCCCTTGCGATGGTCCCGATGGAAATGCCGCAAGCCGCCTATAACGGTTCGCGCAAGTCCTACAAGGGTATCAGCGTTCGCGTGATCCCGGTCTATGACGGCATCAACGACACGTCCAAATGGCGTCTCGATGTCCTCTACGGCCGGCGCACGATCGACCCGCGCCTCGCAACCCGCTTTGGCGGCACGGCCTAATTGATTGGGGCTTCGGCCCCTTTCTCTTTCGTCCCTCAACAGAAGGAATATGAACATGGCTGCACAACAGCTCCATGACGGCGGCGCCCTTGGCGTTACCGTTGGTCAGTCGTCCACGTCGCTCGTGAGCTTCCACGGCGTGACGGCGGTCGATCAGGCCGCGACCATCGCACTTGCGACCAACGCAACGATTGCGACGGTTCGGACTGCGGTTCGCTCCATCATCACGGCCCTTGAAGAAAAGGGCCTGATTGCGGGTGGCCCGTAAAATAACGTTTGTTGCGAGAACGGCAGCCGGTGAAGAGGCTGTCACTCGCAACATGGAACACAGCAACCGGCTCGGTCTTCCGCTCATATCGGAAGCTGGGCCGGTTGCGCCCCGTCTGGCTCTTGTCGGCGGCTCACCGTGGGCCAAGAACTATCTGGACGAACTGAAGGCATGGGACGGCGAAATATGGGCTGTCAACGGCGCCTTCGGATGGTGCCTTGATAATGGCATCGACGCGACGTTCTACACCATAGACCCAGCTCCCACGCTTCAAGGCTTGGCATCCAGGGCAAAGCGAGCGGTTCTCGCCACCTCATGTCACCCTGACGTGTTTGCGGCTGTGGATGGCCCGATAGAGGTCTTCCCGTTCAAGGAATTGCCTAGCGGTTCAACCTCGGCCTGCACGGCGCCAATGGCAGCGGCAGCAAGAGGGCACGCGCATATAACGCTATTCGGCTGTGAAAGCAGCTTCGAAGCCAGAATTCACGGCTACGACTGGCCGGAAGGTCATGAGAGCTTCGTGATTGTCGAGTGTGGCGGCAAGGAATACCGGACCACGCCGCAATTGATCATGCAAGCGGAATATCTCTCCGAGATCGGCCGCGAAATCCCTTCCTTCATCGACGTGCGCGGGTGCGGCTTTCTGCCGGCCCTGATCGAGCATGGCGATTACGAAGTTCTGAGGGTGTCACAAGACATCATGGAGAAGATCCAGCATGGCCATCGCGACATTCAGTGAATTAAAGACCGCCATTGCCGACTGGATGGCTCGTTCTGACGTTTCCGGCTCTGCGGCCGACTTCATCACGCTGGGCGAGGCTCGCCTTAACCGGCTTCTGGAGGTCGTGGCGACGACTGCCACGCTGACCGGCGTCGTGGACTCGGCGCAGATCGACATTTCCGCGCTCTCGATTGTCGAGCCGCAGGATTTGTATGTCACCGTGAACGGCAGGGAATATTTCGTCGCCCCTCGTGCGCTCGGAACCTTCACGATCGAGGAAACCAGCGGCCAGCCTGGGCTTTGGGCGATCGAGGGCAATTACATCAAGTTCGATCGGGCCTGCGACCAGGCGTATTCCTTCCGGTTCGTCTATCAGGGGCGGTTTGCGCTCTCCGATGCTGCCCCGACGAATGAATTCCTGACCAACAATCCGGACCTGTACATGGCCGCTTCCATCGTCTGGGGCGCCGTCTACACGAAGGACATGCAGGGGGGAGCCCTGTGGAAGGGAATGCTGGACGAATTCACGGCAGAGGTCCGCAACGGCATTTCGCAGAAGAAGCGCAGCCAGTTGACGGTTGATCCCGGTCTTTCTGGTATTGGCCGCCGCGTTACGGGCTGGGAATTCATCTCGTGATTATCCAATTTCCCCCGTTCGAACCGGACAAGAGCCCATATGACCTCGCCAGCACGTCTGTTTCGATCAATGCGCTTGCGGTAGCCAACGGTTGGGGCCCGATGCCAGGACTGACGGAGATTTCCGACGCTCTCGGCGCCGAATGCCGTGGTGCTGTCTACGTTCGCACGGCGGCTGGTACCTATACGATCATCGCCGGCACGGAAACGGCCCTCTACGAGCTGAATACAACGGACTATTCATGGACGGACATCAGCGGGCCGAGTGCTCCCTATGCCGTTCCATTGCAGGATTCATGGACGTTTACGCGGTTCGGTGATCAGCTGGTAGCGCATAACATCACAGACCCTATTCAGGTCTATGACATTGCTGCCGGTGGCAACTTCGCGGACCTCGCTGGAAGCCCTCCGAGAGCGAAATACTCATG
>Ga0307408_100003071_pt1 | contig 11510 bp, 3 predicted proteins | sample 322Cmetagenome_FD_202116 | JGI IMG/M metagenome (GOLD analysis project Ga0307408, IMG submission 202116) | Maize rhizosphere microbial communities from greenhouse at UC Davis, California, United States - 322HYB-C-3 | ecosystem: Host-associated > Plants > Roots > Rhizosphere > Soil | place: USA... | reverse complement strand
TGTTCCAGAAAATGCGGACCGATAACATGCATGTGGGGGTAATGTTTGCCAATGCCTTGAGCGGCAAGGGCGGCAAGGTGATGTTCAACTTTGATGAGAGTTTCAACTCCTCAGCGATCACGAACCTTCGCAACGAACACATCCAACCCAAGTCGCCGCTTGCTGAAGCCTTGTATGAGGGCCTGTGTCTGTTCCGGAAATCTCAAGGACCTTGCTACAACAACTCCGGGGCATCAGCGACGGGATACACCTCGAGCACGGGAGTGGCAAGCGATCCGTTTTATTTCACCTCGTTCGGTCAAAGTTTACGATGCTGCAAAAGCTTCGTGCTCATGATCAGTCCAGGCCAGGGAGTTGACGATGGCAATGCTCCCGATCTGCAGACACCCTTCGGGAATTTGTTTACCGGCACGAATCTCGGGGTGGTGACCACCGGTGCGGCGGGTGACCGGTTAGACGACGTGGCGTTTTATGGGCAGACACATGACATCAGAGAGCAGGCATCCCCTGTGGGCCTAGCGGGGACTCAGAACGTGACGTTTTATGCCGTCAACGCGATGGGAGGACAGGTCGGCTCAGCACTCTTGGCCTCCGCGTCCAAGTACGGCGGATTCGAAGATCGTAATAACAACGGATCCGCTGATCTCACGGGGCAATCATGCACGTATCCCGCGGGATCGAGCCTTGGAACCGGGACGGGCACCAGCAGCGCCGAATGGGATGCCGATCAAAACTGCGTGCCGGACACGTTCTTTGATGCGTCGGAAGGCGGCGATCTCGAAGCGCAAATCAATCTGGCGATTTCCTCAATTCTCAAGAAGTCGGCGTCGGGAACCTCGATTTCAGTGTTGGCCTCCTCTTCGACGGGTGAAGGCTCTATTTATCAAGCCTTCTTCTATCCCAGCTCGTTCGAAGGCACCAGAGAGATCAAGTGGACGGGGTTTGTGCAAGGCCTCTTTGTCGATACCTACGGAAACTTGCGCGAAGACCGCGGAGGCAGCGGGGGAAGCCCCGACGGAAGGCTCGTGTACACGGATGACAACATCGTCCAAACGAGATTGGATGCGGCCACTGGTGATGTGAAGGTTGACCGCTTCGTAGATGCGGATGGGGACGGCAGGGCGGATAGCACGACTCCCTATGAGTCGGTTGGACTTCGTGAGATGCAAGGCATCTGGGAGGCAGGGAAGAAGCTGGCACTCCGTGACATCAGCAGCCAGCCAAGAAATCTCATCACCTGGGTCGACCTGGATAACGACGGCGTCGTGGACAGTGGAGAGCAAATGGCATTCAGCACGGCGAATGCCTCCACGCTCGCGCCTTATCTCAGAGCCAATGCCACCGGCACCTACACGGCGACGAATATCATTGATTTTGTGCACGGCAACCAAATCTCGGGGATGCGGGACCGTCAGTTGACGGTGAATGGCTCACTGCGAGTCTGGCGCCTCGGCGACGTCGTGAATTCGACGCCGACCATCGTCGGGGCGCCAGCGGAACGATTTGATCTTCTGTACGGAGATAGAGGCTATGCCCAATTCCTTCAGCGTTGGAGACAACGCCGGATGGTCGCGTATGCCGGCGCCAACGACGGGATGCTGCATGCCTTCAACGTCGGCTTCTATCATCGGGGTGATGATGCGTCAACCTCAGGGGTGACGGAACACGGGAGTTACACGAGAAATGTGGTCGACAACAGCAGTGGTCCGGAACTCGGGGAGGAGTTATGGGGTTTTGTTCCTTATCATTTGCTTCCGCAACTGATGTGGCTCACTCAGCCTAGTTACACCCATATCTCGTACGTCGATTTAAAGCCCAGAGTCACTGAAGTTCGGATCTTTTCTCCTGAAGCCGCATGCGGAGGGGGCGCGACCCCAACCGCGTCCGGCTGTATACACCCGGACGGATGGGGGACGATTCTGATTCTCGGGATGCGCTTCGGTGGCAGCTGCGGCTCCTGTACGGCTGTGTCCGGTACTAACAATGGCGGACCGGCTCTGTCCGTTACCGCAAAATTCGATGGCGTGACGACTACGACTCGGACGTTTTACAGCGCCTACATCGTGTTAGATATCACGGATCCTGACTCCAACCCGACGGTGCTGTCGGTATATTCCTCGTCGACGTTGGGTTTGACAACAAGCTCTCCGACGGTCGTTCGCATGAGTCCTTCAGCGGATGGGAAAAATGATCACACGAATGCCAAGTATTTTATGGTGGCCGGCTCCGGAGTCCAGGGCTATAACGGGAGAGCGGTCACCGGGGCCAAGCTGTTTGCCGTTCAGCTGGTGTTGCCAGGAACAGCTCCGAGCGTGACCATCTTACCGGTCGGCGCCGACACCTATGGTGGCTTCATGGCCGATCCTATTTCGTACGACCGCGATTTGGATTTTAGATCCGATGCTGTCTATGTCGGACGAACGATTGCTCCGGACGCAGGAGGCGCTGCCGCCCTCGGGTATTGGTGGGGAAAATTCTATCGTCTCACGATGGGAACCTGCAGTTCTGCTCCCTGTACGACGTCCACATGGGGAGTACTCTCTGGAACAAATCGTATTCCCACTGAAATGGTGATGCAAGTGCCGATCGGCGGGACGCCGCAGTACCTCGGTCCGGTGACCGCCGGGTCCATGGTCACGATGGACGACTCAGGTAATACGTGGCTGTTTTTCGGAACCGGCCGCTTCTTTACTGCTGCCGATAAAGCCGATCAGCATGCCAATTATCTCGTAGGAGTCAAGGATTCGGTTCTTCGATCGGGCGGCTGTGTTCAGACGGATGCCGTCAACTGTACGAACCAAAATTTGTTGGACGTGTCCAGTGCGCAGATCTGTGTGTCGTGTGCGTCGGGCAACCAAGTCCAAGGGGTCGGGTCCGTAACCACGTTTTCCGGCCTCATGGACCAGATACGCGGCAATACCTCACTGGGTATTAGCGCAAAGGACGGATGGGTAATTCAGCTCAATCCCAATACTGGTTCAACGACCCTGGGGGCTGAGCGATCTCTCGTGAACCCGACGTTGATTGGAGGCGCTGTCTTTTTCCCAACTTTCACACCGAATAATGATATCTGCGTGTCAACCGGAAACAGCTCCCTGTACGCGATGTACTACCTCACAGGAACCGGGTATACGGATCCGATCATGGGATTGGATGCCAGCGGGGTTTCGCGCCGGAGTATCGGAATCGGTGAGGGTTTGGCCTCATCTGTCGCGATGCAGATCGGTGCTCAGCCGACGGGAATGTCTGGCTTCTATCAGTCCAGCAACTCCGTCATGAGCAAGGTGTCGCCGAAGGCACCGTTATCGCTGTGGAGTCAGTACATCTCCTGGATCAGTAACCGGGAATAAACAGAGCCGATGAGAACGGGTTGGCCATCGCAGGGTAGCACTGTACGAGTTCAAGAACGAAGCGGGCGCATGCTTATGCCGCCCTCAGCCCGGGATCATTCAGTCACGCCCGCTTCAACAGACGGAGACCAAAACCGCCGTGTCTTCTGCCTCGCCGGGATTCTAGGGGCACTGTTCATAGTTTCAGCGTTCCTCTGGAGTGGACTGTCCCGTGCCAAGAACGAGACGACAGGCCCAGCTGCAGGCACATCGAATCACGCTCCCGTTGTGAAGACGGTATCCATCCTGCCAAATCCGCTGAACCTGTCAGGGCCAATCAGCGTCAGAGTCGAAGCGCAGGATCTTGACCAACAAACTGTGGTGTTCCGCTATCGTTGGCTGGTCAATGGCCAGGTCATGAGTGGGCAAACACTCAACTCACTACCAGCTCACTTGCTCAAACGTGGTGACCAAGTCGCTGTTGAGGTTGTCCCCTTTGATGGGATCACTGAGGGGACACCGTTTCAATCCGTGCCGGTGACCGTCCCGAATACCGCCCCAATCATCTCTAACATTGCGGTTGATTTAGATCATGAGGTTCAAGGCCGTCGGCTCTTGGCCAAAGTCGATGTTACAGACCCCGATCACGATTCGATCACGCTCACCTATCGATGGCGGAAAAACGAGACGGTCCTGAAGGAAGGGTCGGACAATGCGCTGGACCTTGCTGATCTCACGGCGAAGGACACCGTGAACGTGGAGGTGACGGCATCGGACGGTACACCACACGGAAATACGACAGTGTCGGAGCGATTCACGTTGACCAATTCGTCCCCATCCATCGTGTCAAGTCCGACGGCATCGCCGAGAGGCGATCGCTACGAATATCTGGTCCGTGCCACTGATCCTGATGGAGACCCCCTTACTTATGCGCTTGAAGTGTCCCCTCCCGGAATGACCATAGAAGCCCAGACCGGCCAGATTCACTGGATGATCAGCCCGGAAACAACGGGGAGTCAGCGGGTCAGAGTCGTAGCCAAAGATCCGCAGGGTGGTTTTGCCACGCAAGATTTTGATCTCTCGCTGCACAAACCGACTAAATCCTAGTGCATGTAAACGAGAACTCTCGACGAGAAGTCACTCGCCGGAAGACTTCGCTTCCTCACATTTCTCTTCACATTGATCCCTCGTGCCTCGTGCATCTGCCACCAGCGCACTGATGAGTGCCTCATACGTTAGCATCGCTCACTCTGTGGCGTGGGCCAGCGCAGTAGGAGGCAGTTTGAGGGTATTGACCAACACATCGATGGCCAGACGAGGATAGCCAGTTAGTCCTCTTGCGAGCGATTCCAGTGGTAGATATGCGACGTCCGGATTCTGTAGCGTTCCCTTCGCTTCGAAGACCGCGGTCGTCAATCCCTGATGATCTTCGCCGAATAGTTGGCCGAAAAGTGGAATCTTCCCGATCAAGTCGGAGTAGGCCGCCCCTAGACTCACCGCTACAGCGAGATCCAACCCATTGTCCTTCACGTCGGCGGATCCTGCGCCAGTCACCTTAATGACAGGACTATCCAACACGATATCTTTGGACGAAAACACGCCGTTGCTGCCTACGACTCGAGCAGACAGCGAATCAAAGGGAATCCCGCGCACGCCGAAATCCACTGGCCCGAAAAGGACAGAGGGGAGATTGAGGATCTTTAGGACCTTGGTCAGTACCGGGTCCTGTTGGAGCCTCCCCTTCGTCACCTTCACAACGATGCCGCCGGGACCTGTACTCAATGTATGCCGCAGAGGCGAGCTCGCATTGATTCGGGCCTGAAGAATACCGTTTAGAGAGATATTGCCTTGCAAAGGCTCTTTGTCCTCCGTCGCGGGGAGCAATTGTTCGGCTGGTAGTCCGTTTATAGACATCTCAGCCGCAACTTCCATCTGGTCTCGCGCACCGAATCGGGCCTCTACCAGCCCGGACAACACCCCTTCTTGGGTTTGACCTCGCAACCCCTTGAGCTTGGCGTTGTGCTGGTCAACCGTGATCTCACCTGACACCGTTTTGAGAACCAACCGGTCATACCGCAGTTGTTTAACAAGGAATGTGATTGCCGCGTTCTTTGATTGAAACAATTCCTGCACATGACTCTGCTTCTTATCGAGATTGACCGTCTTGGCGGACACAAAGTCAGAGACATTGAGCTGGGAGGATTCCACCATGAAGGTCGCTCGAGGATGTGTTCGCCAATCCTCAATCATGCCAGTCAATTTGAAATCGCTCTCTCCCATTGTGAACAACAATTCATTCACCAGGAGCCCGCCTTTCGAAAGCTGTGCTCGTCCAGAAAGCTCGCGCAACTGTTCGTCGAGGCCAGGAAAAGCCACAACAGCGCGATGGATGCTGACCCGCCCCGACGGCACCCATAACTTCCAGTCCGAGCCTTCGCCGCTAATGAGCGCAGACGCTTCGAGCATGCCCTCGCTGATAGGCGATTCCACACCGATCGCCTGCAGCGCACGCAATGACAGCGGACCCGCATTCACGTTAACGTGAAATTTTGGTGTATGACCCAGGTCCAGCTGTCCGGCAGCTCGTATTTCGCCATGCGGTACCACAACTCTCAAGTGATCAACCACGACCCGCTTCCCGTCGAAAAGCTTTCCTTCCCATTCAATGCGCCCTGGAACACCCTGCTTCTTGTTCAGAAGAGATGGCACGATTATCTCCGCATCAGTGATATCGAGTATGCCGCGGCAATGGACGAGCGCTGCAGTGCCTGACAGAAACATTGTCGAATGGGCTGGTCCGTGAATGTGCACGTCAGAAGTGGCCGGCAAGGAGGTCGCCAAGAGTTTTTGAAGAGCCGTGCCATCTGACGACATGTTCACCTTGAGGGTATTGATCCGGTTGGGTGAGGCTACGTCGATGTTTCCCTCCGCCTCAAAATGGATACCTTGGACGACACCACGGAGGTGTTTGATACCCACCAAGCGAGAGTCAGCTGCAAACGTTCCGTTCACTTGGCCGATCAGCATTGCTCTGGCGACATGAGCCCCGATGTCTTGAAGATCAAGGGTTGCACTAATCATCCGCAGATTGGGTCTTGGAATGATAGGTCCGTTCACATGAACCCCCACGTGAACAGTTCCTGTGGCGTCGCTGACCGTTGGCAACGCATCGTGGGCCCCTGTGCCTTCGCTGAAATGTTCAACCACAGCCATGACCTTTTCGAACGGGCCCTCAGCAAGCAAGTGGGCATCGACATTCGGTCTCACGTCCAGCTCAGAGACGGAGAGCTTGCTGCTCGAGACATGCACGCCATTCACATCCCCAGCAAAATCCGTGATGTTTGCACGCTTTGAGTCCAACCAGACCGTCCCAGACACGTTGCGAATCACTGTGTGTGTTTTCTCCAGGCCTCCGCTGGCATGTGTGACCTTCGCCACCACTTGCCACTCGTCTGGTATGCGAAGAACCTCGATCCTCCCACGCAATTCAACGGATTCCAACTCGACAGTACCTGTCACTTCATGCTCGTCAACAGCGGCGTGTATGTTTTGAGGGATCCAAGAAGGAGGAATATTGTCAAAGAATGTTTTAGAACTCAGAGGAGATGTCGACAGCTTGACGGCGTATGCCGGATGATCGGTACCGGCGCCTTCGACCATGATTTGGCCACGCATCAGTAGCCATCCTAGATCAGTATTCAGGTCAGAGAAGACGACGTTAAATCCCTTGGCATCAGGCGGAAAATCCAGGTGCAGACCGGCGGAGATGTTGCTTCGCCAACGCGTTGTTTGGGTTGAAGTCGCAGCAGACTGACCAGTGCGTTTCAACCAGTATGCGACATCCCCTCGCTGAAACCGCAAGGTCCCGTCGAACTGTCTTGGGAGAGAGGCATTCGAGCGACTGTGTTGCTGAAGCGCCAGCGTGCCGGCAATGTGAAGATCCCCGCCATCATCTGTTGTCCCTGTGAGCATCAGATCGGCTTGAGTCTTAGTCGGATGGCTTTGGAACAGCACTTGGACATCGTGAATTCCAATGCCTTCATGCTCGAGACGGTTCGCGTCCAAAATGCGTAGCTTCCCGTTTGTTAGCTTAGATTCCGTCAACATCCATCGCTGAGGAGAGGTACTATCTCCTGTGTCTGTCTTATGTGCCTCGAGTAACGGCAGATGCCACTGTCCATTGGCATCCCTCCGTATCACGACTTCTGGTTCGCTGGCATGGAGCGTCAGCATCGGTACTCGATGAGTGATTGACGGCAAAAGACCTAATGAGAGCGAAGCCTTGGCTGCTCGTAAGCTAGGCTCAAAGGTGAGAGCATCTCTCACTGCTAAATCAGATACGTCCATGCGAACAGTAGGCAACAGACTCACATGGAGCGTGGCTATCTCAATTCCCAGTTGGTTCTTGAGATGCTGTACGATCAAGTCATGAACGCGTGAATGGTTAAGAAGGAGACTCGTTGTTGACAGAAATACAACGACAGAAGTGGAGAGAACGAGCGACCAGCGGATAACCCGAACATGATGCGATACTGCTTGCATGGTCGGAGTTTCCCCATTACCGGCTGAGCACGTGGTTAAAATGGGAGAGACGGGATCAGTCAGACAAAACTGACAGCCAGCTGTTGTATGAACACCTCCTTGGGCTTGAAGACGACATAACCCCAGTGTTTGTGCAAGAGCCGGACCTATCCTGTCATGGCCTGCTTCAGTCCCCTTCCGCTCAGATTTGCTCAATGATCCTTGATTCAAAGGCTGTTGTGTTCCTCATTAATGGGACAAATGGTCTCCTGCAAGGGATCGTTGGAGCATATCGTCCAGGTCAGAAAACGGACAGGGCAACGCAGACTCTTGCATCGAACTCACGATCAGCCTGCTCTATTTTTTTTGTGCGAGGGAGGAGTGCGCGGGTCAGGTTGTTCCGTTCAGGCCCACTTGTGCGACGGAGCGGGAGTCGATGAAGCTGGGAAGTCCATCCATGGTTATATCCGCTCGAAGATGATCGCCAAGGCCTCGCCACCGCCGATACACAGGCTGGCCAATCCTCGCCGGGCACCACGGGCCTCCATTGCGTACAGCAACGTCGTAATGATGCGGGCTCCGGTAGCCCCGATCGGATGGCCCAGCGCGATCGCCCCGCCGTGAACGTTGACTTTCTCCGGATCAAGCCCCAGTTCACGGTTGATTGCGAGAGAGACGGCAGAAAAGGCTTCGTTGATTTCAAAAAGCTCGATGTCATCGAGCGAAAGGTGGGTTTTCTCGAGCACGAGTTTGATCGCCTCCACCGGTGCAATGGACAACCACTCCGGTGCGAGAGCCGCTCCCGCGTATCCTACGATCCGCGCCATCGGAACGAGCCCCCGTCGTACAGCCTCCTCTTGCGCCATCACCACCAGCGCTGCTGCCCCATCATTACAGGAAGGGGAGTTGCCCACGGTGAGCAGGCCGTTTTCCTGAAATACCGGCTTGAACTCGCGCAGCTTCTTGAGATCGATTCGTTTGGGCTCTTCATCATCGGTGATGGTCAGGGACGCGCCCTTCCGTTGCGGCACGTCGACCGGCGCGATCTCAGGCTTGAAAGCACCGGCGTCAATCGCGTATTGCGCGCGTTGGTAGCTTTCCAAGGCATAATCATCCAGTTCTTTTCTGGTCAGGCGGTACTTCGCGGCGCACAGCTCGCCGGCATTGCCCATGTGAAAATTATTGTAGACATCCCACAGACCGTCTTTGATCACGCTGTCCACCATCTCCGCATGACCCAACCGGTATCCCTGCCGTGCCTTCTCTAAGAGGTACGGCGCCCGGGTCATGTTTTCCATCCCGCCTGCCACGACGATGTTTGCCTCGCCAAGCGCGATAGCCTGGGAGGCCATCATCACCGTCTGAATGCTGGATCCACACACCTTGTTGACGGTCGTGGCGCCAATCGAATGGGGAATCCCAGCCCCGATTGAGGTTTGTCTGGCGGGCGCCTGACCCAGGCCTGCACTGAGGACACAACCCATCAGCACATCATCGACGTGTTCAGGCAGCACGTGAACGCGCTTGAGGGCCTCCACAATCGCGATACTGCCCAGCTTGGTTGCAGGAACGGAACTGAACACACCGTTGAAGCTGCCCATCGGCGTTCGCACGGCGCTGACGATGACCGCCTGTCTCTTCTCAGTCTCCAGGCGTTCTGACTTGAGTGTGATCGACATTCGACTGTCCTGCCGAAAGATCGGAAGCAAGATCGTTAGGGTTGGATGGATTCATGTTACGCGCCGCTGTGTCATTTCTCAATACAGGAATGATGCCTTCTTCAAGCCAGTCATATTGACCGCTCATGAGCATCTTCGCTAGTCGATACACGACGGAATCTTTCTTGTGCCGCCGGATTCTTCCGGCCAGAGAGGAAGGTGGACACAGACGATCCGCCATATCCTGACAGAAATAATCGACGAGGTCTTGAATGCCGGGCTTCATCCGCATCTCCGGCTGATTGGCATACCAGAGGGTGGCGGCCATGGGAAAGAGCAAGAGGCTGTCATTCACCAGATGTTGCAACAGAAGCTGCTTATTATGGAGACGTTGCTGATGTCGGAGCGTCGCCTTGAGTGTCGACCGGGTAATGCGGCGTGCAGCGGCTTCGATAAAACGAACCCACCGGCTATTCTCGCTTCCGAATGGAGCGGGTGTCCGACGGAGCAAGGGAAGGCAGGAGCGCAGAGACATGTGCGCATAATAGAGCGGAGCGGCGAGCTTGTCGGTCCATGTTCCTTGGAGAAAGGCGACGCCACGGTCGATATACGGAGAGAGCGCTTCGCGTGCCATCCAGACGCGCAGAATCTCGCTCGTTCCTTCCCAGACGAGATTGATGCGAGCGTCGCGCAGCATGCGCATGACCGGCAGAGAAGGTTCGCCGCTCTTCCGCTGGGCCTCAGCGGTCATGAAGCCTCGTCCGCCGCGAACTTGAAACAGCTCATTGACCGCTTCCCAATACCACTCGCTTCCGATGATTTTGGCGGCTGCCGACTCCAGCCGAAGATCGCCTTTCTTGTTCGCCCAGGCTCCGCAGAAGGCCATCACGGCCTCCAGCGCCAGGGTATACGCCGCGGTTCGGCAGAGTTTCTCTCCTATCAAGTTGTGTTCGCCGATCGGCCTGTTCCATTGAACACGGCTCTGTCCCCACCAGCGCATGAGGGACAGGCATTGTTTGAGGCCGCCCAGGCAGGCCGCGGGCAACGTCAGTCGTCCCACCGTGAGTGTGGCAAGGGCGATTCTCAGACCGTCTTCTTCCCCTCCGAGCCGGTTTTCAACGGGGACGTAGACGTCACGGAACGTCGGGATACCATTGTAAATCGCTCTGACTCCTTCGAACCGGAGGCGGGTGACAGAACATCCCGGCCACTGTGTTTCCACGATAAATGCGCCATAGCGCTTCTGGAATCCTGGATCGTTCATCTCCTCGGGACGATCCACAATCCGTGCAATGACGACCAGCATGGATGACAAAAACTCGCCATCCCGTTTGGCGGAGTTTGTAATAAAAAATTTTTCTCCAGTGAGCCGATAGCCGACGGTCTTTCCCTGCTCCAGAACACGGACCGCATAGGTTTCTACCTTCGAAATGTCGCAGCCCACGTTGCGTTCGGTCAGCGCAAAACCGGAAATCTCTCCCTGCGCCAATCGTGGAAGATACTTAGCTTTCTGCTTGTCCGTTCCGAAGAGGCGCAAGGGCTCGGGAACCCCGATTGATTGGGCGGCCGAGAGGAGCACCGTCAACGACGCGTCGACGCTTCCACAAAGGGTAGCGACTTTTTGATATTCGGCCTGGGTACATTCCAGCCCCCCATATTGGCGGGGAATCTTGATGCCAAACGCGCCGAGCTGGGCGAACTCCTTCAAGATCGGTTCGGGCAATTCGCCTTCGCTGTCAACGCGTTCGGGGTCCAGGGGTAGCAGGGTGGTCCTGAATCGGTGAAGAAAATCAAGGGCCAGCGAACTCATAGGAGGAATTTCGATGGAGGTAAAGAGCTTCCATCGAACGTCGGATTCGAAGAGCCCAGCGAGAAAACCGGTATAGGAGGCCCGGTCGCGAGCGGTCTCGGCGATCGCCACAGAACCCTGAAATATATCCGGTTTACTCATGTGCAGCGGGGTCCTTTTGAGGACTTCGAGACAAGAGCTGCCCGTATCCTT
>Ga0307408_100003070_pt1 | contig 11521 bp, 14 predicted proteins | sample 322Cmetagenome_FD_202116 | JGI IMG/M metagenome (GOLD analysis project Ga0307408, IMG submission 202116) | Maize rhizosphere microbial communities from greenhouse at UC Davis, California, United States - 322HYB-C-3 | ecosystem: Host-associated > Plants > Roots > Rhizosphere > Soil | place... | reverse complement strand
CCAAGCCTTCGAGCGCGCCGAGCAATGGTACGCGTCGCGACCGGCGGATGAACGCGCGACACCAGGCACTCGGCGTGGTGTCGCGAGGGTGCTCGCGTCGCTCGAGCGCTGGAACGATGCCCGGGCGGCGTACGCGGCGCTGTACGCAGAGGATTCGACGACCGTGGAGCACCTCGGTGCGCTCGGTGTGCTCTCGGCGCATCTTGGGCGGATGGCGGAAGCGGACAGCATCGGTGCTCGGCTCGTGGACGACGCACGGCCGTACACATTCGGTGCGCCGCGCCTGTGGGCCGCCCGGATCGCCGCGGTGAAGGGTGATCGTGGGGCCGCGGCGGCGTTCATTCATCAGGCGCTTCGAGAGGGCTACACCCGCCTTTACTCGCTTCACGCCGACCAGAGTTTCGAAACCCTGCACGACTTCCCGGCGTTTCGGGAAATTCTGCGCCCGCGATCGAGCCCGGCGCCATAGTCAGGGTTGGTCGTAGTAACTCGTTGGGGTCAGAGTGAGACCCTGACCCCAACGGCCCAGCGGTTACTTCTTGAAGGTGAGATCGAATTTCGCGCCGGCGATCTTGAAGCCGTCCACGACCACGGACTTACCGCTAATCCTGCCCATGTAGGGCGGATCGCCGTCATCGGGGGTGAACGTCACGTTCGCACCCGACTGCGAGAACGAGCCCTCGTCCGTCAGATCGAAGGTGAGCGTGTTCAGCTTTCCCTTGTAATTCAGCGTGTACTTGCCGTCGGCGGTCATGTTCAGCGCGCCACCCTGGATCGTGAGCTTCTTGCCGACCGCGTCGGTGAAGGTGTGCGGCACGGCCATGCCGCGCGCTGCCGTCATGGGGTAGGCGCCTGGCACCGGCACCGGCTTGGCAGGAGCTGTGGACGAGTCGCTCGAGCACGCGGCCACGACTGTGACCGCGACAAGGCTCGTCGCGGCGGCGAGCTGGCGTGCCAGGTTGGATCCGCGAACAAGTGCTGCCGGGGAGAGATAGCGAGTCGAAAGCATACGACACCTCGAAAGGATTGTGTACGAGTCGTTTATGGGTCGGACACGCCGGTGCGCCGCGGACGCGGCACAACCGACGAGCGAACGGTACGTGGACCCATCTCGCGGCTATCTCCCGCTTATCTCGCCCGCCATCTCTGCGCAGGCCGAGTCTGTCAAATCCGAAGCGAGACCAGTAGAATCGCGCACTCTGTCGTCCCGCTCAGTCACTCCACCGGCGAACGATGAGCTTCATCCTGAAAATGTCCGGCGTCATCGTCGGTCGATCCGAGCTCGAGAACCGAGACGTGAACCGACGCGTGGCGACCGGCGTCTTCCGCCCCGGACTCGGTTACGATCTGGTGCAGCCGATCTTCGAATTGCTCGATATGGCGGGGGATAGCGCGGAAGCGTTGGCGCGCTACCGTAAGTCGCGCGACGCGCTCCGCCTGCAGCTCACCGACTCGTCAGGCAACGCGCTGACCGTGCGCGAGCTCCATATCCGTCGCAATGCGAGCTCCGGAGCGCCGATGTTGGAAGTGGAAACCGACGATTCCGGCTTTTGGACCCAGTCTCCTGCCACCTGACCCATGACCGCCACGCGCGTACTGGTCGCTTCGCTCGCCGCCGCTCTCGCCTTCGGCTCCGGTATCACGCCGCGGCCCGTGGCCGCCCCGCCGACGGTCGTGCTGCTCGTCAGGCACGCGGAGAAGGCGGCGCACCCGCCGCAGGACCCGCCGCTATCGGAAGCCGGATCGGCGAGGGCGCAATCACTCGTTGCCGTCGCCCGGGACGCCGGGGTCACTGCGATCATCACCACGCAGTACGAGCGCACGCGGAAGACCGCCGAGCCGACGGCCGCGGCGCTGCACATCACTCCGGAGGTCGTGGACGCCGGACCCGCGGCGCAGCACGCGAAAGCCGTCGCCGAGCAGGTTATGAAACACGCCGGTGGCACGGTGCTCGTGGTAGGGCACAGCAACACGGTTCCGGCGATCGTCGGCGCCCTCGGCGCTCCGCGGCCGCGCGATCTCTGCGACAGCGAGTACGACCAGCTGTTCGTCGTGGTGCTCGGTGATTCCAGCCCGCCGCGGTTGATCAGGTCGCGCTACGGGGCTGCGAGCGCCGACGACCCGGCGTGCGCCGCGATGCAATCGCGTTAGGCGCTACTGGTGCAAGTGGGAGGGCGGCACCTCGGTGGTGTCGCCCTCCATGACTTCGGGGGGCACCTCCGAGAGGTGCTCCTGCACGATCACCCATTTCCCGGCGCGCCGCTCGAAGACCGCCGTCCACGCGCCGGCGATCGTGTGAGGCGCGCCCTCGGGCGTCCGATGCGGGACCCGATAGGTCATCGTCACGACCGCGGCGTCCGGTGAGAGGACGTCCACCAGTGGCCGGCCCCAGATCCATGTGGGGTTCTGCATCCGTTGACCCACGTAGGTCCAGAACGACCTGATTCCGGCTTCGACGGAGTCGCGGGTCGTCGTGACCAGCCCACCGCTCGCGGAGATCACTCGGCCGGAATCGGGGTACAAGGACATGAACCGGCCGACTACGTCCTTCGCCTTCAGGTCGTAAGCGGATCGGATCATCGACGTGAGCGTGTCGGCGATCGCCGCGCGACGAGCGGGACTGAGGCGCGAGCCCCGGTCGGGCTCGCAAGCGAACGATCCGACGGCGACCATGGCGAGCACTACAGCCAGACGACAGTGCGGCCGAAGCATGGCGTGGGGGTCGAGGAAGGACGAATCGAACTGAGTCGGGCGGTGTAGCTCCAGTGTACGCCGACTGCGCCGCAGCGTTCCTCGTCCGATAAACCGGACGTCCAATTGTCCGCCAGAGTGGACGGACGTTACGCTTGAGGCCTCCGCGGCTGAAATAACGATTGGTGCGCACTGTGCATTCGCGCTATACCTTTGATACCGCGACGATTGTCGGTTCATGCCTCCGCTGAGGCGACCGGATGCGAGGAGGACCTGTGAACAAATTCGTCAAAATCTCTGTGCTTCCCGTGGCGGCTCTTGCTGTCGCCTGCGGACGCGGCAAGTCGGCCGACAAGGACGCCGCCCTAACGGCGGATCTGAAACGCGATCTCGCCGCGGCCTCGGCATCGAGCGTGGAGCTCGCATCCACGGTGGGCGATTATCAGCGCACGCGATTCGTCTCGGCCATCGAGTCGCCTGCGACGAGTGCGCCTGTCCGGAAGCGCAATGTTCGCAAGCCCGTTGCTCATCCCGCATCGGTAGGCGAGGGCCAGGTCGCCAAGTCGCCGGAACCGGCGCCTGAGACCAAGGTCGAGGTGGCGCAGCCGGAGCCGTCGACCGAGACGCCAACTCCGACGATCGACACGCCGACGAACGTCGCGGTGACCCCGCGACCGACGCCGGTGGGCACGGCCCCCGCGACGACGGATGTGGGCAGCGGCGCAGTCGGCGGTGGTTCGCGCGGCGGTGGGCTCGGCGGAATCGGCGAGGCGATTGGAACGATCATTGGCGTCGCGGTCATTCGCGGCGGTGGTGGCGGCATCGATCACTGCGATCCGCGTACGGATCGTCGCCCGACGAATGGACCGATGATGGGAGGCTATCCTCCGATCTTCGCGCCGGCGCCGGCTGGTCGCAGCAGACTTCCGAACACTCGGATTCCGAATGCACCGAGATTCCCCTAAGAGGGAACCGGCACGAGCTCCGGCGGGTGCAGTGACGCGAGAAGGGCCCGGTGAAATCACCGGGCCCTTTGTACATCGCCACGCCGAGCGAGATCATCGCGGTGGCAACACCAACCTGACCTGATCGCCGGGTTGCACCGTGATCTCGTCGCTGATCGGTGTGCCTCTTCCGCCGATTGGATCAGCAAGGAAGCGCAGCGGTGTCGCGCCGAATATGATGTTCGCGGGAATCGTGAACGTCGTCGTCGAGTTCCCGGTTGCCTGGCCGAGGCGAACGCGCTGTCCGCTGCGAATCGCATAGATGGTCATGTCCGAGAAGCCCTGATTCTCCACGCGGATGGTGGTGCGTGGCTGCGGAATCGGCGCAGACTTCGACTTCGAACCACCGCACGCGGCGACCGCGAGTCCAAGCATCGCGGTGAAAAAGAAGCGCCGTGTGAGCATCGACTCCCTCCGGAATGATGTTGACCGCTACTTATCGTTAGAGACCGCAAGGACCGTGAATGTTCCGCGCTGCGCACTCGTCAGGCGCGAAAGCGAGGTGGACAGCAAGATGTCGCGCGTGCGCCCACTTTGCCATGCGTTGTGTGGTATACGGTCTGCCGTCCGGGCCGATACTTTTCACCGTCGGCGCAGCGAGTGACCGCTGGCGCTGAGGCACGGGCCCTGGTCATTATGCGCGCGGACTCGTGACTCTACTTTCCTCTTTACATGGCATCGACGACGCGTTCGACATCCGCAGGGCGAAAGCGCTCCGAACCGGCGGCTCGCAAATCGCGCACGACGAAGCAAGCGAACAAGTACTTCGAGCTGCGGCGCTCCAGCATTCAGGGAAAGGGCGCATTCGCCACTCGGCCGATCAAGCGAGGCACGCGGATCATCGAGTATACCGGTGAACGCATCTCCCCCGAGGAAGCCGATCGGCGTTATGACGACGGCGGCATGGGCCGCCACCACACGTTCCTGTTCAGCGTCGACAGCAAGGTCTGCATCGACGCCGCGGTGGACGGCAACGACGCCCGGTTCATCAATCACAGCTGCGCGCCGAACTGTGAGGCGGTGGATGAACGCAGACACATCTACATCGAGGCCATTCGCGACATCGCCCTGGGCGAGGAGCTGACGTACGACTACCAGTACGAGCGCGACGGGACCGAGGACGAGAAGTGGGAAAAGATCTACCTCTGCAAGTGCGGGGCGCCGACGTGTCGCGGAACCATCCTCGCGCCGAAGAAGAAGCGCGGGAAGATGTGACGCTGCGGACGCTCCTCGCGTACGCCATCGACTACGCCGGCCTGTTCCCGCCGGCCCAGCTGGACATGCCGGGCGCCGTCGCCGCGTACGAGTCCTACCTCGCCTCACGCGACGCATGGGCGTTAGGCCGGTTCGTCGTGCCCGCGGCGCGGCTGAACGAGCTGGCCGCTGTGGCGCGCGACGCAACCTCGGACGTGTCGAGGCAGGGGCGAGGTGAGCGCCAGCTGAGCGTCGTGTTGGGGGCCGATCTCGCTGCCGACGTGGAGCGCCTGCGGGCATTCTGCGCCGACGTGAGCGACCAGGGTTGGTGGGGTGGCATCGATGCGGTCGAATGGCGCGCGTCGACGCCCGAGGCAATCGCCGAGGCGATGCGAGTGGTTCCCGACGACTTCGAGCGATACGTGGAGATTCCGATCTCCGAAGATCCCACGCCCCTCGTCCGGGCGATCGGCCAGGCGGGGGCGTTCGCAAAGGTTCGAACCGGCGGGACGACCACCGACGCATTTCCGGCGAGCGACCACGTTGCGCGGTTTCTCGCCACGTGTCTCCGCGAGGCGGTGCCGTTCAAGGCGACCGCCGGGCTTCACCATCCGCTGCGCGGGGAGTATCCGCTGACCTACGAGCCCGGCAGTGCATGTGGCCGGATGTACGGATTCCTGAACGTCTTTCTGGCAACGGCATTTCTCGCGGCCGGTCTCGACGAACCCGATGCCCGCCGGTTGCTCGAGGAAAGCGATCCTAACGCTATCAGCTTCGGCCCGGTGGATGTGACGTGGCGGGGTCACCGCGTCCCCGTCGATCGCCTCGAGCGATCACGGAGCTTCCTCACGTCGTTCGGGTCCTGCTCGTTTCGCGAGCCGATCGACGACCTCGCCGGGCTCGGATTGCTCTCGACGTGATCGACGAAACGCACCGCGCCGACCTCCGCTCGTGGGTGGATTCGGCGAACGAGTCCGGCACCGACTTTCCGATTCAGAACCTCCCGTTAGGCATCGTTCGCCGGGAGCCGCGCGGCGCACCGATGGCGGGCGTTGCTATCGGCAACGACGTGCTGTTGCTCGACATCGCGGTGCGACTCGGGCTGTTGAGCGGACCGGCTCGCGACGCCGCCGCGGCCTGCGCGGACGGTCTCCTCAATCCGCTGATGGCGCTCGGTCCGAGCGCCCGGCACGCGCTCCGGACCGGCCTCGTCGACGCGTTGCGAGACGATTCCGACACCGGCCGGCGAGCCCGCTCGAGCGGTTCAGAGCTCCTGGTGAACGCATCGAACGTGGAGATGCTCGTCCCGGCGGCTATCGGCGATTACTCGGACTTCTACGCGTCGATCGAACACGCGAAAAACCTGGGCAGCATGTTCCGGCCGGATAATCCGCTGCTGCCGAATTACAAGTACGTGCCGATCGGCTATCATGGCCGCGCGTCCTCCATCGTCGCGAGTGGTTCGGGAATCGTTAGGCCGAGCGGGCAGACAAAGGCCGAGACGGATGCGGAACCGTCGTTCGGGCCGACGAAGCGTCTCGACTACGAGCTCGAGGTCGGAGTCTTCGTCGGTCCCGGCAACCCACTCGGCGAGCCCATCTCGATCGCCCGGGCGGAAGAGCGCATGTTCGGGCTTTGCCTGGTGAACGACTGGTCCGCGCGTGACGTGCAGGGTTGGGAGTATCAGCCGCTCGGTCCATTTCTCGGCAAGAACTTCGCGACGTCGGTCTCGCCGTGGGTGGTGACAATGGACGCGCTCGAGCCCTTTCGAGCGCCGGCGTTCCGTCGCGCGGATAGTGATCCCGCGCCGTTGCCATATCTCTCGTCGCCGGCGAACGAAACGAACGGCGGAGTGGACATTCAGCTCGAGGTCTGGCTTCGCTCGGCACGCATGCGCGACGCGGGAACGCCGGCGTACCGCCTGAGCCACGTGCGGTTCACCCAGATGTACTGGACGCTGGCGCAGCTCCTCACGCACCACGCGAGTAACGGCTGCAACCTCAATCCCGGCGACCTTCTCGCGAGCGGGACGGTGTCGGGCGCCTCGAAGGACTCTCGCGGCTGCCTCCAGGAGTTGACCTGGCGCGGGACGGAGCCGCTCACCCTGCCATCCGGCGAGCAGCGCCGCTACCTCGAGGATGGCGACGAGGTCATCATGCGAGGGTTCTGCGAGCGCGACGGCTTCACCCGCATCGGGTTCGGCGAATGTCGCGGCACCGTGCTTCCCGCGCGCATTCCGGCGGGCCACACCACATAGGAAACTCCAACCATGCAAGCAATCGAGACACGCGACGCACCAACGGCTGCCGGTCACTACTCACAGGCGATCGTGCACAACGGCGTGGTGTACGTGGCCGGCCAACTGCCGACCGACCCGAAGGACCGCAACCGCCCCGTCGGGTCGATCGAGGAGCAGACGGAGCGGACGCTGCGGAACGTCGAGGCAATCCTCGTCGCGGCCGGCAGCGGGCTCGATCGCGTCCTGCAGATGACGATCTACATCTCCGATATCGAGCTGTGGGCCGGGGTGAACACGGCATACGCCCGCGTCATGGGCAGTCACAAGCCGGCGCGCGCCGTCGTGCCCGTGAAGGACCTGCACTACGGGTATCAGATCGAGATCCAGGCGATCGCCGCCACCGGCTAACTGGGGACTCCCATTTATTCCGCCCAGTTCGAGAGCGTCGGACCACCTGAACTCGATTTAACCGCAGAGGACGCAGAGTCGCGGAGACACCTAAAGCGTTAGGCAGTCCTCCGTGAGCTCTGCGTCCTCTGCGGTTAAAGCGAACCGAACGGTTCACTCGGCCGAGGCCTGGTGCAGCCGTTCACATATTCTCGACCATCGCTTTCGCGAAGCCGCTCGTCGACGTGAGCGTCGCGCCCTCCATGAGACGCTCGAAATCGTACGTCACACGCTTCTGGGCGATCGTCTTCTCCAGACTCGAGATGATCAGGTCGGCGACCTCGTTCCAGCCCATGTAGCGGAACATCATCTCGCCCGACAGGATCACCGAGCCTGGATTCACCTTGTCCTGGTTCGCGTACTTGGGCGCCGTCCCGTGCGTCGCCTCGAAGACGGCATGCCCGGTCTTGTAGTTGATGTTCGCGCCCGGTGCGATCCCGATCCCGCCCACCTGTGCCGCGAGCGCGTCGGAGATGTAGTCGCCGTTCAGGTTCGGCGTCGCGATGACGTCGTACTCCGTCGGCCGGGTGAGGATCTGCTGCAGGAACGCATCGGCGATGGCATCCTTGATCAGCATCCCGTTAGGCAGGCGCTGCCACGGTCCGCCGTCCACGTCCACGGCGCCGTATTCCTCCTTCGCCAGCTCGTAGCCCCAGTCGCGGAAGCTGCCCTCCGTGAACTTCATGATGTTGCCTTTGTGAACGAGCGTCACGCTCTTCGCCTGGCGACCAAGGGCATAGTCGATCGCCGAGCGGACGAGTCGCTTCGTGCCCTCGGCGCTGATGGGCTTGATGCCCACCCCGCTCGTCTCGGGGAAGCGGATGGCCTTCACACCCATCTCGTTCTGAAGGAAGGCGATCAGCTTCTTTGCCGCGTCGGTTTGTGCCTTGTACTCGATACCGGCGTAGATGTCTTCCGTGTTCTCACGGAAGATCACCATGTCCACGTCCTGCGGCCGTTTCACGGGCGAGGGAACACCCTCGAACCACCGTACCGGCCGAACGCACGCATAGAGATCGAGCTTCTGCCGCACGGTCACGTTCAGCGATCGCATTCCGCCACCGACCGGCGTGCCTAACGGGCCCTTGATGGCGACGAGGTGGCGGTCAATCGCCGCGAGGGTGTCGTCCGGCAGGAAGGTGCCGACCTTTGCGTTGGACTTCTCGCCCGCGAGCACCTCGAACCACGCGATGCGGCGCTTGCCGCCATAGGCCTTTTGCACGGCCGAGTCGAACACGTGCTGCGACGCGCGCCAGATATCCGGCCCGGTTCCGTCGCCCTCGATGAACGGGATGATCGGCTCGGTGGGCACGTCGAGCCGGCCGTCACGCATCGTGATTGGTTCGCCGGCGGAGGGCGCTTTGAGGTCCTTGTACTGGGTGGCGTTGGCAGTGGCCATGAGACCCGGTCGGAGATGTGGGGAAGGCGAAAATCGAGCTTGAATTCTAGCGGGAGCCGGAACCATGGGCGACCCGGGGCGCACCGAATATCACGAATCTGGCGTCGACAAAGTGTCCCGTTACGAGACGCGAGATGGTCCTGCACAGCGGACGCCCAACGGTTCAGTCAGCGGCCGGCTCAGCTATGTAAGTCGTTGTAACGGTGCGCGTTCTAGAATCGGCTTTGAGCCGGCCACCTGGCACCTCACCTGCTCTACACGGTGGTTGCCCGCCGCCTAGGCGAGGCACTTCGGAGGAGGAGTCAGCGATGAAAGCAACGAGCGTCATTTTAGCGATAGCGGTGCTGGGCGCCGCGGCGGGGACGGCGAGCGCACAGGGGCGCGGCCGTAACAGGAACAACGACAATGTTCCGCCGGGGCACAGACCGCCAGCGGGTATGTGCCGCATCTGGATCGACGGTGTCCCGCCGGGACATCAGCCGGCCCCGACGGATTGCGAGACCGCGGTTCGCAACCGGCCGCCCAACTCGCGAATCATCTGGGGCGACAACACCGGTCGACAACAGCGGACCGTATACGACGAGCGCAACGGGCGCAGTGATCGGCGCGACCATCGCGGCGACTACCCGCGCGATGCGAACGGCAATCCGTACGATCCGACCTGCGTCGACAACAACCGCGACGGCTGGTGCGACTATCATCCGGAGCTCCGCTCGGGCGTTCGCGACAATACGCATCACCGCGATCCGGGGAACAACGGCGGGTCTCCGGGCGGCACTGGCGGAGGGACCATCGATCGAGGCCAGTACCCGTCCCAGCTGCCCGCGATGACGGGCGCGTCGTTGATCCGCGTTGGTGTTCGCACGGTAGACGTTCAGAACTGGCTCGGACGCGGCTCGCTGCGCTCGGAGACGACGGACGTGAACGGTGACGGCGTTCCTGAAGTCGCGACCTGGTACGACGGCAGCGGCACGATCCTGCAGGTCTGGCGCGACGACAATCGCGACGGCCGTGCCGACTCCGTGGAGATTTACCGAAACGGCCACCGAGTCCAGGTCATTCGGTAGGGGATTCGGATCAAAAGGGTCGGAGTGGTTTGGGTACGAATGGGGTCAGAGTCCTAATTCATCATTCCAACGCACCGGCGTTGGAATGATGAATTAGGACTCTGACCCCATCTGGCCCTTGAAAGCGTCGCGGGCCGGTCCACTTTCCCCGCATGACCACTGATCCACGATTCGATCTGAGCGGCCGCGTGGCCGTCATCACCGGCGCAACCCGTGGCATCGGGCGCGCCATCGCGTTTCAGCTCGGCCGCGCCGGCGCCGCCGTCGTCATCAGCAGCCGAAAAGCAGACGCCGTATCCGAGACCGTGAAAGCGCTCGAAGCGGAGCGCATAACGACGCGAGGCTTCCCGGCGAACGTCGGCCGCCTCGACGAAGCGCGCGCGCTGATCGCCCACGCGACGAGCGAGCTCGGTGGCATCGACATCCTGGTGAACAACGCCGCGGTGAGCCCGCTTTACGGGCCGCTGACGTCGATGACCGAGAGTGCGTTCGACAAGATCATGGCGGTGAACGTCAAGGCTCCGCTCGAGCTGGCGTGTCGCGCGCTGCCGATCATGGCGGCGCGCGGCGGTGGGTCCATCGTGAACATGTCGAGCGTCGATGGCCTCAGGCCCGACCACGACCTGTCCGTCTACAGCGCGAGCAAGGCCGCGCTCATCTCGCTCACGAAGGCTATGGCGCTCGAGTGGGGCGCTCAGAACGTCCGCGCGAACGCGATCTGCCCGGGACTGATCAAGACCGACTTCAGCGCCCCGATGTGGAGGGACAACGCCGGGGTGGCCGCGCAGCTCGCGCGGCAGCCGCTGCCACGCCTTGGCACGCCCGAGGACGTCGCGGGGCTCGCGCTGCTACTGGCGTCGGACGCGGGGAGCTACTGCACTGGCGGCGTGTACGTCGTCGATGGCGGCTGGATGACCTGAGCGCCGCCGCCCGCCCCGAGGTCCAGCGTTAGGCAGCGACCTCGAAAATGCCGGCGGCGCCCATGCCCCCGCCCACGCACATCGTGACGAGCCCACGCCCGCCGCCACGCCGCCTGAGCTCGTGGATGAGCTGCGTGGTCAGCTTGGCGCCCGTCGCCCCGAGAGGATGGCCCAGCGCGATCGCGCCGCCGTTGACGTTCACGCGGTCTTCGGGCATCCCGAGCTCCCGCATGGACGCGAGGATCTGTGACGCGAACGCCTCGTTGAACTCGATGAGATCGATGTCGGACAGGGACATGCCGGCAAGGCGCAGCGCCTTGGGTACGGCCTTGATCGGGCCGACGCCCATGACGTCGGGCTCGACGCCGGCCGCCGCGAAGGTGACGAACCGCGCCAGCGGGGCGATGCCTAACGCGTCGGCGCGCGCGCGACTCATCACGACGAGCGCCGCGGCGCCGTCGGAGTACGGGCTCGCATTGCCGGCCGTGACCGTTCCGCCGACCTTGAACGCCGGCTGGAGCTTCGCGAGCCGTTCGGCCGTCGTGTCGGTGCGCACGAGC
>Ga0307408_100003069_pt1 | contig 11521 bp, 8 predicted proteins | sample 322Cmetagenome_FD_202116 | JGI IMG/M metagenome (GOLD analysis project Ga0307408, IMG submission 202116) | Maize rhizosphere microbial communities from greenhouse at UC Davis, California, United States - 322HYB-C-3 | ecosystem: Host-associated > Plants > Roots > Rhizosphere > Soil | place: USA... | reverse complement strand
CGCCTTGCGCAGCGTCTCGTAGATCTCGAGCTCGCGTTCGAGGATTCGCTCGTCGGCGCCGAGCACCTTCTCTTCGTACTCCTTGAGCGCGGGAGTGGTAAAACGCTCGCCACCGGCAATCGTCTGCTTGCGCTGGTAGTCGGCCGGCGCGTGGTGCAGGTTGGCCTTCGAGATCTCGATGTAATAGCCGAAAACCCGGTTGAACCGGACCTTCAGCGAGCCGATGCCGGTGCGCGCGCGCTCGCGCTCTTCCATCTCGGCGATCACCTGCCGGCCGGAGCGGCTGATGGTGCGCAGCTCGTCGAGCTCGGTGTCGACGCCGTCGCGCGTGAATCCCCCTTCGCGAACGAGCGCGGGCGGCTCGTCGACAACGGTGCGATCGATGAGATCGCGTACGTCGACGAGGTCGTCGAGCTCCGCGAGCAGGCTGCGCAAGAGCGGCGCCTGTACCGCTTCGAGCACCAGCTTCACTCGCGGCACCACGGCCAGCGACTGTTTCAGGGCGACCAGATCGCGTGGCCCTGCCGTGCCGAGCGCCGCGCGCGCGACGAGGCGCTCGAGGTCGTGCACGCTCTTGAGCGTCTCGCGGAACTTGCCGCGATCGGTCGCACGGAAGGCAAGTTCCTCGACGGCGTCGAGCCGATCGCGAATCGGCTCGAGCGCCACGAGAGGACGCAGCAGCCAGCCGCGCAGCATGCGTCCGGCCATCGCCGTGACGGTGCGGTCGATCTCTTCGAGCAGCGACCCCTTGCTCGCACCCTCGCTGCCCTGGACGACTTCGAGATGCTTTAGCGTGATCGGATCGATGATGAGGCACTCGGCGGCCGACTTGTAGCGGATTGCGCGCACGTGCGCGAGGTCCACCTTCTGCGTGCTGCGCAGGTGCGCGAGCAGTCCGCCCGCCGCCTGAACGGCGGCCGTGCGGCCATCAAGGCCAAACCCCTCGAGGCCGTGCGTCCGCATCTGCTCGACGAGGGTCCGTCGTGCAGACTCCGCCTCGAAGTTCCATCCTTCCGCCGTCGTCACCGGCACCTGCATCCGCGCGATCTCGGGGAAGCGCTGTGCGACGCCCGAGTCGCCGGGCACGACCACTTCACGCGGCCGCAGCACCGCGATCTCGTCGGCAAGCGCCTGCAGGCCTTCCTCGCCGCGATACTCCGCCGCGGTGAACTCCCCGGTCGAGAGATCGAGGAGCGCCGCACCGATGACGTCGTCCTTACCGAACTGAAGTTCGGGCCTACGTACTCCATCGCCGTCGGCGGTAGGTCGGAGTTCGGGCCTACGTACGTCATCGCCGTCGGCCGCAGGCCGGATCTTTAGATCCGGCGTAACGAGCGACATGAGGAACGCCGGCTCGCGCGCTTCGAGGTAGTTGGCGTCGGTCAGCGTTCCAGGCGAGACGATGCGGACGACTTCGCGGCGGACGATGCCCTTGGCCTTCTTCGGATCCTCGACCTGCTCGCAGATGGCGACGCGGAAGCCCTTTCTCACCAGCCGCGCGAGATACCCGTCGAGCGCGTGGTAGGGGATTCCGCACATCGGGATGCCGTTGCCGCCGGCGTCCTTCGACCGCGAGGTGAGCGTGAGATCCAGCGCGCGGGCGGCGACGAGGGCGTCCTCGTAGAACATCTCGTAGAAGTCGCCCATCCGGAAGAACACGATCGCGTCGCGATGCTGGCGCTTCGCGTCGAGATACTGCCGCATCGCGGGCGTGGCGGTGGCCGTCGAGCTCATGGGATCACGTTATTATCGTTCATCTTCCATGCTGGTCCTGGGGCTCGACACCACGACCGCGGCGGGCAGCGCCGCCCTGGTGGCCGACGGCGTCACGATCGAGGTCGCGCCGATCGATCCGTCGCAGCCGGTCGCGACGCGCCTGCCAGGCGATCTCGCCGCGCTCATCGAAAAACATCGCGTGGCGCTTCGCGAGGTCAGCGTGTTTGCGGTCGCGACAGGGCCCGGTTCGTTCACCGGCCTGCGGATCGGCATCGCGACCATGCAGGGACTGGCGGTGGCGACAGGGAAGCCGCTCATCGGCGTGTCGTCGTTCGACGCGCTCGCGACGTTCGCAGACGCGCCACGCGTCGCGGTGTGGATCGACGCCTGGCGAGGCGAAGTGTACGCGGCGATCTACGCGGTTTCGGGTGCGGCGTCTGAAGAGGCCGCGCTGCACCAGATCTGCGAACCCGTCGTTGCACCGCCGGACACTGTTCTGCGTGGCGCCGCCGATTCCGCAACCGTCTTCATTGGCGACGCCGCGGTGAAGTATCGCGATCTGCTGGCGCCGCGTCGCGTCGTCGAGCCGACGCCGCTCATTGCCGGCGTGGTCGCACAGATCGCGAGCGGGCGTTTCGCGCGCGGGGAAGCGCCCCCGCCGCACGCCATCCGCCCGCTCTATGTGCGCCGGCCCGATGCCGAGCTGGCACGGGATCGCCGGTGACCTACACGATCGAGCGGCTGGCAGGCGAGTCGGATCTCGACGGTGTCCTCGAGGTAGAAGGCGAATCGTTCACCAACCCGTGGACGCGCGACATGTACACCTGGGAGCTGCAGAACCGCGCCGACTGCCACATCTACGTCGTCCGAACGACGGAGTGCGCGGTCGCCGGCTTCTGCGCCTTCTGGCTGGTCTTCGACGAGATTCACATCAACAACGTCGCGCTTCGCCCCGCGTGGCGGAACCAGGGACTCGGCACCGCGTTGATGCGGCACATCATGACCGAAGCGCGGCGGCTGGGTGCGCGGCGCGCCACGCTGGAGGTACGCGGGTCGAACGTCGGCGCGCGACGGCTGTACGAGCGGCTCGGATTCTACGTGTCGGGAACGCGGCGCAACTACTATACGAATCCGGTGGAGGACGCGCTGATCCTGTGGGCTGAGTTGGAGAAACTACGCTTTGACAACCCAGAATGAGGGTGCTACTTTGAGCGCGTAGTCAGAAGACGATGTCAAACCTTCTCATGAAAAAGGAGGGGCGGCCATGAGCGCAGCTGAAGCGCAGGAAGTGAAAGCAGTCCTGCTCCAGAGCGACGACCACTACCGCCAGCTAGCCAACAGGCACCACGAGCTGGACACCCGCCTGCACGAACTCTCCGAAAAGCATTATCTTTCCGCAACCGAACAGATAGAAGAAGTCACACTGAAGAAGCGCAAGCTCGCAGTGAAAGACCAGATGGAAGAGATCGCCCGCCACTTCCGTCATGGTAACGGCCGCGCTTCGTAGATCCGCACCACGCCGACCCTGAGGGGCGGTCGTGTGAGCAAGGAAAAGGGGTCAGGCACCGCTTTCGGCTGATGCAGCGGAACCGCTTCCGCCGTGCGCCGGTCGGAAATGGAGCCTGACCCTTTTTTGCGTACACAATACGACCTGTGAGGATCGATCCGGCCGGATACCCTTTCATCCTGGGTGCGCTCGTCGCAGCCGTGGTGGTTGGTTCGTTCGCCAGCTGGGCGTTCGCTGTCCCGCTCGTCATCCTCGCCGCGTTCTTCCTGTTCTTCTTCCGCGACCCCGACCGCATCGTCACCAGCAGCCCGGCCACGGTGGTCTCGCCGGCAGACGGCCGCGTCATGGTTGCCGGCGCGGTCACCCAGCAGCAGGCACCTCCGGGTGAGTGGCAGCAGATCAGCATCTTCCTTTCGCCGATGGACGTGCACGTCAATCGCATCCCGGTGGGCGGCCGGATCATGAAAGTGCATTACCATCCCGGCCGTTTCCTGCCGGCGTACAAGGCGGAGGCGGGGGACCTGAACGAGTACACGGAAGTGTGGGTCGACCATTTCGGGCAGACGATTGTGTTCAGGCAGATCGTCGGCATCCTCGCGCGGCGGATCGTGTGCCGCGCCCGCGAGGGTGACGTCGTCAACGCCGGCGATCGCTTCGGCGTGATGAAATTCGGCTCGAGGATGGACCTGTACCTGCCGCCGACCGCGTCGATTCTCGTGCAGCCTGGCGACAAGGTCGTCGGCGGCGTCACGGTCATCGCGCGACTCGCCGGCTTCGACGATCCGACGCTGCGCGATCCGGCAACAGCGCCATGAGAGAAGGGTTCCGCCCCGGATCGCGGCTGCGGATGCTGACGCCGCTCAGGCGCCGCACCGACATCCAGGCGCGCAAGCTGCGCCGCGGGGTCTACCTGCTGCCCAGCCTGTTCACGATGGCGAACATGTTCTGCGGCTACGCGTGCATCGTTTTCGCGATGCGCGGCGAGTTCGCGACTGCCGCGCCGTTCATCGGTTTTGCCATCGTGCTCGACATGCTCGATGGCCGCATTGCGCGGCTGACGGGCGCCACGAGTGACTTCGGCATCGAATTCGATTCGCTCGCGGACGTGATCTCGTTTGGCGTGGCGCCGTCCATTCTCGCGTTCGCCTGGGGGCTGCACCCGCTCGGGCGGCTCGGGTGGGCGGCGGCGTTCATCTTCGCGGCGGCGGCGGCGGTGCGCCTGGCACGATTCAACATCCAGACAGGGCACGTCGACAAACGCTACTTCGTCGGGATGCCGAGCCCGGCGGCGGCAGCCGTGCCCGCCTCGACCGTCTTCGCGTACCCGATCGGCCTTCACACCTACGCCGAGGCGCTGCCGGTGCTCGCGATGGTAGTGGTGCCGGCGCTGCTCATGGTGAGCACGATCCGGTTCCGCAGCTTCAAGACGTTCAACTGGCAGGTGCGCCGCAGCTATCCGGTGCTGATCCTCGTAGCCCTGGCCATCGCGCTGCTCGCGTCGCACCCGGAGATCATCCTGGTTGTCACCGCGTACCTCTATCTGCTGTCGGCGTTCATCGGGCTCGCGTGGCACCGCCTGCGGCGAAAGGGGCCGGAACCGCCGCCGGTCGACGAACGGCCGGAGATGCCGCAGCTGCCGGATCTGCGGTCGTAGTTGGTCTTCGACCTTAGGGATCTACCACCGGCAGCGCAATTTCCACCGTCGTCCCGCGATCCTTCTCGCTCCTGACCGCAATCGTCCCGCCATTCAGTTCGACGTTGCGTTTCGCGATCGGCAGTCCTAATCCGGTACCGGTCGCCTTCGTGGAGAAGTACGGCTCGAACGCTCGCGCGAGTGCTTCCTCGTCCATGCCCGCGCCGGTGTCCGACACCACCACGTGCACGAGTCCGTTGTCGTGGCTCGCGTGCACGCGCAGCGCACCGTGTCCGGGCATCGCGTGCAGCGCGTTCTCCACGATATTCGTGAGCGCCCTCGAAATGAGCGTCCGATCCGCGTCTACCGGCGGGATCCCTGGCGGCAGCTGAATGTCGAAGTTGATGCGATCGCTCAGGCCGAGCCGGTACGGATTCACGATTTCGCGCAGCAACTCCGCGACATCCACCGACGTGCGCCTGGCGGTCGGCGACGACGCAAAGCTCGAGAACTCCGACGCGATCTGGCGGAGCAGCCGAACCTGCTCGAGGATCGTCGAGACGCACTCCTCGAGCACCGGACTGAGCGGCTTGCCGCGATCACTGTGCACGCGGCGCAGGTGCTCGGCGTTCAGCTGGATCGGCGTCAGCGGGTTCTTGATCTCGTGCGCCACCTGCCGCGCCATCTCGGCCCACGCCTCGAGGCGGTGCGTGCGTTCGAGCTCACCCTGCTGCCGCTGCAGTTCGCCCGCCATCCGGTTGAAGTCTTCGACCAGCCGGCGGAGCTCGTCGGATGACGTCGTGGCGATGCGCGCCTCCAGATCGCCGCGCGCGATGCGGCGGGTGGCTCGCGTCAAGCGGTTCACTGGATCCGCAATCCGCTCGGCCATGTAGTAGCCGATGCCGGCGCCGGCCATGATGAACAGCAGCGCCGCCAGCAGCACGCGGCGGTCGAGCGTGTCGATCTCGCGCTCGATTTCCTGCTGCCGCGACGTGAGCGGCACGGTCAGCATCGCCTCGAGCTGCCGCGCGTCGATCGGTGTAGCGGCCACCATGTACTCGAGGTCGCCGAGCCGCTCGCGGGTCACCGCCGCCGCGTCGTTGCGCAGCAGCAGCGCACGGTAGACGTCGCCCGGCGTCCGCGTCGGCAGCAGCCCGGACGCAAACAGGTTGCGCTCGCTCGTGGCGAGCAGCCGCGGCCCCGCGAAGATGTTCACGTCCTGATCGATGAGGCGGCTGACCCACACCATGAGGTTGTCGTCCACCGAGACGCCCTGCTGTGCGGCTCGTGGCGCGGCGAGATCCTCGACGACGCGGCGGGCGGCCGAGGCCGTGCGCACCGCCTCGGAGTCGATCGTCGCGAGCATCTGGTTGGCAACGTACGCCCGCGTGGCAAGCGCGAGCGCCACGACGGGAATGACGGCGGCGAGCACGAACGCCAGGAACAGCTTGCGATAGAAGCTCGCGCGCACCTCCCGGAGGAGCGCCCGCGCCGTGGTACCGCGCCGGCTGAACGCGCCGAAGATCATGCTGAGCGCCAGCAGCACGGCGTAGGTGAGAACCGCCAGCACCGTCACTTCGGCCAGGTTCACCAGGTGCTCGAGCGGCGACACGACCGGGAACCCGAGTGCGTAGATGCCCCCGCGATCGTTCAGCAGGTAGACGTCGTAAGCATCGCCGCCGCGGCGCAGCTCCGCCCAGCGCGGCGCGCGCGACGCGACAACGTGCGCGAACACGGCGTCGTTCAGTTCCCACGCGCGATCGCGTGACGCGTATAGTGGCGTGCGGCTCCAGCCGTAAAACGCATACTCCACGTCCCGTCCGGAGACGTCTTCGCGGCGCAGCGGATCCTCGGGCCGCAGCAGCTCGACGTACGGACTCTGGGACGAGATGAACGGCAGGTTCTCGTAGTCGAGCATCGCGTGCACGACGATCGATCCCGCCCGTCGTCCTCCCGGCAGACACACCGCACGTCCTGCGTGCAGGATGCGCCGCTCCTCGGCAAAGAACGGCGACACCTCCTCGTACACCTCCCAGTCACACGTGGGCTCCTGCCACCGCGCCGCACCGCTCAGGTCTTCCGGCAGGTTGAAGGCGAAGCGGCTCACCAGGCTGCCGTCAGGTCCGTACAACTCCACGGACGATGTGAGTGGATACGACGACAGGCTGGTGATGCGCCACACCTGAAACGCCTGGTCGATCGGCACCGGGTCCGGCCGGCTGCCCGAGTCGCCGGCCGCGAGCAGGTCGGCCAGGTTCGGGAAGTTGTCGATCTGGGACCGGGTATCGAGCAGCAGCGAGTGCACGGTGGCGCGCTGATTGAGGGCCTGCGGCGCGAAGCGCGTTTCGACCAGATCCGCCTTGGCGCGCCACGCCATCTGGTATAGCGCCGGGTAGAACGCAAGCGCCGGTACGATCAACCCGAGCGTCAACATCGTCAGGCGGAAGGCCTGCGAGCCATGGCGGTAGCGCGCCTTGAGCCGCGTCGCCAGCATCGCCGCGAGCACGACGACGGACACTGCGACGAGCGACGCGAGCCGCCGCGGGCCGATGCCGGGACGGCCAAGTTCCCACGCGACGAGCGGCAGCGCCCACAGCGCGACCGTCGCGACACGAATGCCCCAGGTCCGGCGCGGCACACACCAGGCCACGGCGGCCGCGCGCAGCACGAGGACGGCAAGCGCCAGCACCGACGCATGCCAGATGACGAGTCCCGCCTGGAGCGCAAGCCGTGCGTTGTTCCACGGGTGCACCGAGAGATGCAGCAGGTCGAGCGTCGTGTTGCCGATGGTGTCGTTGAGGAACCGCTCGTAGGCAATGAGCAGCATTGCCACGATCACGCCCGCGGCGACCTGTATGGCGGCATAGAGCGCGCGCCGGGCGGCGGTAGTCAGCCCGGTGCGGCGGCGACGCCACGCGATGCGCCACGCCTCGACCGAGAAGAACGCGAGCGCCACGAGAGCCCCGGCGCATACGGCGGTCACGAAGAAGTCGAACGGCGACGTCAGCAGCAACTGCACGCGCGCCGACGCATAGGTGAACGCGGAGAAGAGCGGCGCCTCGGACCAGTCGGCGGGCGAGGCGAAGCGGAGCAGCAGCCGGCCGGCGGCAATCATCGCGGCGATGAGCGCCGTCGCGAGCACGTACGCACGCGCGGCCGCGGCGGTATTGCGCCAGTCGAGCAACGGTCCGGCCGCGAGCAGCACCGCGAAGCCGAGCACCATCACCGCCAGCGACATCGTCGCGCGCCGCCACTGCTGGCGCGCGTACGCCAGGTCGGAGTTGGCGACGACGGCCGTGAGCAGGCGCTCGCCCGACGGGGCGGCGACCTCGAACGCGCGCTCGTCGGTGACCGTGCCCGCTGACTCGAATCTGGGATAGATCGAGACAGGCGCGAGATCGCTCTCGAACTCGAACGCCGCCTGAGCGCCGTTGCTGACACGGCCCGACGCGAGGCCGCGTTCCGCGGCAATCGTGCCGACGCGGCGTCCGTCCTGCGCCACCACCGGCGCGACGTACACGAGCCGCAAACCGAGCGCGCCCTGCGCGAAGAACCACGCCTCGGGACCTTGCAGCCGATCGGCGGGAAGTTCCGACGGCCGGCCGCTCCACGCGACAGGCCGCCCGCCGTCGGCGAAAGCCGTGACGGCAAGCCCTTCACCAACGTCGGCGTCGGGACCTGGCTCGGTCAATGCGCGATCAGCGGCCTCGAACAGGCGCCGCGCGGCCGCGACGTCGTCGTTGGTGGCGTCGACGAGGACGGCAGGATCGGCCAGCGGGGCCGCCATGTCGCGCAGCGAGCGAGCCATGGCGTCGAAGGCGTTGCGCACGTCGACTTCGACGCGCCGCCGGGTAGCGGCATCGTCCGCGCCGAGAACCATGCGCTCGAGCAGCCGTCCGCCGGCCCACACCGCGGCCGCGAGCGCCAGGCTCAAGGCGACGATGCGGAGCATGCGGCGCCAGGGCGGCGGAGGCGAGCCGTCCCGATTGTCCGGAAGACGCACGAATCAAGAATACCCGTTACTATGGAGTGGGTTCGATGCCTGCCCTCAAGCCGACGCTGAAGCGCGGCGCCCTCATCGCCGCGGCCAACTGGCCGATCACCCTCATCCAGTCGGTCGCCGACGCCCTCTTCAAGATGCTGATCGCCGTGCCGGTCATCGGCGGTGTGTTTCTCGTCGGCCTCGTGCTCGGCGCGGAGCCTGCCGGCCTGATGGCGCTCGAATGGCGCGAGCTCCTCACCACCATCGTCGGCGCGCTGCTGTCGCAGCCGCTGGTGCTCGCGGCCTTCCTCGCCGCGCTCGGCATCGTCGTGCTCGGCGGATCCGTGTTCGTGTTCCTGGTCAAGGCCGGCACCGTCGCGACGCTCGTCGACGGCGACCTGCATGCCGGGCCGATCGAACAACCGCCGCTGCAGTTCGCCGCGGTTGCGCGCGCCGGACGGTTCACCGCCGAAGGATTCATCGCCTCGTGCTCGCGGCTCTTCCCTCGGTTCGCGCGTCTCGGCTTCGGCCTGATGACGCTGTACGCCCTGTCCGGCGCCGCCTACCTGTCGATCGTGATTGCGAGCCGCGCGACGGGGGAGGGCTGGGGACTCACCGCGCTGGTCACGACGATGTTCGTGGGGTGGGTGACGCTCCTCAACCTCGGCTACCTGCTGCTGCAGATCATCGTCGCCGCCGACGACTGCAGCGTGGCGACGGCGATGCGGCGCGCGGTGGCGTTCGTGCGTGCTGAAGCGTCGGGTGTGGCCGCGGTGTTTGGCGTCGTGCTCGCGCTCGTGGTGTGCGCGACCGGCGCCTCGCTCCTCGCCACCGGAGCGCTCGGCCTGATCGGCTTCGTGCCGCTGCTCGGCATCGCGGTGGTGCCCCTGCAGCTCGCGGCGTGGCTGTTGCGCGGCGTGGTGTTCCAGTACATAGGTCTGACGGCGATCGGCGCATATCTGCGCCTGTACCGTGGCTACGCGGCGCGAACGGTGCGCGGCGTCGACGAGGTATGGAGCCCGGCTGCCCTGGCCGGCCCGAAATCGACATGATCAACTACGACAGCTTTCTTTCGAACACCGGCCGGCAGCTGCACGAGTCGGCGATCCGCAAAATGGGCACGATCGGCATCCGCGTGCCCGACCTGGTGTCCTTCGCGGCAGGCTTTCCCGACCCGCGGTCGTTCCCGTGGCAGGAGCTATGCGAGATTGCCGCCGAGCGGCTGAGCGGCGCCGATCCCACGGTGCTCCAGTACGGCTCGACGCGCGGCTACAAGCCGCTGCTCGAAGCGATCGCCGGCGTGATGTCGGCGCGCGGCATACGCTCGGCGCTCGACGATCTGATCGTCACCACCGGTTCGCAGCAGGGGCTCGATCTCGTCGCGCGGGTGTTGATGGATCCTGGAGACGCGGTGCTCGTGGAGCTGCCGACCTACACCGGCGCCATCTCGGCGTTCAAGAACGTGCAGGCGCACCTCGTGGGCGTGCGCCAGGACGCCGACGGCATCAATCTCGAGGACCTCGACGCCGTGTGCCTGCGCGAGCGCGCCGCCGGCCGCCGTGTGAGCCTGCTATACCTGGTCCCCAATTTCCAGAACCCGACGGGCCTCCTCATCGGCCTCGACAAGCGCCGCCAGCTGCTCGAGTGGGCCGAGCGTCGCAACGTGCTCATCGTCGAGGACGATCCGTACGGCGTCATCTACTTCGACGACGTGACGAAGGAGTCCGAGACGCGGCCGATCAAGGCAGACGATCAGCGTGGGCGGGTGATTTACCTGAGCACCTTCTCGAAGACGCTCGCGCCCGGGTTCCGAATGGCGTGGATAGCCGCGCCGCCGGCGCTCACCGCGCGATTCGAGCTGGCCAAGCAGTCGATGGACCTGAGCTCGGGCATCTTCGATCAGCACGTCGTCCACCAGGCGATCCGCCGCGGGCTGCTCGACAAATTGGCGCCGCAGCTGCGCGCGCTCTACCGCGAGAAGCGCGACGTCATGGAGTCCGCGCTGCGCGCCGAGCTCGGATCCGTCCTCACATGGCCCGAACCGAAGGGCGGGTTCTTCCTCTGGCCCGAACTGCCGGCCGGCGTCGACGCCGACGCGCTGCTCGAGCGCGCGATCGAGGAGAGGGTGATCTTCGTCGCCGGCTCGGCGTTCTACGTCGACGGCAGCGGGCAGCGGCGCATCCGGCTGTCGTTCTCGCATCCGGCGCCGGAGAAGCTGAGAGAAGGCGTGCGCCGGCTCGCGGCAGCGCTCAAGCCGGTGGTCGCGGGTCGATAGCGAGGCGACGACTACCAACTACCAACTACCAACTACCAACTACGAATTACACAAAGCCCCAAATACCAACTACCAAGGTTGGTGAGTTGGGAGTTGGCTTGTTTGGGCGTTGGGAGTTGGCTTGTTTGGGAGTTGGGAGTTGGCTTGTTTGGGAGTTGGCTTGTTTGGGAGTTGGTAGTTGGCTTGTTGGGAATTTTCTCTGGGGCCAGTTCGCGACCCGGCAGCGTCTGGAACGGCGCAAGCGGCGGGTCGGGAAGCATCATGCGCGTGGGACGCAGCGCTGTCAGGTGGCCGTCGCGCGTGAAGACGACCATGGTCACGCGGAACGGCTGCAGGTCGGGATCGATGGCCGGGACACCCTGCAGATCGGTCGGCGCCGCGTAGGATCCGAGCGCCTCGCCGGTCTTT
>Ga0307408_100003068_pt1 | contig 11524 bp, 10 predicted proteins | sample 322Cmetagenome_FD_202116 | JGI IMG/M metagenome (GOLD analysis project Ga0307408, IMG submission 202116) | Maize rhizosphere microbial communities from greenhouse at UC Davis, California, United States - 322HYB-C-3 | ecosystem: Host-associated > Plants > Roots > Rhizosphere > Soil | place... | reverse complement strand
ATCTTACTGGCACACCGAGTTGTCTGGTTGGGGGCCGCTGCGCAGCCCAACGGGGATAAATCCCCTCGCCACAAGACCTGTTCCCTGCGCGACAGCGCAGCGTCGACGACGCGGCGGGGACTCCCTCACTACAGAGCATACCCACCTATTACTTAAGATCGACGCCACGGTCGATACTCTTCTTTCAAGATCTATAAAAAAGGTCCGGAGGAGAATCAGCATATTATGTTAGCTGACCGACAAGCTGCGAAACATCATCCGTACCGTCTCGGCGATTCAGGCGATGAACCAACAGATCGCGCAGCCGAGCAGCCGAGCGCCTTGGCGGCAGAGAACAACTGCAGCGGGCTAAACGTACGCGATGTAACCGAACAGACCTCTGCGGCCAGCGAAAAGGCTGCTGCGTGCCGTTCCGAACTGGCGCGACTGGAGGCGCATCTTCAAACATCGACGTATCAGCACGGCCGAAGCCCTTAGAAGATCGTCGAGTACTTCAGGCCTTGCCTCGAAGCGGTCCCCGTCCTGAATTTTAAAGCTCGTCTCTTCGCAACGGCTTACAACCTAAATCCTGAGCAAAGCGAAGCAAATAACCATCCGGATCCAGCACAAGAAAATTGCTTTCACCTTGAAGCTGCTTATCTTCCCTGTACCAGAACTCCTCTATGGGCTTTCGCAGCGTATGCCCAGACGACTCCAGATTTCTAGCCAAAGCGTTGATATCAGGGCATTCGATCGAAAGATTCATCCCGCGCCCATAGGGCTTTTCCAGTGGCTCTACCCGCCAGGACGAAGCCTCGAAACGGTCCTGCTCCAGCATGAGTTGGCTTCCGTTGTATGAAATGAACGCGAAGCCATCTTCTGGTCTGTCGTACTCAACTTTAAAGCCAATCACCTTGCAATAAAACTTCAGACTGCATTTGATATCGGAGACTATCATCTCCGGTAGAAGCTTATTAAAATTCACTATAAAACCCCGTCATCCTTGATGAGACATAATTAATTTTATTTGGAAATAAATTTTGCATAGCAACTTACAGCGGAAAGTATTTTTATACTAGATATTGTTTTGGTTCCAAAAATCAATAATTTATGGCTTTTTCCTGCTGGCAAAATATAGACCGACATCAGATGAAAACAAACCCTTCAAACTGTTTCCAATTGCTACCCGTCAAACCAGCCAAAGAAACAAGATTTCGCAATTTAAATTACTAAAACAACCAGAAACGTAACCAATTACGTCTGAAACATTCCCTATTTTTTTTCAGCTTTACGGGCATGCTTGTCTTTTTGTAGATTCCTCTCCGCCAAGAACGGAGTGACACATGATCAAAAAATCACTGACTCAACTCAAAAGTCCGTAAGCGACCATCTCTACACGCGAAACCAAACTCACCTTAATCATCAGAAGCTGACCAAAGCTCCGCTGATGCATTACCGCGCCCGACACAATAGAATTTCCGTAATATGTCAACAACCCTATTAATGTAACTCAGTCCCAACCCACCAAACGCCTTGAGTTCACACCGGTAGACTATGCTATGAGTAATTCTGATATTGCAGAAGTAATCTATGATGCGAAAAAGCACCATGGAACCTTGACAAAAATACAAAATCTGGCGAATCAGGCATTCGTACCAAAGACCGACAACCCTAAGCTGCAAGGCCAAGCCTTGGAACTTTGGTCGAAAAATTCGGCGCAAATGGATGACTTCTTACGCCTATCAATGGAGAAAATAAGGGCATTTCAGCTGTCGAAAATAAAAAACCTGGTCGATAATGCTTTCACAAATGTTCCCTTCTATCGTGAGCTTTACTCGTCCTGTGGATACGAACTGGGAAGTCTCTCAAGCTTCTCGGACTTCGAACAACTTCCCATCATCAACAAATCGCTCCTTAATACCTTCGATGCCAGCAATATAGTTAACGCCCCTGAACAGCTTGAGTCCGCCAATACCTCTCGTACATCCGGTTCCAGCGGAAACCCGTTTACGGTGTATAGCGATGACAAGGATATTATCCTCGACCACTTACAGGTCCTGCGCTTTTACAACTCATGCTTGAGAGCTCCCCTACAAGAGCACGACTGGATGTACATGCTCCATCATGCAGGCTTGGCGTTCTCTTCCCTTCATGGAAAGTACAGAACCTTCCAATTACCCGACTTACTACCCGACACTCCATTAGGCGAGCATTTGCTGTACCTACGCCCCAGACTGCTTATAACATTGCCAAGCTACCTGCCAATAATACTGCAGCACAAAGAGCAGCTTAGAAAAAGCGGGGTAGAAGCAATTTTAACTAACTCTGAGTCCAGTACACAGCTGGAACGGGATTATTACTCCAAAGCGCTCGACCTTCCTGTATATGACGAGTACAGCTCCGAAGAAATAGGCATGATCGCAACCCAATGTGTCCATGGGAATTATCATGTCATTGAAGACGGTGTTTACTTAGAAATTGTCGACGCCGATGCTCGAGGCTTTGGCAACGTCGTTTGCACGGACCTTAATAATGAGCTAATGCCATTGATCCGATTCGATCATGGAGATGTTGCGAAAAAAAATACCTCCGATAGTCGCTGCGAATGCGGCAGTGCGTGCACATCGCTTGAAGAAATAAACGGTAGACGTGACGACGCTTTTCGTACCCGTGAACTTGAAGTTGTTCCTAGCGCCTCCCTTCTAGCCGCAATAGATGACATATTGATTACGCCCGACAAAACCTTGAAAAGCTTTCGCCTAATACAAAAAAACTCCGAAACAGTAGAATTAATTACTCAGTATGGAGACAAGCCGCACAGGGACATGACCGAGATATTGAATAACCTCAGAAGTCGACTTTCGATCTTGTTTGGCTACTCCATCACCTTATTACATCGAGATGTAGATGTGTTGCCAGTGCAGAAATCCTACAAACGCCGAAGCATCGTTCGTGAGTGGGAGCTTAACTAAATATGTCTTTGATAAAATTGGAGGGCGTTTCTTTATCTCTTAATGAAAGCTCACTTTTTTCTAGCCTTAACCTGACCATAACCAGTGGTGACCGGCTGGGAATCGTTGGGGACAATGGCTCAGGAAAGACTTCACTGCTTCGCAGCATCGCAAAACTACTTGATGAGCATGAGGGCAACATAACACATGCCCGAGGCCTGCGCTGTCTATATGTAGAGCAGGGATTTCCTGATCTATGGAGCGAATCAACAGCAGTCGAAATATTGGAAAATTCTTTATCCGACCCCATTATCGACAAATGGAAAGCAGATTATACACTTGAGCTTTTCAATTTCCCGAAAGATTACCGCTCTCTACCTTTCGCTCAATTAAGTGGTGGCTGGAAGAAAATAGTGATGATTTCCAGAGCGGTCATATTGGAACCTGACGTTTTGCTACTGGACGAACCTACGAACCATTTGGATCAATCACATATAGCAAATCTCACTCGCCTTCTGAGAGACAACCAGATCGTAACCACGTTTGCGGTGGTCAGTCACAACCGTGAGTTCCTAGACTCAGCCACAAAGAGCACCCTATTTCTCCATGACCGGCGCTTCTCTCATTTCAATGCCAGTTTCACCCAGGCAAGGCATCTACTTCTGGAACAAGAACAGGCACTTTTGGAATCAAGATCCGTCACGCTAAATGAAATTCAAAGATTAAAAAAAAGTGCACACTTCCAGCGACAACTGGGTGTAAACAACCACAGCGACAGCGCACTCCAAAAGGCGAAAAAAATTGAACGGAGAGTGAAGGGACTCGAGTCAACACTACCGGAGCAGCCCATTTCACGCAAAAAAAATATAACTTTGGCCGTTGACGAGTTCAATGCAAAAAAAATTCTTAGCATAGAAGATTTTAAATTATATTCTGCCGACGGGAATTTGCTTATATCTATTGACTCCCTCGTCATCAACAAAGGTGATCGAGTCATTATTTCCGGGGCGAATGGTTCAGGCAAGAGCACATTATTAAAAGCCATTCTTTACAACCTAGCGCCCGAAATCAAGCAGGGGCCCTCCGTTAAAACTGGTGTTCTTGACCAAGAAATTTCTATGTTCCCAAACGAATTGAACATACTGGAGTTCTTCTCAACCCACTTTGAAATGGATCAGCAACAATCGATCAACACACTTGCTTCGGCCGGGTTTTCATACTTAAACACTCAAAAAAAATTTGGACAACTCAGCTACGGCGAGCGTAGCCGCCTTGCCATGTTGGCACTTCGCTTGAACAATCCAAATTTCTTGATTCTAGATGAACCTACAAATCATTTGGATATAAGATCCCAAGAAACACTGGAAAGCGAAATCCAACGCCTTGATCCTGCGGCGATTGTTGTTTCTCATGATGCAACATTCATCAAAAATATTGGAAATCGTTTCTTCGAAATCTCCGACGGAATACTTAAAGAACTTCGCTAGTCCCAAATTCAATCGGACCGCCCTTCACACCTCATCCCATGCACTGTACACACTTTTATAAGACCTATACTTCCCATGGACAGTCTAATCAGCTTGAAATCAGTTCACAAAAAATACTATTTGGCTAAAGAAACGAGCGGAGTCGCCGCTTGGTGCAAGCAATTAGTAACACCACAATACGATAGTTTTCAGGCCTTGAACTCTATAGATCTGGACATTAAACAAGGCGCAGCCATTGGCTTCATCGGGCCTAATGGTGCAGGGAAATCCAGCTTGATCAAGATACTGTGCGGGATACAAAAACCTTCCTCAGGACAGGTGAGCGTGCTCGGTCATGATCCCAGTCTGCGAGAAACAAAATTCCTGAAACAAATAGGAGTAGTCTTTGGCCATAAAACATCGCTCTGGTGGGACCTCCCCGTTAGAACAAGCCTGGATACTTACAGAGAGATCTATGGCGTAGAAGACAATGACTACTATAGTCGACTTTCAGACTTGTCCGAGGCTTTGAATCTGGCTAAGGTCCTTCACAAACCCGTTCGCAATTTAAGCCTGGGTGAGCGCGTAAAGTGCGAGCTGACTCTAAACCTACTGCACTCACCAAAACTAATTTTCCTAGATGAGCCGACTGTTGGCCTGGACGTCACATCGAAATATGAAATACGAAAGTATTTGAATCATGAAAGAAAAACGAACAACCTTTCGGTATTTCTCACAAGCCATGATTTGGGCGACATTGAGTCTTGTTGCGATGATGCGATTATCATAGACAAAGGGAAAATCCGCTTTGATGGTTCCATGCATGAATTAAGCAAGACTTTCCGGGCTAACGTAAAACTAACGGTAACCACTCAAGATGCGACCCAAAGCGAGAGCGGCCTTCTGACATTCAGGACAGCCATTCAAAAACTTCAGGACATACGGATTATCAATGATGGATCCAGCCAAACATCTTACATCGTTCCAAAATCATCTATAGGCACCATCTTCAGCTTATTCGAGGAGGGTATTTATGACTTGGAAGTCTCTCCACTCGATTTCGAAAATAGCGTAGTAAATCTTTTCAAGACATGGTCCGGTGAGTGAGTCATGAATACTACTGCTTATTTTAAACTCGTGCACACCGGGCTACTTTCGGCATACCGCGATAGGTCCATGTTGATAACTGACCTGATCATCGCTACAGGTGTGCCATTTTTTATACAATTTGCAATATGGAGCTTTGTCTACCAAGGTGCCAGCGCCGACGCACTTCCCCAGTATACACTGGAAGAAACATATCTCTATTACGTTGCGGTGCTGGCTCTCAATCGTCTGAATAACACGTACGACCTTATATTTAGAGTCTCCACACATGTGCATGAAGGGCAGCTGGAAGGCATCTTTATAAAACCGATAAGCTATTTTCAATACAACCTTTTCATCTTCCTCGGAGAAAGCCTTCTCTATTATATTCCTATACTGATTATTGCAATCTTTGTAATAGCCTCCGGCAATGCGGGGTCTGGGGTGGTCGGATTCATCATGCTGAGCCTGGTCAATCTATTTTTCTGTTTCTTACTAGGCTTCTTGATGTCGCTATCCACGTTTTGGTTAACCCGCCCCGACATGACACTTAGTTTTCAAGTGATTTTGGCAAACGTCATTGGCGGAACGCTACTGCCCATCACTTACTGGCCGGATGTCCTTCAACCGCTAATGCGGTACAACCCGTTCAGATTGATAATCAGTGGTCCGGCAGAATTTCTATTACGCCCAAGCAGCGGCTTACTCATAGAGCTTTTAAGCCTCTATGCCATTTGGTTTTTTATTATGTTGGCAGCCTATAAAATTATTTTCAGATTCGCTGGCAACAAATACTCGGGAGCAGGCGGCTAAAATGCACATATTTAAGCTAATTAAAAATGCAACAAAAGAAGAAGCCAGATACAAAACCAATTTATTGGGAAGTGTCTTGGCGCTGGTCACACTTTATAGCCTGCAATTCATTTTCTTTGATGTCATAAGCGCTTTCGTTGTCACCGGCGAAATAAATACCAACTGGCTGCTAATTTTCTTTATGTCATACGCATTGGGGGGCTTAGTCATTAGCTTTTTTAGCTCCGCAATCGCGGGTTTCTTTCGACACCTAACTCAGGGAAAGGTTGACGTGCTACTGGTACGACCCGTCAACCTGTTCGTATTAATTTTATTCCGCTGGTGTCAAGTTCACTATCTGTGGAGTGCATTGCTTTTAATCATTGTCTGCGGACTTTCGAACAAAATAGATTTTTCACCATTCTTAGCAAGCACATTAAATTTGGGATTGTATCTGCTGGTCATGTTGATTGGGGTGGTGGCAAGTATTACTTTTATATTGGCACTCAACTCGTTTTCATTTATTACCCAACGCGATTTACCCGTTGACTACATTCATTCGTCCATTTTCACATTTGCCCTATTGCCGTCGGCTTTTTATTCAAAGATCCTGCTATATTTTTTGGTTACGGCTTTACCTATGATTGTATTCGCCTCCGTCGCATTAGACGCATTGTTCAATGGATTAACGCTATTCGTCTTGGTATACCTAATGGTGGTAACCCTCACGTTCTTCATTACAGTAAGAAAAGTCTACAATCTTTTTAGACGGTTCGATAGCATCGGAGGATAAGAGAGCCAGCACATACGAAGAGACGCTTTCCCCTCTTTTGCCCAAGGGGCCGACTATCAAGTCTGATTAGGAGGAAGAACAAATCGGGGTGCATCATTAAAGATGCACCCCGAAGTTGTTTTCAGATCAGGAGGTCTACCGCGGAGTAGGTTTTTATTAAAGCCGGTTAATTTTCAGACGGGGCGGCTATAACCACCTATAACTTCATCTTCGGAATCGGCTGTGTTGCAAAGTACTCTTATTTTTTTATCTCATCACAGGAAATTCAATGACGTGCTTTACCGCTTCGGCGAAAATAGTGTTGATAGCTCCCTGTTCCTGCCCCGCCAAATGAGAAGTCACCACCATATTTTTGATGGGTAGCGAAAGCAAGTTATACGAATCTTCGTATTGCCCTCTATTGTCCACCCATTCGTTATAGTAACCATCCATAAAGCAAAACGCTTCTGGATGAGTGCTGAGATACTCTTTGAGTGCGAACGGACAGATAATCCTTGGACTTGACATATTGAAAATTTTTATCACTGGATTCGCGACTTTTAACACAGCCTCATCAATCAAGTGTCGCGTTTCGGGGCCGCCAGCAAGGTGAATACAGAGGACATCCACTGTTTTTACGATATCGTTCAGGGCGGCGTATTTTACGCCCAGTGACGTTTCAAGCTCCTCTTTACGGGTTCGAGACCAATACAACATGCTTGAGCATCCGCGCAGATGTAGCTGAGTCGCCATCTCGGCCCCAATGGCACCCATACCCACAAAGCCAACGCTCAAGTTCGCGATGGAAGGCCTAGGCGTTTGAATCCAACGAGTACCCTTTTTTACGCTCTCGATGCTTTCAAGCACCTTAGCTTGGCAAAGGGTAATCATGGCCAACGTAAATTCGGCCACTGCCTTAACGTTCATATGTGGCGTGTTAGCCAGGCGAATGCCTTTTTTTGTAGCATATTCGATATCTACAAAGCTCGCCGTCGCTGTCCCCATTACAACTACATTATTCAACCGAGTGGCGCGATCAATTAAGCGAGCGGACAAATATTCCGGCCCGCCTAGAATATAGTCGTGTACCTCAGGCAAGACATCGAGAATTTGTTGCTCGTTCACTGGGCATCTAATATGGATGAGTTCGATGTCATTCGGAAATACGTCCTTGCCGATTTCAAAATCACCTGTAACCAGAACCTTTCTCATTCCGGAACGCTCTCCATTTTGTTTTTCTCAGGAATCTTGGCTGCCTCAAGCTCCAATAAAGCCTGTCTCAAGCGTGAAATCGAAAAACTGAACTGTTCATCCGGTTTCAACAGAGCGATCCTTATACGCTCGTGCCCTGCAATCTCATGACTATTCCAATAGAAATATCTGCCCGGTAGTACGGCCACGTCATAGGTCGCAAGATAGCTCGCTAATTCGAGGTCAGAAAACCCAGTTTGTGCAATATTGAGCCACATCACCGTCATACTTGAATCTGGATGTGAGTTTTCAATATAAACCCGCGTTCCAGCAAGCTGGGATCGTACGATTTCAGTATTTTTAGCAATAAGTGAATGCACATAGGAAAGGCCACCCTTTTTCAGGGTCGCCTCGATGAAGGCTATGATCACTCTCAATGAAAAATTTGAACAACATAGATAAATCTCTTCGTATATGGTCCTGATGTCTCGCGCCAAATCTTCACTGTATGAAAGCAGGCTGGCCTTGGCATCCAATGTTGGCCATTGTTTACCTGTATCCTCCAAGACAATAAACGACACTCCCTTTTCAATCAGGATTGCGTATTCGTCGACAGGAGTTTTATGGCAGAACCGAAAAGAAGTATCGAGTATTAAAACCAGATTGAGCCGACAGCATAACTCGGTAATGCCTTTCATCAAGAGTGCGTCAATGACGAAGCCTGTCGGGTTATTGGGATTAACCATGAACAGGGCATCAAGTCTTTTCTCCTGAATGAATTTTTCCAGCAAATCCAAGTCGGAAAATATGCTTTCTGGAACAGCTTCCAACACGACTTCCCTACGTCGAAGTAGCTGTGCGAGGTTGTCAAATGTCGGTTCGATAAGCCCGACCCTTAACTTTTTTGATCGCGCCCAGGCACCCACTATATCTATGCTGTTTGACGCGGTAGGGCAGATCGAAAAATGCTTGTGGTTTTTTAGACCAGCCAACGCAAAATAATCTGCAAAAATATCTTTAAAGGCCGTTTCCATCTGAGGAATAGGCGTCTCGACTGCCGAATCCCATAAGTCTGGCAAGTTAAACAACACACCTCTGAAATGCGTTTTCGCGGAAATATAACTATGTCCATCAGCAAGGTTGTATTTTACCGACAATCCAAAAACTTCATGTTCGGTCAGGCTTTGGCTTTTGTAATCAAGCATAAGTTTCATTAGGATTCCAAGAGGCTAACTTTGATATTTAGTTCGACCTTGATTCCATCACACGCCTTCCATGACAAGCCGAACCATAATAACTAGGCGCCTGCCTGTAAAGTTAACCTAGCCATTAACTGATTATCTAGATATTTCTCACCCTGACTGAATTCAAAAACCCACCATCTATAACCAACTAGAATTGCAACACAACTATTCGAACAGCGATCAATTTTACCTGGCGCGATAGCGTTTCTTAGGATGTTTCCATTTTTAATAAACGCAGCAATTCAATTAGCATTTCAAATTATCTCCAAGCAACAATTTGTATGCCTTTAGCAGCCAGAGGAATCATTATAAAAAAGTTACAACTAACTTTCGATTTCACGAAAGCAATTTTAAGCCCGTCATCGTATACGCTCGATAATCTCTGAAAAACCTAACAATTCTGATAGTAGACAGCCTTCTGCTTTCCGTCAGAGACTAATTAATCGCCTCACTCCCGGAGAATGATCGATGTCCAACACTCTTGACCGGCTGCTGATCCAGTATCGATACGATGCGCTCGATCGTTTGGTCAGCTACGTGTCTGCCAATCGAACCCGGCGTGAGCGCTTCTATCAACTGGACCGGCTCACTACGGAAATTCAAGGGACCGTTCAATACCAGGTCTTTCAGGCCATAGATTTATTGCTGGCGGAAAAACACCAAGGGAAAAGCCCGTATACATCATTGCTACTGACCGACAAGCATCGCTCCGTGCTACAGAGTAGCGTCGGCGCTTCAACCTATACGCCTTACGGTCATCGCACCGCTCAAGGGAGCCTGAGCAGCCTTCTGGCGTTCAACGGCGAACGGAACGATACGATTACAGGTTGCTACTTACTGGGAAACGGGCACCGTGCGTTCAATCCTGTTCTGATGCGCTTTAACAGCCCTGACAGCCTGAGTCCCTTTGGAGACGGAGGACTGAACTGTTATGCATATTGTCAGGGAGACCCAATTAATCGTACAGATCCCACGGGACGGATTCCACACGGGCTGCTGTGGCTTGCAAATGGGGTGATGGACTTCGGCGGAACCTATGTACTTCCGCTCCTTGCTCCTAAGGCGCTGGTACGACGGCTTCCGTTTGTCGCCGGCGCCAAATTCGGGCGCGTCACCAAAGTAGTCTCAGCCAGCAGTGCCTTCGCGGGGAGCGTCACCTATATAGTGCTGAACCGAATGGAGGAGCATCATCCTGAATCACCCGTCAATGACCCCCTTCTGATCGCCCTGGTGGCGCTGGCGGCGATTGGCACGGTGAGTAGTTTTGGTGCTTTGCTGCATAAACGAGCTCAACTGCCCACGATTCGGAATCCATTGAACCGATATCACGCTGGTCACCATAGGTATGTTGCTGACCACCGCCGTCCACCAATACCTGCCGGCCCCCGAGAATCTCGTATCTCCCCACCTGTTTCCTCGACGTCTCCACGAATTCCAAGTTCTAACGAACAAAGGAGAATGTTTTATTATAACGAAGAGACGGTTACGCGAAATGCTTCGCATATCCGAAGAAATACCCTCTAGCAACGAACCTATGACCGACCGCGCACAAACAAAAAGCCCCGCTGGTTAGCGGGGCTCTTTGTCATGCCAGTTGAGGCTGTACGCTCACCGGCTGTAGCGGCAGCAACGGCGCATGAGGATCGGCCTTCACCGACTCACGCCACGCCGCCAGCCACTCGGGATGCGCCTCACTCCAGACCTGCTCGTGCAGGCGGGACAAGGCCACCGGGTCGCTCAGCAAGGCCAGTCGCTCAGCGTTACTGAGACCGGCAGGGCCGACCTTCAGGGCGTGACGAACGCGTTCGACCCGCAGCCATTCAATCGGCTCGGCCTGGCCGTGACGCGAGGTGGCCAGCGCATACGCCAAGGCGTTCTGTTGTGGATCGACCACCGCCCGGATGAAGCCGTCGTTTAGCGCGTGCCAACGGTTCTCATGGGTGTACTGGTCCGTCGACAGCAGCTCCTGGGGCGGTGCGTATTCCTCGGGAATCAGGAACAAGCTCTCATCCCGGGACTTCAAGCCCAGGCCCACGCGACTGG
>Ga0307408_100003064_pt1 | contig 11535 bp, 12 predicted proteins | sample 322Cmetagenome_FD_202116 | JGI IMG/M metagenome (GOLD analysis project Ga0307408, IMG submission 202116) | Maize rhizosphere microbial communities from greenhouse at UC Davis, California, United States - 322HYB-C-3 | ecosystem: Host-associated > Plants > Roots > Rhizosphere > Soil | place... | reverse complement strand
ACACATTGTTACGCACATCAAAAATTCCCTGATAATCATTTGGAATAGTTGGTGGAGTGCCAGAAAGATCGGAGATACGCGGACAACGGCTTCCATGGTGCGCCATCAGGATGTGATGGAAAGAAGAATTATCTCCACTAAACATTCCACCGTATCCATGTGCCCCTTTGGCATGCTGAGACACGTTCATACTTTCGGCAGCGATAGACCATTGTGCCGTAAAGTTTTTAACGCCATAGAACGACATCGTTTCATCTACAGACCAGCTGGCACTTACGTGATCTATAATTCCATCCTTAAACCATCGTCCGCTGATACCATCATCTTCATGATCGCTTTTTGCGTCTCCGGTGCGGCAGCGAATGAAACGGATGATTACATTGTTAACATTTTCTCCTATCTCAAGCTGATAATTTTTTAGGGTGATACCATCGCCGGGAGCAGTTTGCCCAAGGATACTTACATTAGGCTGTACAACACCGAGCGTTCTCGTTAACTCGATGGTTCCGGAAACGTCAAATACGATTACCCGGGGTACGTTCATATCCAATCCGTAGCGCAAACTGCCTGGTACAACAGCCTGCCCTTTTGCATAATCCTTCAGATTAGTTACGCGATATACGATACCACCACGTCCGCCGGTAGTAAAACGGCCTCCTCCCTCTGCTCCGGGAAATGCAAGAACAGAGCCGCTGATATCATCACCGATACGTGGATTAGGTTTTCCATACTGAAAAACAGCTACCTTCGATGACAGCGTTACGTTTTTCACATTGATGTTTGCTGTTCTTGGGAAATCAGACAGATTATTTTCCTTAACCTTCAATACGATCAGCTTTGACGTTGAAGCTTTTTCATCCCATGTTACCCAATCCTGATCTGTTGAAACTGTATATTTTGTGGCGTATTGTCCGAGGTCAACCGGAATGGTAAGAGTTTCATAACGATAAGGAACTATAAATTCATCCTGAGCCAGACTAAGAAATGCAACCGATTCTTTTTGAGTAATTTCAACCGCCTTGCTTAGAACATATCCACCTTTTGCACGGATAAGCACCTTCGCTGATCTTTGCACATCAGAGTTTGCAGCAATAATCAGCTTACACTGTTTGGTTACAGCAGCTACTTTTGCCTCTCCTTTCGTCTTTATCTCCGGTTTTACCGAAATCCACTTGGTAGCAGTGTCAATTGCCACTTCCCAATCAATATTGGCAGTTACATTAACTGTTAATTCAGCGCCTTCAAATGGTATTACATCTTTAGAATATTCGATCAAAATATCAGGATCAGCCCCTAACTGACTAACTTCTACATCTTTCGATGCCGTAGTTCCGTCAATATTCTGCGTAACTTTTATTTTGCCTTTGCGAGTATCGTCTCCTGCGTTTTTCTTTACCACAATACGCATGGCTCCGTTCCCATTTCCTGCGGAGGGAACTACACTTATCCAGTCTGATCCGCTTTCTACTACAGCGTTCCACTCTCCGTCGGAGGTCACGTTAATAGTTGCAGACCCATCTGTATTCGCAAGATTTACAACGTCTTTCGATAATTTAAATTCGACTTCTTTCTTCGCATCAACTAGCTCGTTCTTTTTAGAACAGCCAAAAACAAGGAATAAAAGAAATACAATAATTGGAACCCTTTTCATTTTGGTTGTTGTTTGGTTGTATTCAAAAATTGCCGGAAATCTCATATCGAAAAGACACGAGCAGAAATGCAGCATGCCATTAAAAGCAGATAACCCTATACAAATATTTGGCACACAACTAATTAGATATTTTCAAAAACATTCTATTTATACATAGCGAGCCCAGTCCTAAACGTGCGGATAGCACAAATACGTTGAGCCCTTTTGTAGTGTTAATTTCTAGGGAGTATTCAGATTAAAATTTATCAGGTTAACAGAATCCGGAAATATCTGGAATGACTCGGTAAGGGTACGTGTTCTTACAACCAGGCCGTTCTTATCTAACAACTCAAATCGAACATTAACTCCGCTCTGTTCGTCTTTGGTTTTGAAAAGCACAAAATCATCTGTATAATTTACCCCACCTTTGTCTGTCGTCTTTGATCTGACAACGTCTAAAGGAGACTCAATAAATGATTCATCCGCTACCCGGTAGCCTGACCTTTGTACTGTTACAACTGCCCTAATAGACGTATAAGAATTATCAGCTTGTGTATCTGTTGCCTTTAAACGCAATGTTCCTGTTCTGCTCAGCATATTCAGGTTTAAGGTTTCTGCAAAAGGAGAATTGTATTGAGCTACAGCAGAGATCTCCACTTGTTGATCTGCCCTTGTAAACTGTTTGATGACTAAATCATTCAGATTTGTGGCCCCTGTAGAATCGGGTATTAATTGTGCCGGTGCAGGAGTTGCAACAAACCAATATTCACCATTCGGAAGCGAGAAGCGATAGTGGCTCATATAATTGCCAAAATACTCACCAGACGGACGCTTGTAGATAAAAAACGGTCTTGTCGTTATTCCCGGGTTTACCTTGAAAGATTTCCCATTTAAAAAAAGATTGTAATCGCGCACTACGGATGTTTCGTACTTATCCTCCTTGGTGCAAGAGAATACCGATAGCAGAACGGCAAAACAAAAAAACTTATATAATATATTTCTTTTCATACTTGAGAAAGATTAAAATTGGTTTTGAATAAAGATTATTCTCTGGTTAGCCTGCGGAGCTCTCGCCGATAGTTCAGGAAAAGCAAGTAAAGTAGCCCGATAGTGATCTGTACTACTGATATCTGAAAAGATACACTCACTAGACTCCCGCCTCAAATCGGCAACTACATCATTTAGATTAGTCATAAAATTTACAATTGGTATTAAAAGATCTTCACTAAAAATTATCCATTCTCTTCTTACACATCATCCGGCTATGCCAAGCAATCCAGGTGGACAACGGCCTGGTAAATAAGAAGTATCAAAGCTTTTGTTTTTTCTCTTCAGGTTTAATAATCATTCTAACCGACTCAGCAACGAACCGATGCCAACGTTGGCTTTAAGCGTTCTGATTTACAGTTGTTACGTGTGTTTATTCTATAGTAATTATTGGTTAAACTCCTCTTCTAAGACAGGTTCTGACAATGTCAGCAAATCCTTCACAAAGCTATATTGAACCCCATTTGAAGGGGTTTAAAAATTGATTTTATGGGTTCATTTTTTAATATAAATGCAGTGAGAACATTGTTCTTAAGGCGTATAATGCATTCATTGAGTAAAAACTTAGGTTGGCTTGGTTGTATCTCAAAAATAGATGATGAGATATAAAGAGCGTTCGGCCTCATTAGGAGATCGCTGCTGTTCAGCGTTTATAATCGAATAAAACGAACGGACAATTATTTCGCAGGCAGTCCTACATTAAATTATTTATTGAAGTGATATGGCAATATACACTTACAGCATTTGACGAAAAGGTAACATCTAATTACAGAAAAAGGAGTTTGACTTTAGCTTTGTCACCCTCCTTTAAATTCAAATCTATTTCTACCAGGAAGTAGTATCAATACCAACATTACCGCTACCGTTTGCACTTAACGGCTCGTACTCATACTCAAAGCCAACTTCCTGATAGCCATTAACGGGATCATGATAAGTAACATTCATAATTACCACAACCTTTTTAATAGCAGGATCATTATCATCAAGATCTACCCCATCGATAAAACTTTTTCCAATCCAGAAGGAATTAAAATAAGGGCTTTCTGCTGTCAAAGTGATTTCATTATTATCCTCATCAAGTCCATAAATCTCAACGGCCGCATTAGTAACTACCGAGTAATTTGGAAGTGCAGTGTTCTGAGGCCAGATGGTTTCCCCGTTTCGAAATTCTATCCTGTTAACAATACTTGTTCCATTGCCCGAATAAATAAACCTGGTTCCATCAGGCGTTCCGTAAAAACTTTGGGCGAAAGATCTTGTGCTAAGAAGGCAGATAAATACACTGAAAATCAAAAAGAAATTTCTCATAAAATAAGCTTAAGGTTAAACAATCAATTAATAAAGGCAAAGCTATCCAGCATCAAAGGAAATAAAGTTTAAAATTTGATATTATTCGTCTAAAAACAAACCAATTGCTTGTATCATTCACGTGTATAGAGATTACATTTCTGCCAACATTTTCTTTTCTTTGCACAAATCATATCTTTAGGTACGCTTGTGAGAAAATGTCTTCTTTCTTTATTCATCCTTGTAACTTTTAGTGCCCGGGCCAGCTTTGATTTTAATGCCAATTGTGTAAAAGCCTATAAGGAGATTTTCAGTTTGCGGATACAGAATGCACGCAATCTGATTGAGGCAGAAAAAAAACGAAATCCGCAAAATGCCATTCCCTACCTTTTAGATAATTATGCCGATTATTTTACGGTACTCACCACCGAAAGCAAAAGCGAGTTTGAACGACTAAAGAACAATAAATCCGACAGGCTGAACCGCATCGGGAAAGACGATAAAAACTCACCGTATTATCTTTTTGCACAAGCAGAGATTCATTTACAGGCGGCTTTAACCAATGGCTATTTCCAGGAATATTTCGCTTCTTCCATGGAACTGAAGAAAGCCTACAGTTTGCTGCAGGATAACACTAAAAAATTCCCCAGCTTTTTACCAAATCAAAAGAACCTGGCCATGCTGAATGCCGTTTTAGGCGCTTTACCGGGGGGACTAAAACGTACAGTTTCTGTTTTAGGAATGAAAGGTGATACACAAGTAGGGGTAAAACTTCTGGAGAATCTTATCCACACCCTGCCCAATTCGGCTTTTGCTCATTTTTACGACGATGCTGCTTTCTGTTTCGCATACGTGCAAACCGATATTCTTCACAATGCGCAGGCTTACCCTCAAATTGTAGCAAATGCTCAGAAAATAGATTCCTCCAGCCTGCTAAGAACTTATATACTGAGTTACTCTGCAATGCGGACCTCTCATAACGATGATGCCATCAACTCCTTAAATGGCAGACCCCGGGGAAACGACTATCAATATTTTGGTAACCTGGATTATTTGAATGGGATTGCCCGTTTACGCAAGCTTGATTTTAACGCATCGAACTCTCTTCTGTCATACGTTAATAATTATAAAGGTATCAATTACATTAAAGATGCTTATTTGAACCTCGCCTGGCTTTCGCTACTTAAAGGAAATACAAATGGATATTACGATTATATCAATCTGGTAAAATCGCGGGGTGGCTCTATGCACGAAAAGGATAAACAAGCTTTAAAAGAAGCTTCCGACCCTATTCCTGATGTTGAACTCCTCAGAGCTCGCTTACTTTTTGACGGTGGCTATTACGAAAAAGCCTTCAATGAAATTAAGGATAAAAAAGCAGGAGACTTTAAAATCCTCAGAGATAAAATAGAATTTTGTTACCGCCTAGGCAGAATTTACGATGAAACCAATAGAGATGATCTTGCTATAAAGTTCTATCAGTTTGCAATTGACCTCGGCAATAAACAACGTTACTTCTTTGCTTCAAACGCAGCTTACCGCATTGGTTCCATTTACGAGAAAAAAAAGAACTTCGCCAAAGCAAAAACTTATTATAATACAGCTATAGACATGGAAGATCATGACTATGAAAGAAGCATCGAAAGTCAGGCAAAAGACGGTTTAAACAGAATCAAAGATTAGATTTCTTTCCTGATGCCCTTCTTAAATCTAATGTCTCATATCTAACATCTGTAAACTCACAAATGGAAAAACCCAAAGTATTAATAACCGGCGCAAGCAAAGGAATTGGCAAAGCAATAGCCGAAAAATTAGCAGAGCATTACACCTTAATTCTGCATGCATCAAAACCCGAAAACCTGCCCCCTACGGGCGAAGGTATATTCCATCTTTGCGCAGATTTTTCTGATAACACGCAGCTTACCGAGTTTTGCAGCAGATTGAAAAAAGAACATGGCGATTCGCTTTATGCTATAATCAACAACGCAGGCTTAACATTTGATAAATCGCTCATTTTCCAACCCGAAAAAGACATCGATACCATTATACAGGTAAACCTGAAGGCTCCTATTATGATCTGCAAAACGGCAATGAAAATATTCAATGCGAAAAAAAGCGGAGTAATTATAAACGTTAGCTCCATAGTAGCACAAACCGGCAATGCATTTCAATCGGTATACACATCAACCAAAGCCGGCCTTATTGCCCTTTCTAAGTCGCTGGCACAGGAAGCGGCAGTTCTAAATCAGGACGGGCATAGCATTCGCGTTTTAAGCATAGCGCCGGGTTTTATAGAGACTAACATGACAAATGCCTTACCCGAGGCCGAAAAAGAGAAGTATTTGAACAGGATACCAGCCAGGCGCTTCGGCACAGCGGATGACATAGCCGAAAGTGTAGCGTTCTTACTTTCCGAAAAAGCATCCTTTATTAATGGTATCAACTTCGATATAAATGGAGGAATGATTTAGCGCCGAGGCAGATTTTTCTATATTTGCGCTTTAATCAAACCTTATGGCTGTATTGAGGCTTCGGTTCTAAAAAAATCGTTTTTCTTTCATGAATAATCTTTTGGGCATTCTTCCTTCAGACGTACTTGTACACGGGCCTTCCAAATTACTTGTAGATAAGTATCACTGGCATGAGCCCGAGTTGGGGATTATAGCAAGCTATACTCCTCAGGCAAAAGACGTTCTGGATCATTTCGGACTATTCAGAGGGGTAGATCAGATTGAAGCTTTCGGACAGGCAACCGTAGGTTCATGCGTGCCTTTTCTCGAAGCAAAAAAGCAAAATTGTACCCTGGATGATCTCAAACCAAGATACACTCCTACTTTTGTTGGACTGGGACAGGTGAATTTTCATAACCCTCTACTGGAAGGCGAAACATTCGTATCCATGGGCCACATCAAATTTTACAAGTTCAGGCAAATGGTTTGCGACGGACGAATTTACAAAGTACCGCAAGGTTTAAATCTTGATGAATACTTTAACAAATTCACATTAGAACGACTAAAAAACTACGATCTCCACGAAGGTTTCACACTTATTGCAGAAATTTACGATATTACGGGGCGTGCAATAAAAAAATAAAATTATATACTTAGATATGTCAAGAGAAGAAGTAATTGCCGGATTGGTTGATATTTTAAAAACAGTAAGACAGATTAATCCGGAGAAACTTAATAACATAAGCGAGCAAACAGATTTCATTACAGATCTGGGCACTCCTTCAACTGAAATGATCAATATCGCCGCAAAGGCAGAGCAAAAATTTGATGTAGAGTTTGATGATGACGATATTGATGATCTTGGATCTAAAGTAAAAGATTTCGTTGACCTTATCCTTAACACCAAAGCAAAAGGATAATTCGAATGGCAGAAAGAAAGGTTGCAGTTGTAGGTATGGGTGGGGCGTTTCCAAATTGCTCAAACCTTGATGAATTTAACAGGAAACTCTTTTCAAACCAAAGCCTGATCCGCAACTGGCCGGAAGCCGAAAAACACGGCAAAAATATTCGTTCAAAAGTTTCAGGTTATATTACCGAAGATGAAATGGGCCTGGAAGCAGTTCCATCTTCTCTGGTTGAAAACTATCCTGAAACGTATATTGATAAACTTGATCGCATTCCGGCGGCCAATTTAGCCACTGCCGATGTAGGTAGTATCTGGGCAATGATCGGAGCGCTTGATTCCATAAAAATGGCCGGCTGGACAGAGGATGAAGTTCGCTCAGAAAATACCGGCGTTGTTATTGGTTCGGGCGGTGCCGGAAACGAAATTCTTAGAAAAGCCTGGTATAGTTTCTTCGAACTGGGCAAAAAAACCCGCTTAGGAGGGTCGCATACCGTTGATCGAACCATGGTTTACAGAGAAGCTGCAAATGTGGCTTGTCTGATAAAAAACCGCGGAGTTTGCGAAGCCATTGGCTCGGCCTGTGCAACCGGCTTAGGCAATATCGGTTATGCCTACCGTTTAATCAGATTTGGCATTCAGGACCGTATTATTTGCGGCGGAGTTGAACCTACTTCTCTCGAAAGCTTTATCGGTTTTGATGGAATGCAGGTACTAAGCCGCGGATTCTCTCCCGAAGAAAGCTCAAGAACCTTTGATGCCAGCCGTAACGGTTTTGTTTGCTCTTTCGGGGCAGGCATTGTTGCTTTAGAAGAATATGAGCAAGCTAAAGCACGGGGCGCCAATATTTTAGCTGTTATTGATGATTATTTCAATAACTCTGATGGAGATGGCGACATGTTCTATCCATCCTTTGCCGGTCAGCAACGTTTATGGAGAGGCTTGCTGAAGGATAAAAACCTGAAGCCAGACGTAGTTAAAGTTCATGGAACTTCTACACCAGCCGGCGATGCCATTGAACTCTTAAGTGTAGTGGATATACTTGGCGAATCTGGCTACCACATTTCTGCCCCAAAATCACAGTTTGGGCATACCCTCGGTGCTGCCGGAGCTGTAGAGTTTATTGCAGCCGTTTTGATGTTGCAAAACCAAAAAGTTCTTCCTTGCCTTAACTCAGTTGAGCTTAATCCTGAATTGGAAACATTTCAAACCTCTGCCCAATGGCAAGGACCTAAAAAGCCGCTGGCAGCATTTCGCGATTTGGTACCTCAACAAAGTTTTGAGAAGGAAATCAACCGCATCGTTTGTTTAAATTATGGATTTGGAGGAACAAACAGCTCCATTTCCATTTCGAGAGATAATTAATGATCGATAATACCAATAAAGTTGCCGTAGTTTTTGGCGTAAGAAACGATAGCTCAATCGCCTTTCAAATAGCGCTGAAGCTATTGCAGTCTGGTTGTAAAGTTGCCTTAAATTACGTTAGCGATACCCGTGAGGAGGTTCTTCATTTGATGCAACAAAACGGATTTGATGCTGATTTTGCATTTGAAGCCGATGTTCGCAACGAAGATCAGATAAAAGCCGGGTTGGAAAAAACACATTCCCAATGGGGCAAAATTGACTACCTGCTTCATGGAGTTGCTTACGGCAATCATAATGTAATGTGCTCTTCATTTCCTGGCTCGCAAGCCGAGGCAGCATCTTACATTGATATTCCTTTTGAAGATCTGGTAGATTCATTTAATATAAGCGCATATTCCCTGCTGAGAATTTGCCGTGCTGCAGAGCCATTGCTTGCAGAAAATGCATCAGTACTTACCTTAACATACAATGCTTCTCAGCGTGTATTTCCAAACTATGCCGGAATGAGTATCAACAAGGCCGCGCTGGAAAACATCATGCTTTATCTTGCCGATTATTTCAGGAAAAGCAAAGTGAGAGTAAATGCAGTATCAGCCGGATTGGTGATGACAACCTCGGCGGGTGGCGTTAACGGCGTTCGAAGCCTCCGGAAATTGGGGAAGATCGCCGCTCCTCTTGGAAACATTGATGCCACTGACGTTGCCCATACTGCATTATATTACTTCTCCGATCTTTCGAAGAAAGTAACCGGAAATATTCATTTTGTTGATGGGGGCTTTAATATCATGGGTATAGCTGCCGATGGACTTTAATCCCGGAGATTTCATTAACGCACATTTTAGCGAAAAGAACTTCGCCATAGGTAACGACATTGTTTTTTTACCCGACTTTAGAAACACGTGGAACGAGCTGTTCCGCAATAAAGCATATACAGCAGCAGAGATTAGTTATTGCGAATTGTTTGATGAGCCTCTTCTACGATACGCCTCTACATGGGCAGCCAAAGAAGCCGTTTATAAAGCTATTAAGCAATTTGACCCAACAGCGCTTGGTTTTAAAGGCATTGAAATTGTAAGGAAAAAGCCTGCCGGACAGCCATTTGTACGTATCCAAAAACACGAAAACAAATTTGAGATAAGCCTTAGCATCACTCATGATGGGGATTATGTTTGGGCTATCGCTGTAGTAAAAATTAAAGTAGAAAGTCCTAATTGAATATGACGGAACATTTCTTTAATCATCCTTTAGTAAACCTGCATTACTACAAATTCGGGCAGGGTGATAAAGTTATGCTTTGTTTTCATGGCTATGGGATGCATGGCAAGCAATTTACCCTATTGGAACCTTATTTAGGAAATGAATATACCTTCTACGGATTTGATCTGTTTTTCCATAAACAAACTGTACTTAATAACAATAGCATCGAAGTAATAAAAAGAGGCCTTCGTAAGGCAGAACTAAAGGATCTATTTATTGATTTCTGCAAAGATCAGTCCATCAATAAATTCTCCGTTCTGGCCTACTCTATGGGTACTCATTATGCTACAACTCTGGCAGAACAGATCCCTGAAAGAATAGAAGAATATATTGTTACTGCACCGGCATGCTTAAAACCTGGTGCTGTAGTTGCATTTTTAAGCCGTAATAAACTAGGCAACAAACTTTTAGAAAAACTTGCGCTAAGTGATAAAGGCATGTTAAATCTGCTTAACCTTTGCCGCAAGTTTGGCTTTGTAGACGACAAAGGTCACGAAATTCTTCACCGCGAAATTGCGACTTATGAATTGCGTTATAGCTTTTATGCCTGTGCAACCTTCCTCCGCGAACTTAAAACGGACTTTAAGCAGTTGGTAGAATCGCTGAACGACCAAAACATAAAAAGCATCTTTATATTTGGCAAACGCGATTCCATGTACCCTCCTTCCATTGCCAATAAGATTGTTCCTAAAATAAAAGGGGCCACAACTATTATACTGGATGAGAATCATGAAATGATAAAAAGCGATTTTGCAAAGGCATTAACTGAGGTTTTAGTATGATTCTTAAACCAAAAAAATTACCCTACTGGGGATTTAATGTTCCAGCCCCAATTCTATGCTGGATTCTGAAACGACGTTTTAACAAGCTTGTAATCAACAGCATTGATCTAAAACCAAACTGCTCCTATCTATTACTATCCAATCATATTGGCTTTTGGGATGGTTTCTGGGGAGCTTATCTTTGCTATAAACTGATGGACAAGAGAGTTCCACTACGAGCATTTTTTGCAATGTCGCTGAAAAAACAGCTGGAGAAGAATCAATGGCTTCGCTATTTTGGATGTTTTTCAGTATCTCCATTCGGAAAAAGCCGGGAAGAAAGTATCGACTTCGCCGCTAAGATCCTGAACAAACCGGGTAATATTCTCCTATTCTATCCGCAAGGCAACCTCGAATCAAATTATGTAAGACAAATTGAACTACGTGAGGGAATTGCAGAAATTCTTGCCAAAACCAATGAGAACTGCCAGATCATCTGGACATCCAACCTGATAGAATATTTCGAAAGCCTGAAAGCTTCCGTGTATTTTCACATGTTAGATTGTGGCACCAATGTTAATTTCAACATTGATGAACTCTCCCAAAAGATAAACGACCACCACCAGAAATCTATCCAAAAACAGTTCCGGTTTACAACTGAGGTGGAGACCAAACGAGCCTGATTAAGTTTAAAACTAAGAAAACCAATCAATTGTATCAACATTAAATCTCTGTGCCCTCTGTGGTTAAAAGCCAAAGGCCGGCATAAAAGCCACACCCACCAATAAACATCAACATTAAATCTCTGTGTACCTCTGTGAAAACCTCTCCGTG
>Ga0307408_100003063_pt1 | contig 11535 bp, 10 predicted proteins | sample 322Cmetagenome_FD_202116 | JGI IMG/M metagenome (GOLD analysis project Ga0307408, IMG submission 202116) | Maize rhizosphere microbial communities from greenhouse at UC Davis, California, United States - 322HYB-C-3 | ecosystem: Host-associated > Plants > Roots > Rhizosphere > Soil | place... | reverse complement strand
CACGCAGTTCGAAGGCCGGCCGCGCATGGGCCTCACGCCGAGTTCGAACGGGCGGGAGCTCTACATCCACACCGCTGGCCCGACGATCGACGTCTACGACGCACAAACCTTCAAGAAGCTGCGGACCGTCGATCTCGGCCAGGACATGAGCGGACTCATCATCATTCCCCGAGCTCCAGCTCCGCGACCGGCAAATGCAGGGCGGTGAAGACACACGGGCAATTGGTGACTGGGACAGCTGACAGGTAATCAATTACCTGTCCCGGTCACCAATTACCAATCCCAGTAACCAATCATCTGTGCAGTCCGATCTCCGCCGCTTGTTAGGCTATATCGCCCCCTACTGGCGGCGTCTGGTCCTCGTGCTGGTGCTGTCGCTCATCGGCACCGGACTGTCTCTCCTCCTGCCGTATCTAACGCGGATCCTGATCGACCACGCTCTGCTCGGCCGCGATTCCGGCGTGCTCGTGCGGGTCGTGATCGCATTCGCCGCCCTCACGATCGCGAGCTTTGCCCTCAACGTCGTGAGCGGCCTCCGATACACACGGGTGTCGGCCGAGATCCTGTTCGACATGCGGCTCGCGCTGTTCCGTCATCTGCAGCGCCTCTCCCCACGCTTTTTCGCGCGCATGCCGCTCGGCCAGATCGTCTCGCGCATCAACAGCGACATCGGTGAAATCCAGCGCGTGGCCGCGGAAGTCGCGCTGTCGTGGGTCGGAAGCGTCGTGTTCCTTGTAGGCGCGGTCGCGATTCTCATCGCGCTCGACCCGCTGCTGTTCGCCGTGAGCCTCGCGGTGCTTCCGTTGTCAGTGGTCGCACTCGTGCGATACCGACGTCGGCTCGAAGACTCCATCGCCGCCGTGCGCGACAAGAGCGCGGGGATCGGAACGTTCCTGATCGAAGCGCTTCAGGGGATGCGCCTCGTCGTCACACACAACGCGCAGGAGCGCGAAGCCGAGCGGTTCCGCGAACGCAACGACGCGTTCATCGATTCGCTCATGCACATGCGCCGCCTGACCTACCTGTCAGGCGGCGTCCCGGGCCTCCTGCTGGCGCTCGGCACCGGTGCCGTCTTTCTCGTCGGCGGCTGGCGCGTGATCGACGGCAGAATCACGATGGGCACGCTGGTCGCGTTCGTCGCCTATCAAATGCGGTTGCTCGGGCCGGTCCAGAGCCTGATGGGATTGTACGCCAGCGTTGCCACCGCGCGTGTGTCGCTCCGGAGAGTGCACGAGATCCTCGATACGCCCCCCGAGGTGACCGAAGCGGCTGGAGCCCCGCCATTCACGACGTCGCATGGTGAGGTCGTGCTCGATGACGTGACGTTCACGTTCGACCGCGGCGCGCCCGTGCTCGACCACGCCACCGTGACAATTCGCGCGGGCGAGCGCGTGGCCATCGTCGGAGCGAGCGGCGGTGGTAAGTCCACCATCGCGGACCTGCTCGTCAGGCACCTCGATCCCGCCGGCGGTCGCGTGCTTCTCGATGGCCACGACCTTCGGGAGCTTCGTCTTGCCGACGTCCGCCGCCACATCGTCGTCGTGGAACAGGACCCCTTCATCTTCAACACTACCGTAGCCGACAACATTCGCTACGCGAGGCCCGAGGCCTCCGCGGCCGATGTCGCCGCCGCCGCGCGCGCCGCGGGCCTCGCCGAGCTGCTCGACCGGCTGCCGCAGGGAATCGACACACCGGTCGGTGAGCGTGGCCGCGCGATCTCTGCCGGTGAGCGTCAGCGCGTGGCGATCGCTCGCGCGTTCCTCGCCGATCCCGCGGTGCTCGTGCTCGACGAAGCGACCGCCGCGGTCGATCCGGCGACGGAGGCGCAGGTGATGGCGGGCTACGAGGCGGTCATGCGCGGTCGCACGACGATCGTGATCTCGCACCGACTCCAGCCCGCACGGCAGGCCGATCGCGTGGTCGTTCTGAACCAGGGCCGGATCGTCGAGGATGGTGCGGCCGACACGCTGATCGCCCGCGGCGGAGCGTTCGCCGAGCTGTTCGCCGTGCTGCAGCCGGCGGAGTGACCACGAGACGCTTCACGCTCTACGACCCACCGTTCGCGGGTCTGACGGGAAAGGCCGTTAGGGTCGCGGTCGTCGACAGCGGCGTGCATCCGGCGAACCCGCACATTGGCGGTGCACAAGTTTCGGGCGTCCGCATTGGTGCGCATGGCGAGATCGACGACGACTTCGTCGATCGCATCGGTCACGGAACGGCGGTGGCGGCGGCGATTCTCGAGAAGGCACCGGACATTGACCTCGTAGCGGTGCGCGTGTTCGACCGGACGCTTGCCACGAGCGCCGAGGCGCTCGCTCATGCGATCTCGTGGGCAGCGTTACACGGCGCTCGGCTCATCAACCTGAGCCTGGGCACCTCCAACCCGAAGCGCGCGGAGATGCTCGGCGGAGCGGTGGCCGAAGCAAAGGAGGCGGGCGCGATCGTCGTCTCGGCGGGCGAATCCGGCGGTGTGACGTGGCTGCCTGGCGCATTACCTAACGTTGCCGGCGTGACGCTCGATCCGGCCTGCGATCGGCACGAGCTCGCGGTGGTGCTGCACGAAACGCCGCCGGGAGCGGGCTTCGCCTCGTCAGGCTACCCGCGGCCGATCGTGGGAGTGCCCGTAGAGCGCAACCTGTCGGGGATCTCGTTCGCGGTAGCGAATGTCACCGGGTTTCTGGCCCGACTGCTCGAAACGGACGCCTCGGTGCGCGACGTCGGCGACGTTGCTCGCCGGCTGCTCGCCTAAAGGCTCAGAGCCGCCGCCGAATTGTGCGAGCGGATGTGAACCGCGGCGGTCGCAAAGCACGCAGAGTTCGTACGCGAATAACGAATCTCGGCCGCATCGTGCGGTACCGGAACGTGGCTTGCGACGAACTCGGCCCACACGTCGCGCTCGGTGCCGTGCGGCACGACGTCAGCCACCGGCACCGACGCGCTCGCCGGGAGGGAATCACACATGGCACACGAGAATCGCGACCGCCTCTCCAACCGCGCCGAGGGCACCAGTGGCGGCACGCTCGTCCATACGAAGGATCTCGACGGCTTCGAGTTCCCGAAGGGCGAGCCTGATCCGCGTGGCTGGGACGCGCGCTCGGCTGACGGCACGAAGATCGGCAAGGTCGAAGACCTGCTCTTCGACACCGCCGAGCGCCGCATCCGCTACATCGAGGTGGCGCTCGACCGCGACATCAAGAAGCAAATCGCGCGCGACTACGCGCTGATTCCGATTGGGCAGGCGCGGCTGAACGATGATAACGACGACGTGATCATCGATCTGTCGAGTACCGAGCTCGCCGGGGCACCGCTCTACGATCGAGAGAGACTGTCACGGGACTACGAGACCTCGTTGCGATCGTGGTTCCGCGAGCGGAAACGGGACGCGAAGGACGCGGTCACTCCGGGCGCTCGTGGGGACCGTGACATTGATTTCTACGCCAGTCCGGATTATGACGACCAGCGCTTCTTCGCGCGCGGACGTCTCGGACAGAGCGGCGCTGCGGATCGCGCAACCACGACGGGCATCGCCGACCGGATCACCGATGCGGCCGATAACGTGAAGGACCGCATCGACGGAAACCCGGCATCGCGTCCCGGGCCGGACCCGACGGATCGGAGAATCTAGCCAGCGGGAGTGGGGACTGGGGACTCGGCCGACGGGCGCGAACCGGGATCGGAGAACGGGGAACTGAGGTTTCTCAGGAGGCACGGTTCGCGGTTCCCGTTCCGTCAACGCCGAGTCCCCAGTCCCCAGTCCCCAGGCCCCGCTTTTCGCATGAAACCACTCCAGGACCTCTACCCCGACGACTTCTCCCACTGTTACGGCTGCGGGCGGCTCAACGCCGACGGTTTGCACGTGAAGAGCGAGTGGCACGACGGCGAGGCTGTCGCACGCTTTCACCCGGCTCCGCAGCACATCGCCCTGCCGGGTTACGTGTACGGCGGGCTCATTGCTTCGCTCATCGACTGCCACGCGATGGCCACGGCTGCGGCAGCGTCGATGGAGAAGGCCGGGGCGATGCCCGGGGTCGACCCGACGCCGCGGTTCGTCACTGCGTCGCTCCAGGTGGACTACCTTCGCCCAACGCCGCTCGGCCCCGAGCTCGAGCTCCGCAGCCGCGCGACCGAGGTCGGCGAGCGGAAGGTCCTCGTGGACGTTGTGCTGCGCGCGAGCGACTCGGATTGCGCACGCGGACGAGTCGTCGCCGTGCGCATGCCGGCGGGGATGGCGCAACCCACATCCGATCGAGGTCACTGAACCGCGTTAGGCGGGCGACGCAGGCTTCACGGCTGCAGCTTCTGGTAGAGCCATGCTCGCGCTTCAGCGCGGCAGTAACCGCCGGATGAGTTGCCGTACGCGCAGCTGAACTGACTGCCATCGTGAGAACGCCGTCGGCGGTCGCGCTTCCGCTTTCCGACGTTTCCTCTCCAGCACGCGTGCCAACGCCTCGACGCGACGCACGTCGAAGCCGGGAGGTACGTCGGCGTCGGCGGTAAGCGCCGCAACCAGTGAGGCCTGCGCGGCAGCCAGTCCGTCAGCGTCGTCTGACGCGTCCCGCGCGCGTGATACCCTTGAGTCGCGATCGACGTCAGGCGACATGTGCTCCGCGCCGCGCGCGACCTTCAGCGATGGCGCTCCGAACAGCGTCGAGCTCCTCGCCAAGCTCCGTATCGCTCGGAAAGTGATCGTCACGCTCGAGCATGAAGCCTGGTATTTCCACACGGCTGCTTGCTTCCCGCACGAGCTCGAAGACCTCCGGTGGTGTGCGATGGGCATGCGTGTCGTAGTACAATCCGTCACGCTCCTCTCCACCAGCGACGTGCACGTACGCAACGCGATCGAGCGGAAGATTCGCCAGCGTTTCCCCGGCGCTCGCCGAATGGTTGCGCGCGTTCGCATGGACATTCGCGAGATCGAGCAGCAGATGCGCACCCGTCTGCTCGAGGATCTCTCCGAGAAACGTTGCTTCGTCCATCTCCGCGCCCGGCCACTCGACGAGCGCCGCGACGTTCTCGACGGCGAATGGCACCGGGAGCAGAGCCTGGGTCGCGCGAATGTTGCGTACGAGTGCACGCAACTGCTCACGCGTGCGCGGGACAGGAAGCAAGTGCCCCGCCTCCAAGCCGCGCGCGCGAACGAACGCGATGTGTTCACTCACCAACGGTGCGTCCACCACGCGGGCCAGACGCGCCAGCATCTCGATGCGCTCGCGTTCCACACCCTCGGCGCTGCCGAGCGACAACGACACACCGTGCGGCACCACGCGCACACCGCGCTCCCGCAGCTGCCTGATCGCGCGCGGAATACTGTCCCTGGTCGACATATTCTCCGCGATCACCTCGATGAAGCCGAGATCGATCCGGCGCTCGATGAAGAGCGCGATCTCTGGTCGCCAGCCGATGCCGAGGCCGAGTGAAGCGACGCGCATCAACTGCTGCACCCTCCGCAGCCGCCTCCACCGCAGCCGCCGCCGCACGAGCCTCCGCAACTGTTCGTCCCGCAGTCGCCGCTCCGCGATGTGGAGGACGTGCCGCTCTTCGCCATTGGTGGTCGCGGGCGCAGTGCCTGAGCGAGGACAGCGACCGGACCGACGCTGATCATTGACGGTCCGTAGAGCGCGACGGCGAGCGCGAGGTCGTTCGGCGCGAGACGCTCCGGCCGCTGCGCTGTGGAGAGCTCCAGCCCTGCGCTTCGATGGCGCAGTCGCTTCAGTACATCGTCACCCCGGGAGCTGCGCTCCGGGAGATGGGCCAGAAGTTTTACGAGGCCGACGACGCCGAGCCCGATGACGACCAGCAGAATCGATACCGGGCGGCCGCGACTCAGGCCGATGGCGACCTTCATGACGCCGACCACGAGCGCCGCGCCCATGATCGCGATGATCGTCGCCTGCGGTATCCATCGTCGGTCGTCGGCTACGAGGAGGCCGAGTCGCTTGAGACGCTCCGGGAGATCGGCGAACACCTGATCGGCGTCGTCCTCCAGACTTTCGAGCGTTCGCTCGTCCTTGCCCATGCGAGTGTACAGCCGCTGCCCGTAGTAATTCTCGGACGTGACGCTCTCGGCGACGACCGTAACGCTGCGCGTTCGGGCATCGAAGGAGATCGCCTTGCGTTGCGCGAGCGATGTCACCAGTGCTGCGAGCGCGAGCCGGGGTCCGCCGGCGAGATACGCTACCTCGATCGAGGTGAGCTCGGGCTCCGCGGTCCTCGCGCTCACCGCCGGCTTGATTCTGCTGCGCGCGATCGATCCGAGGATCCACGCCACCGCGAGGATCGGGATGAAGACGCCGAGAAACTGTGGTCCAGGAAGATCGAGAATGCCCACACTCAGCGGTCCATGTTCGCGGCGATATCCGATGCCTTGTTCACGGTTGTCAGGAGTCGATCGAATTGCTCGATGGTGAACGGCGTTGCAACGGCCGTGCTGCGCGCACGTTTCAGTGCATCGAGCAGCGCGAGGTCGAGTCCGAACGTCTCGGCAGCGCGCTCGTAAATCGCGAGCGCGGGTTGGAATTCGTCGGACACGACCCCGCGCAGAAACAGGAGTGCGCGCAAGTTCACTGCGAGCGTGACCGCGGCGTCGTTTGCCGCGGCGGCGAGCGCCGCGCCGTCATCGTGAATCGAGATGAATCGCCTACGCAGTCGAAGCGCGAGATTGCGCAACTCCTGCTCCGCCCGCGCGCGAATATGCTCGCGCGAGACTGTGATGCCCTCGAAGGGGTCTTCGCCGAAGAGTGTGATGTGCTTGCGCTGGATATCGAGAATCTTCGTCGGGAACGTGATTGACAGGCGCGGCAGCTCACCCTGCGCGACGATCATCGGTTCGACCCGCTTCGCTCGCCACGCTTCATGCAGCGGTGGAGCGAAACCCGCCAATCCATTCGCGGTGCTTTCGCGCACGTAGACCACGATATTGATGTCGCTGGTGCCCGGGTTGTAGCGTCCGCGCGCGACACCGCCGAAGAGGATGAGGCCGAGCAGGTTGTCGCCCGGGACGGCGCGCAGAGCGGACGTGAGGGTGTCGAGCGTGGCAGCGACGCCCTGGGGAAGGTAGACGTCCGAAGTCGGGGCTCGTGGCGCCATGAGCGGGTGGACGAATGTTTGCGTCAATACTGCCCGTGCCTCCCTTCGCGCGCCAGGTTCGACTTGCATCGACGTCAGCACGGGGTCATTCTCGCCGTGAGCGGGAAACCGCGACCACACGACTGCAACGTTGCCGCACGGAGGAACCACTGATGTCCGCGATCCGCCAGCTGTCCCTGCTCATCGCGATGACCGGCACTGCGTTAGGCGCTCAGGCCACGGCGCCCCCTGCGCGCATCTGCATCGCGCCTCCAACCGCGCAGATGGCGACCGGCAGCAGCACGGACGCCGCGAATGCGGTGCGTGAGAGCTTCACGTCGTTTCTCACCGGACCGTCGTTGGCCGTCACGCCGCTCGCCGCGCGATTGGCATCCCAGGCGCGGGAGGAGGCGAAGCAGGCTGGCTGTCCGTACGTGCTCTTCACCGCGCTCAAGCACGAGCACAAGCAGGGAAGCAACTTGCTCGGCCGAATGGCCGGCAGCGCCGTCGAAGCGACCGCGTGGGAGCTTCGTGGTTCGGCACAGTCCACCGCCGCGCGAGTGGCCACCAATGCCGCCGCCACCGCGGCCGCGACGGCCGCTCGCTCCGTCGCCGGCAACGTAAAGTCCAAGGATGAGCTCACGCTCGACTATCGGCTCGAGACGGGCGACGGTACGATAGTCGTGAAGAGCGCCGGCAAAGCGAAAGCCGAGTCCGACGGGCAGGACCTTCTCACGCCACTCGTCGAACGCGCGTCGGAAGGTGTCGCGGCGGCCGTGCTGAAGGCGCCGCGCTGAGCAGGTTCCCAAACCCCGATGCATCAAGTGAATCACGCGGAACGAACCCGGTCCTGCCTCACGCGTCGCGTGCGATGGGCGCTCGCGCTCTTTTCGATCGTCATCGCGCAACCGTCGCTCGCCCAGAAAACACCAGCGCCTCAGCCGCTCGCGATGTCCAGCGCCGCGCGCGACGACATCGTCGCCTTCGCGAAGGTGTCCATTTCGGTTGCCCAGGTGCGCGATTCCATCCAGAATCAGCTCGCGCAGCCGCGAAACAAGACGCCGCAGGCACAGCAGCAGCTCCGTGAGCAACTCACGTCGGGCGTCGCGGAGGTGTTGCATCACGCGGGCATGTCGGAGGAGGAGTTCCGGCACAAGACGTATCTCGTGAGCACGGATTCCGCTTCCCGGGCGATCTTCGACGAGACGGTCGCGAGGATGACCGGCGCCCCGCTGCCCGGTCAGGTGGCAGCCGCGCCGCTTGCCGTGCCAGTGCCCCCCGGGCCCGTCGGCACTCATGTCGGGCATGTCATGAACGCCTTCTCCGACACGCCGAAGGGCATTGGACTCCTTCCGACCGCCATGGAAGAGGCGCGCATCGCGGTGGTTCATGCCGGACTGGCCGCACGAGACCCTGAGAACCTCGGGGCGATGAAGCTCCACGCGGGCCACGTCATCAACGCCGTCGATCCGACGGTCGTGCCGGCGGGACCGGGGCTCGGCTACGGCGTGAAACGCGCGGCGTTAGGCATCGCGACCCACATGGATCTCGCCGCGAAATCGCCCGGGGCACCCGAGGACATGGCCATGCACGCCAACCACGTGGCGGTCTCCGCGCGGAACACCGTCCAGCGCGCCGACGCGATCATCGACCTCGCGAAACGCATTCAGGCTGCGACCGCGGCGTCGGCGGCGGCGGGGCTTGTGAGCCAGCTCGTGTCGCTCACGAACGAGGTGATGTTGGGCAAGGACGCGGACGCCGACGGCAAGGTGACGTGGAAGGAGGGAGAAGGCGGACTGCAGCAGTGCGATGAGCACGTGAGACTCTTGCTCACTGGTAATAGGTAATTGGTTACTAGATGTGACACCCTCGGGACGCCACGATCACGAGCGTCCCGAGGGTGTTCAACTGCGAGCAACCAATTACCTGTTACCAGTCATCATTGCGTCTCCTGTTAGGGACCAAAGGTCCCTAACAGGAGACGCAATGATGCTGATTCTTCGCGCCCAGCTTCTCGAGGAGCGCGATCGTCTCGGGAAATGGCCGTAGACGCTGCACCGGTCCGTTCGCCATGTCTACGACCGTGCGCCCGTTGCGCGAGACCGCCTTCACGTCCGCACCGTGGCCCACGAGGTACAGGATCATCTCGTTGTCGCCGCGTGCCGCGGCACCATGGAGCGCCGTGTAGCCGTTGTTGTCCCGCGCGTTGACGTCCATGTGCAGGTCCTCGACCAGGTACTTCATCACCGACATCCACGCGTCCGGTGCGTGGCGGTGCGAGTTCCCCGCGAAGCCATTGCCGTAACCGACCCCCGCCGCAGCGTGAATGGGCAGCACGCCCGGGCCCACCGCTGCCGCCTTGGCGAGCACCTCGATGTCAGGGTCGAGCTTGAACTGCGTGCCGGCGCCGAGACCCGCCTGGGCGGCGTTAGGCGTTGGCGAGGCCGCGACCGTTCTTGCCTTCGCGGTGTCGGTCTTCGCGGTGTCGGCTTTGGCGGCAACCGCGCGGCCACTGTCCGCGGTCGGATTCGGCCGAGCCGGACGGGGTGTACGCGCGGCCGGGGCAGGCGGAATCGACGCGAGCTTCGCGTCGGCGCCGTGCTTGATGAGCAGCCTCATCGCGTCCAGGTCGAGCGCGTACGTCGCGCGCCAGAACGGCGTGGTGCCGTCGATGGTCTCGAGCCCACAGTTCGGGTTCCCGCAGTTGTTGTACGCGAAGTACCACGGCTGCTTCCTGATGCGCGCGTTGACGTCGGCTCCCTTCGCGAGCAGCGCTTCCATGAGCTCGAGATGCGTCGTCTTCTGGGTCTGAATCGCCTGTGGCTGCGGATACCGTGATCGCGGCGCCCACTGGGAGTTGATCGTCGCGTACAGCGGCGCCATCCCCGACGAGCTGGCGAGATTCGGGTTCGCACCACGCTCCACGAGACGGATCGCCACGTCGAACTGCCCGTTGATGATCGCCATGAGCAGCGGCGTCGTCCCGTCCACGAGCGACGTGTCGTTGATGTTCGCGCCGCCATCGAGCAGGGCCATTGCCGCATCGATGTTGCCCTGACGGACAGCATGGTGGAGCGCCGTGAGGCCGCCCACGCTGCCGACCTGCTTGATGTACCCCTCGACGCCACCGTTCAACGTGTCCACCTGCTCCTTCACGGAGTCGGTCGGCAGCTTGGCTGCCATCAGAACCGCGCGCCCCGAGTCGATCGCGGCCTGAATCTGCTCCGGCGTAAACGGTCCGCGCGGCTCGCGCACGGGCAGCTGATTTCCTCTGCCGCCGCTCTGACCACCGGCTTGTGGGTTCGCCGAATCGGCAGCGGTGCGTGGAGCGGCGGCCCGGGTCGCGGCCTTCGCCGCGTCGAGGGACTTCTTGAAGTCGGCCTCGGCGGAGTCGTGCCGAGCCGGCGGCTCGAAGGAGATCAGCACCGCCCGTCGTTTCTTCTCAGCGGCCTGGTCGCGTGCCGCATCGTCGGAGAGGTTCATGACGCGAGTCCGCATCGACGGATCCGCCCCATGTTTCATCAGCACCCGGACCGCGGCGGCCCGTCCATACTCGGCGGCGAAGACGAGTGGGGTCTGGCCCCAGCTCGACTCACGCGCGTTGGGATCCGCGCCCTTCGAGAGCAGCGCCTGCACGACGTCCGGGTTTCCGGCAGCCGCGGCGAAGTGAAGTGCCGTGGCACCGCTCGTCGTCGTGGCCTTCACGTCGCTCCCCGCAGCCAGAAGCGCGCGTACCACTGCCGGGCTGCCGGTTCTGGCCGCGATGTGCAGCGGCGTGTACGCGCCAATGCGAGTTCGCGCCGTCACGTTCGCCCTCGCGCGCAGCAGCTCCGCTGTCATGGCCGAGTCGCCATGGTCGGCGGCCCAGTGCAGCGCGGTCATCCCGTCGCCCTGCGGCGCGTTCACGTCGGCGCGTCGCGCGATCAGCATTCTGACCGTCGCGACATCGCCGCGCATGGCGGCATCGGCGATCGGCGACGCCGGCGGGCGCGACACCACCGCCGCGATCGAGCTCCAGGCCGCAACGACGCCGACGAGCGTGAAACTGCGAACGTTCATTACGGACTCCAGTTTCAAGGGGTCAGAGCCCTTGAATTCAAGGAGCTCGGCCTCATAGGCATCTCGAATTCAAGGGCTCTGACCCCTTGAAACCCTAACCGGTCAACGTGAACTCGCCCGTGCTGTCGCCGAAACTCCGCAGATCGGTGCAGCCGAACTCGTGCGCGAGCGTCAGCATCACGTTGGCCATCGGCGTCGCGTCAGGCGCCTTGAGATGCGTGTTGCCCGGCAGTCGGCCATTGCCCTTACCTAACAGCAGCAGCGGGCAGCGGCGGTGGTTGTGGATGTTGCCGTCCGCCATCGGCGAGCCGTAAATGATGACGGTCTTGTCGAGCAGGTTACTGTCGCCTTCCTTCGTGTTTTTCAGCTTCTCGAGGAAGTACGGCAGCATGCTCACGTGGTAGCGGTTGA
>Ga0307408_100003058_pt1 | contig 11541 bp, 7 predicted proteins | sample 322Cmetagenome_FD_202116 | JGI IMG/M metagenome (GOLD analysis project Ga0307408, IMG submission 202116) | Maize rhizosphere microbial communities from greenhouse at UC Davis, California, United States - 322HYB-C-3 | ecosystem: Host-associated > Plants > Roots > Rhizosphere > Soil | place: USA... | reverse complement strand
AAAAGAGTAGAGAATACCTGGAACGATAATTCCAACACTTTAACAGGATCTTCTTACCTATCAGCAAGCGGCGACAGCGTAATGGTTGTAGTGATAAATCCTTCTGCGGATGCGTATTCTTTGACGGTAGATCTGCCTTTTTATTCAAAATCGGGAAAAGGAGTGGTGACCACGGAAAGCACAAACATGGCTGAAACTTCTATCAGCCTTGCCGAAGAAACGGTGCGTCCGAAAGTAACAGTAAATGCTTCCAGCGTTACAACATTCGTCTTTGTGAAAAGTAAAGAACGCGAAGTGTCTCAGATGGCAGGAAGCCCGGTTTACTATGATAAAATTGAAAAACAAACAGTTACTAATGTAGCTTTCGGGACAGCTTTTCAAATGAGCGGGAAAACCCTGGTTCTAAAAAATGATAGCCCTCTAATAAGTGCTAACACCACCAATACAAATGGATACCTGAAATTGGACGATAACTACAACCGTTTGGTATTTCATGTAAATAGCCTGTCCTCAACACTGAACTATAATTCGGCAAACACCACATTGTACTATATAAATGCTGCAGGTGCAGTTCGTTCTTACAATTACGGAACCGTAAACTTTGATAAGAGGACTAATTTTGATTGGGTGCTTGATATTTCTCCGAACGTTCTTACCGATGGTTGTACTGGTGTAATTGGTCTTCGAAACGGAAACTTCAGCTCGGTGCTTACCTTTAATTTTGGTGATGTTTACTTCGCATTCGGTACCGAAAAAGGCTGCAAATTTACAGGAACCTATAGTGCAGGAGATAGCAATTTAATGGATTCCTTTGAGGATGGATCATTTACCTCGCTCGACTTTACAGGAGCTACTGCGATTCCTTCTGATGTTAACTGGAATGGAGCTGTCCTGAATAAGAATGCTGTTTTTTATGTACAGGAAGGTGCGCTAACAGGTAAAACGAATGTAATTGCCGGAAGCATCAGCCACAAGCTGGAATTAACTGATGGAACCGGAGATTTTTATGCTCCAATAAATTTCATGGCCAATTCAGCGTCTTATAGCCTGACAATTAATGCGCGCCGGATGCTAGCGCTGCCCTTCGAAGCAACTATTCCGACGGGAATTAAGGCCTATACATTAATAGTTTCTGATACGGAAGTAAAGGGCAAACCAATCACGAATGGTAAAATCCCTGCTAATACACCGGTGGTGATTACCGGATCGGGAACTTTCCTTTTTCAGGGGACCGGCAGTGTTTCATCTCCACGAAGTTTAAAAGTAGGCGCAACCAATGGAGTTTATGTAGGAATTAAAGCTCCGATTAGTAGTTATTACCTCGATCCAACTGGAACTGAGCTTTCATTTCAAAGGGTAACCAATGCCTCCCAATTTTCCATTAATGCTTTTGGTGGCTACCTTACACCCGGCCCTGCAGTCTCAATAGCATCGCTCCCGCTAAAGCTTGAGGAGGCACTTCCAGTTCGTTTGGCAGCATTTTCAGCAGCGTTTAATGGACCATCGGTTCACCTGAGCTGGAGTACACTTTCTGAAACCAATAATTCAGGCTTTGAAATAGAACGCAGTGCGAATGGCGACGTCTTCGAAAAGATTGGTTTCATCACGGGCAAAGGGATTAGTACCAATCTGCAACGCTACACGTTCGAAGACAGATATCCACTTATCAGCAGCAGTTACTATCGCCTAAAGCAGATCGATGTGAACGGGAAATCTGAATACTCTGAGATGAAAGTAGTTACATCAGATCTTCCGCTAGCGTCCCTGCAATTATATCCAGTTCCTGCAGAAGGTACTATCAATATAAAATCGGGAAATCAGGAAGGTATCCTGGCGATTTTTGATGCTACGGGACGCACTCTATTGAAAATCGCTGTCCGCAAAAATGAAACTAGCCAGGCGGACATTTCTGCGTTTCCTTCGGGGATATATTTTTACCGTTTGAATTTTGCGCAAGGCTCATTTGTGAAAAATTAAGATCACCCTGCAATACTCCTGATGAACATTTCTTATAGCACCCGTCTGTTTGAAACTGGTGCTTTATTGTTTCATTCTGATAATTTGCAAATAACATAACGACGTTTAATAGATGAAAACACACACTGCAATTAAAATCCTTACTATCGCATTGCTTTTTAGCTCATTGCTGGTATATGGGCAAAGCGCTCGTAATCCTATAATCCATGCCGACGTGCCTGATTTATCGATGATACGGGTAGGAGATACCTATTATATGAGTAGTACGACCATGCATATGAGTCCCGGAGTGCCCATCATGAAGTCCAGGGACCTGGTGAACTGGAAACTGGTGAGCTACGCCTACGATGTGCTGGACGATGTGGATGAACTAAACCTGACTAACGGGAAAAGTACCTATGGACGAGGTTCCTGGGCGAGTAGTATTCGTTATCATAAAGGCACCTACTACGTAACCACATTTGCACAAACTACGGGTAAAACCTATATCTATACTACCAAAAATATCGAAAAAGGTCCCTGGAAGAAGACATCATTCAAGCCTGGTTTTCACGATCATTCTTTGTTTTTTGATGATGACGGAAAGGTGTACATGATCTACGGTAACGGAAAATTAAATATAGTTGAACTTAATGACGACCTGTCGGGCGTAAAAGAGGGAGGAATAGATCAGGTATTGATTGAAAATGCCAGTCTGCCTTCGGGCAATAAAGGCGGCCTAGGTGCAGAAGGTTCGCAATTATTTAAGGAGAACGGTAAGTATTACCTGTTCAATATCACCTGGCCGGCAGGAAACATGCGTACCGTTGTTATGCACCGTGCCGATAAAATTACCGGTCCTTATGAAGGAAAAATAGCTTTACAGGATAAGGGCGTTGCTCAGGGCGGTTTAATTAGTACACCTCAGGGAGAATGGTATGCTTACCTTTTCAGGGATTTCGGCGCAGTTGGCCGCATTCCCTACTGGGTTCCGGTGAAATGGGAAAATGGATGGCCGGTTTTCGGGATAAACGGAAAAGTCCCGGAAACGCTTAATCTTCCTGAAAGTAAAGGTTTGATGCCCGGAATTGTTGCTTCGGATGAGTTTAGCAGGAAAAAGAACGAGGCTGCATTGCCGCTTGTATGGCAGTGGAATCACAATCCTGATAATAAACTATGGTCGGTAAACCAGCGCCCCGGCTATCTTAGGCTTGTTACTGGAAGTACAGATAAAGATATCCTGCTTGCCAGGAATACATTAACGCAAAGAACATTTGGCCCGGAGAGTTCAGCAATAACTTCTTTAGATGTAAGCAATATGAAAGATGGTGACAATGCCGGACTTCTACTGCTTCAAAAGAATTATGGCTGGGTAGGAGTTAATGCTGGTTCAGCAAAGAAATCAATTGTGATGATCAATGCAGTTCCAGGAGCGCCACCAACAGAGGAAGTGAATATCCCGGACGGTCAGAAAAAGGTTTATTTGAAAGCAGATTGCGATTTTAAAGACAAGACAGATAAGGCTTATTTCTATTACAGCTTTGACGGTAAATCCTGGAATAAGATAGGTTCAGAACTAAAAATGTCGTACACTATACCGCACTTTATGGGTTACCGCTTCGGCTTGTTCAATTATGCCACCAAAGCTACCGGAGGCTATGTAGATTTTGATTTCTTCCGTTTGAGTGATAAAATTACTGCAACAAAATAAATCGATTTTGGAAGAAATTTGTAAACTTGGTGCAAGTCATTTATAAAGATAATATGAAATCTATAAAAGTTGCCGTTCTTCTATTATTCCTTTCGGGGATGATTTTTGCCCAGGAAAAGCCTTTTCCTCTTTATCCTGATGGAATACCCAATAGTAAAACAGTTCCTGAAAGTTATAAAGAGGAAGGCACTGGTTGGGTTACGAAAGTTAGTTCACCAACACTCACAGCGTTTCTTCCTGAAGCAGGAAAAGCGAATGGCACTTCTATAATTGTTGTTCCGGGAGGTGCCTATATTGGTCTTGCGGCTGTTCACGAAGGGGCAGATGTTGCCCGTAAGTTTGCAGAAGCCGGAATTACTGCATTTTTATTGAAATACCGCCTGCCTCATGAAAGTATCATGAAGGATATTTCTATTGGTTCCATTCAGGACGCTCAGCGAGCGCTTCAGCTTGTTCGTGAACGGGCAGGCGAGTGGAAACTCGATGTAAATAAAGTAGGAGTGATAGGCTTTTCTGCCGGTGGACATCTGGCTTCCACTTTGGGAACTCATTTCGCTAAAAGCTATATCGATAATAAAAAGAACATCAGTCTTCGCCCGGATTTTATGGCCTTGATTTATCCTGTTATTTCTATGGGCGAATTTACACACGCTGGTTCAAAGCAGAACCTTTTGGGGAATAACCCGGCAGCAAGTCTTGTGGAGCAGTTTTCCAACGAAAAGCAGGTAAGTGCTGGCACTCCACCAACTTTTTTGGTTCATTCTCAGGATGATAAGGTGGTGCCTGTTCAAAACAGTCTTTTAATGTACGAAGCTCTGCTGAAAAACAAGGTAAAGGCAGAAATGCATTTGTATCAGGCTGGTAGTCATGGTTATGGGTTGAATAATAAGACAACTCTGGATCAATGGTTTGAGCGGTGTTTGAACTGGTTGCAGGCAAATGGGTTTAGGTAGTTATTAGGTAAGGGTATTGGATGTAGTGAAGAATTGGGGATAATATGAGGAATATATGAAGTTTGTGTATTTTAGATGTTAAGGGGTATTTTAAGAAACCCAATTTATAAACGGACTAAAAAAGAACGCCTCATAACATCACCTAAAAGTTATGCGGCTTTTCTGCGTGTACAAAGTTTTCTGCTTTTTAGTTACTTTAGTGCTGGCAACGGCGGAAGTGCTTCTAATCTGGCACAACTTCTAGCCTTAGCCGTTAGCAGCAAATTCAAAAATCCTCGCCAATCAATAATAGATGCTTTCATTAAATGACCTCAAAAAAGCCGATTAAAATAATTTTCGTAAGCTTAGTGACTTTTGTACTTTCCTTAACACAAACTGCAATCACTTATACAGACTACGACGGCATTGATAATGCATCTGGCTTGAGCTTATTGCTATCAGGCTCAACAGCTGTTTTGGGAGGAGGACTACTCGAATGGATAATTTGGTTAGCAAACCCTCTATATTTCTATTCGATTTTTGCTTTTAATAAGGGCAATATAAGTGCAAGGACGGCTTCAAAAGCTTCTACTGTATTGTCTCTCTGGTTCTTAACTTGGCAGCAAATTCTGGTTTCAGCCAATGGACGACAAGCATCCATTACCCATAGGAACTTCGGGTACTGGTTATGGCTTGCAAGTATTCTAATTCTCACCATTGCAATTCATAATAATATACAGCCAAAGCAAAGAAAAAAAGAAGGCGACAAAGAGACGGAAGAGCCAGCGCAGCCAGAAACAGGCGTTGAACCTATGGTCGAAGATAGATTAAAGGTTGACGAGTTTAAAGTCAGATATGAATTTAAATCAAGAGAAGACTTGGAAAAAATCATTAACGATAAGAGATTTATACCTGAAGCGAAACTTGCGGCAAAAGAGTTATTATTGAGCTTGGGACAAAATGAATAGCAGATATAAATACTTAATCGTTAGCTATAATGCAACTAAACCCTCAATATTACAATGAGACATTTAATATTCTTAGGACTTATATTGTTACTTTTCTCGTGTAAAGGACAAGGCTTTTTTGAAGGGGAAATTAAATATAACTTGAACATTTTCCCTGAAGATGCGAAAATTGATACAATACTTCTGAAGGACTACTATGGTAGCCAATGGACGTTCTTATTTAAAAATGGCAATTTTAGATGGAACATGGAATCGAGTGATACATGGATTGGAAACGTTTACGACCAAGACGAGAACAAATACTACTACTTAATAAAGAACTCCGAAGTTGCCTCTTGGAAGAAAGGAACACAAAAGACCGATTCAATTATTAGTATTAGAACTGAAAACGTTAAAACAAACATTTTAGGACATGCTTGCCTATTGTTGGAAGTGAAATCTAGGCTGTTAATTAACAATGTTCTACGAACAAGACGCTATTATTATTCTCCAGACTTAAAAATTAATCCTGAGTGGTTTGCTGAAAATCAAGATGGGAATTTCAATGAAATTTACAGCAGGATGAAGGCCATTCCATTAAAAATTGTCGATGATTTCGGGAAATTTAGTATTACCTATGAAGCCACCGACATAGCGCCTAAAAGGCTAGAAGACTCTTGTTTTGAGGTGAAAGCAGAACATTTAGTGGAAGTAAAATAATGCACATGCTGCTAACCTCGGCTCTGTTGTTCCTGTTCCTTCTATTACATTAGTGCTGGCTTGAAAGTGACGAGCTATTAATTCCGCAACTGCAACAAGAGTTAGGCAAGTGTAGCAGCCCGACTATTCTTTCGACAAATTATCAAAATTCGTGCGACTAATTAACATATTGATTTTCGTTTTTCTAGGCTTGACGGTCTTGTTGGTGGCTATACACATACAGAAAACCGAATACTTTGAGAGTCCCTCCCATGATATTATCGAAGAACTTTATTCGGGCCAGGCAAAAGTATCGACACGTTTGACCTCCTACGAAAACGATGGCTATGAAGTTAACTTTAGCATTTACCATATAAAAGCTGATCTGGTAGTTGAGGATATCGATATCGAATTGATAAAAATTACCGAGAACGAGAATATAAAGCTTGAACTTCTTAAAGTTCTTCCATACAGCGGAATGCATAATTGGGATATTCCTGAATTTAAGAACTTCTCAAGAATCCCGAAGGACTTACGAAGATTAAACACTTCAAGCAATCCATATTTTGCTTACGACTTTATTTTTAGAAATAAATCAAAGAAAGCAGGAGATAAATTTAAAGCTAAAATATCAGCAAGATTTATTGAAGACGGTAAGCAGATAACTTTTACAAAGGAACTTTTGATACTTAAGAAAAGCAAGTTTGAGGTGAAACCATTAGATGCACACAGCGACATTACATTTCTATTTATTCCCCTTACTAGTTTTATAACCGTCGTTCTTTTAATTATAAAAGCCTACCAGGTAATTAGGGCTAAGCATTCAGCTTTAATTAAAACTCACAAAGCGACAAGATAAAAACAACATTCACATAACATCGACTCTGTTGTTAAAAGTAGCTTGGCCTAAGGCTCTTGTTATAACCCAAAAGGAGGAACCTCTGACACAAAATGACGTGTTAGATCAACGTAAATCCTGGATTCTCAAAAACTACTTACTATACTACAGAGAAAGAAAATTTACGTTCTTAAATAAAAGCTTATAAACTCAGCACATCCGACGATGTAACACATTTGTCCAATCTCAAGATAATTTTCCAGAAAACCGCCAATTATAAATAGAAAGAACTGTCCTGATGAGAACAGTTCTATTAACCAATTTAAATAACCAATATTCTTAATAGGAAGGGGTGATAAGGTGATAACAAGTATGTTGTCAATACTGTAAATGTCGGCAGAGATTTTGAAACGGAATGGTACGAATGTCTACAATGGGGGGACTTATGTTCAATAAGTGTGTATCGGGCAGAAAGGTTGCGAAGTTCAATTATAACTTTCTAAACAATGGCGAAATAGGGGTAGGTTCAATGGGAACGATTTTGGCATTTTCCTTCTGGCTTAATTTAACTTTCTTTGAGTATAAAAACATTGATTTTATCGTCATTGATATTTAGGGCAGCCGAATTTGGCAGTTGTGGCTCAGCAATGGTTATTTTAAATTTTTGTTTAGCATACTTATTAACTGAATTTTACTTTTATTTAATGCATCTATTGAAAAAGAATTCATTGATCAGAAGATTCTCGTTGTTGCCTTTGTCGACAACAGTTGCCAGGCTAGCCCTGTACAGACATTTAAGTATTAATCTGTTTACGGTAGTTAATTTATAAAACGTTTATAAAATATGATGATTAAAAAAATAGCAATACCTGCCCTGGCCTTTCTCGGTTTAGGGGCACTATCAGTCCAGCAGGTATTCGCACAATCCGTTCAAAGCTTGCAGGTACAAGTAAATAAACCAGTTGCAGAGGTGCAACCCACCATGTGGGGGATTTTTTTTGAAGATATAAATTTCGCAGCAGACGGTGGTTTATACGCGGAGCTGGTAAAGAACAGGTCTTTCGAATTCACATCTCCGTTGATGGGCTGGAAGGAAGTAAAGAAGGATGGAACCGGAAAAATCTTAATTAACAATCATGCAGTATTAAATCCGGCAAACCCCCGTTTTGCTCGACTTACAATAGATGCCGAAAAAGGAAGCTATGGGATAGAAAACGAGGGCTTCAGGGGTATAGGCGTTCAAAAAGATAAGCAGTATAATTTTTCTGTTCTTCTGCGAAGCACGAAGGACATAAAGTTGCAGCTGGAGCTGCTAAATTCAAAAAATGAAAAGATAGGAGAGAGCGAGACAATAACGCTATCCGACAACAGCGAATGGAAAAAGTATACACTGTCTTTTAAAGCTACAGCTACCGAACCCAAAGCAAAGCTTGATGTATTATTTAAAGGGAAAGGCGTTGTGGATGCAGATATGATCTCACTTTTTCCTCAGGATACCTGGAAAAACCGTCCTGGTGGAATGAGAGCAGATCTGGTGCAAATGCTGGCAGATTTAAAACCAGGTTTTATCCGTTTTCCGGGAGGCTGTATTGTGGAAGGAAAGGATCTTGAAAACCGATACCAATGGAAAACAACCGTTGGCTCGGTTGAAGATCGTAAACTTATAGTAAACCGTTGGAATACAGAATTTAAGGCTCCACGGAATGCTCCGGATTATTTCCAATCATATGGCCTGGGCTTTTTTGAATATTTTCAGTTAGCAGAAGACCTCAAAGCTGCACCGCTTCCTATATTAAACTGTGGTATGGCTTGTCAGTACAATACCGGGGAAGTTGCTGAAAATGTGGATACTTATATCCAGGATGCTTTGGACCTGATTGAGTTTGCTAATGGACCAGTTAGTTCCAGGTGGGGCAAACTCCGGGCAGATATGGGGCATCCGGCGCCATTTAACTTAAGGCATTTAGGAATAGGAAACGAGCAATGGGACGTTCAGTACATTGAGCGTTACAAGAAATTTGAAAAGGTTTTATTGGTTAAGCATCCCGAAATAAAACTGGTATCCGGTTCTGGCCCATCTGCCGATGGTGCTCTCTTTAACTATGCCTGGAAAGAACTCAGAACGCTTAATGCCAGTCTTGTAGATGAGCATTATTATAAAAGTCCCGACTGGTTTTTTGCCAATGCCAACAGATACGATAATTACGACCGTAAAGGCCCCAAAGTTTTCGCCGGCGAATATGCTGCACACACCAAAGATGACAAAGATCCGGAATCGAAAAATGCCTGGATAAGTGCATTGGCTGAAGCATCTTTTATGACCGGACTTGAACGTAATGCAGACGTGGTTCACATGGCTTCTTATGCTCCGCTGCTCGCTCACGTAGATGCATGGCAATGGCGCCCAGATCTTATTTGGTTTGATAATTTAAAGACGGTTGCAACTCCAAACTACTATGTCCAAAAACTATTTTCTACTAATAAGGGCACTCATGTAGTTCCGGTTTTAAGTAACGGACAGATATTGGCCGGTAAAGACAGTTTATATTCCAGCGCAACTATTGACAAGCAAGCGAACAGGCTGAATTTGAAAATAGTTAACACCTCAAAGTCTGCCAGGATTTTTGATATAAAGCTTGAAGGAGCTACTGCAACAAAAGGCGGCACTATGCAAACACTAGCATCTGCAGAACCTTTTGCTTTTAACAGTTTAGAAAACCCGCAAGTAATTGTCCCTGTTTCTTCAACGATTAAGAAAACGGGAAACAGTATCAAAATTGAAGTAAAACCTGCATCGGTAAATCTGATTAGTTTGCCTTTTATAAGCAAGTAGCTTAATATGGTTATTAGGAAGCTGTTTTCGCAATTGAGAAACAGCTTCTTAATTTAATTCGACGGTTCTGCTCAAAAGGACCATTCTTCCCTTGATCTCCTTTTAAAACCTCCACACTTCCGTTCTTAATCCCTTCGATAGAATAAGGCGACATGCGATAAACCTGAGTTTAAGCTCTATAAGCGATATGTTAATAAAGAAATAAAGAGCTCCAGCGGAGCGATATGTTATTTATCTGAATTCATGGAACATGTCGCAACTATGGGGCTTTATCATTGCATTTTATCTGAGATCTATTATCATGATGGTCCGCTGGAGCTACTAATTCTATACAACCTGCCCGTTAAAGCGTCTGGCTCTGTGATCTCTTTTTAAGCTTCGTTTAAACCCCTTTGTGCCCGAATTTCTCTGTGCCCTTTGCGCATCCTCCGTGCTCTCTGTGTTAAAATTAACACGCTCTGGAATTTGTTGTTCCTTTATTGTTAGCTCGTTTATCGAGATTGGGCAAATCGAACTCAGGTTATAATGAAGCACATTAACCACCTTCTGCTATCGGCTCAATTCAAATTAAATTTATACTGAAAAACAAAATGTTGGTTTTCGGTGTATAGTGCTCTTAGGTTAACAGCTATGGGCGTAGGCGCTTAGCCCTCAGCCTCCTTAATTAAAAGCCGTATAGTATGCTGAATCCTGAAGTGATCAACACCCGGAAAAAAATAGTCAGAGCGCTGTATAACATGGATTTAGGCTGTTAAAACGACTACAAAATTTATTAATTAGACAGAAAACTTCAGTAACTTTATTAGTGGCAGATTCCTATCCTATGTTAAAAAAGCTATTAGTAATATTTTTGTATTTGCCCGTTTTGGGATTTTGCCAAAGCTACAATTACAGATTTAACCATATATCGGTTTTTAACGGACTATCAAACAGTCACGTTAGAGCCACCCTTCAGGATTATAAAGGATTTATATGGATAGGCACCGAGAACGGTTTAAACAGGTACGATGGTTATTCCTGCAAAGTATTTAAACATCGATTAGATGATTCAAGCAGCTTACAGCACAATGAAATCTTTCGCCTTTTTGAAGATTCTTATAAAAATCTTTGGGTTTGCACCGCTTCTGGCCTGAGTATGTATGTCAGAAAAACAAATTCCTTTATCAACTATGCGGAAATTAAAAAGCCGGCAAGAGTAATTAATGTGGTTGAGGATAAAGATAGAACGGTTTATACCTCCGCCAGCACAACCGTTTATGCAAAACGCAATAATGAAAAGAAATTCCGATACCTCTTCGAATTTTTTTTAAAGGGTGATGAAATTACATCGATGTATATTGATAGCCGGGGAATTTGCTGGATGGTTACCAGAGAGAACTTTATTTACAATTATAACACGAAGCTAAAAAAACTAACTAGACGAAAAGATATCCCGGTAAAAGACATCACTCAGGTAGCGGAAGATCGTGATCATAATATCTTGTTCTCAACTGTTAACGGCATTTATTGCTATTCACAAAAAGAAAATAAACTGGTGCCTTTTCTCAAAAAGGCTAAATTGAATGCTTTCATCACCAATTTCACTGAGGATGAATATGGAAGGATATGGGCAGGAACAGTAAATG
>Ga0307408_100003057_pt1 | contig 11543 bp, 8 predicted proteins | sample 322Cmetagenome_FD_202116 | JGI IMG/M metagenome (GOLD analysis project Ga0307408, IMG submission 202116) | Maize rhizosphere microbial communities from greenhouse at UC Davis, California, United States - 322HYB-C-3 | ecosystem: Host-associated > Plants > Roots > Rhizosphere > Soil | place: USA... | reverse complement strand
GCGTTCATATAACGAAATTCCTCCTCGGGTCGAATATCGGCTCACGCCTAAAGGTCAGGAGCTGGTAGAGTCGATAATAAACTTGCTACAATGGATGAGAAAGTGGTCAACAACAACAACAACAACTACTACTACAGCAACTAACTTCAGCTCCTAGCTTGCTCAGCCATAAGAAAAAGTGCGCTGAATTCTTTCACAATCTTGCTCAATTATAAAAGATCAAGTTTAGTACCGGATTACACAACAACTGTATGGACACCAAGGAACAGGAGCTCGTATTCGGCTTTTTGACAGATTGACTTCATAAGTGACTCTTTGAATTATTGCATTGCGTTTGTTGATATAACCCATACCTTGCAATTAGAAATGGAATTTCTCTAATGACAAATTATGCGGCATTTCTTAAACATCATATATTATAACTTCAACAAGTATACAAAATGACAAAGAAAGACAAAAAAAGAACAGGCGCTCGTGGCGAGCCAGCGAAAGGCCCTGCAGTCAAAGACGGCGGAGAAGACAACAGCTCAGCAATGGCTGATGCCCCTCGCATCCACGCAAAGGAAGTTTTTGATTCTTCGAAATATAATGCTATGAGCGATATGACTAAAGCTTCAAACCGGGAAACCAAAAATGTAGAAACTCTTCCAGATACAAAGAGGATAACGAATAGTGTGAACCCAGAACAGATTGACGACAACAACAACAACAACAAATCAATAACAACGACAGCTGCTACAGCATTAGCATCAGCATCATCATCGTTATCAGGAGTAGAAGAAGAAGAAGAAGAAGAAGAAGAAGGAATAACACCGAAAATGACTCCGATGATGGTCGAAGAAAGAGCCAGAACTATAAGGGAAGTAAAGGAGGAAGAGACACATCAGCATTTGTCGCCATCTACTTCATCATCATCATCACTGTCATATCAAACTGGAAAAGAGAAGAAGTTTGTCCTGTATCTCAATATCATGCTTTCAATAGAAAATGCTGCGATTGAGCGACTTCATGCAAGGATCCAGCAGTCCCCGTTGGCAGAGGTCAGGGAGCAGCTTGTCCAGCATTTAGAAGAAACAAGGGAGCAAAAAAGCCGGCTGATTACACTGATTAACAGGCTTGGCGGTGAGCCTACAAACGAGCGTTCAGATTTGTTCGGCTATTCCCTGCCTAAAGTACTGGCAGATGCTTTCAAGGCTTCAGCCACTACACCTGAAGAGCAAGAGCTAAGGACTATGGAGGCGGATGCGCTGATAGAACATGCAGAGGTCATAGGCTACAATATGGCCATCCAGCTGGCAACGAAGATAAACATTGGTGAAGCAATAATGCCACTGAGGCAAAATCTACAGGAGGAAGAGAAAATGGTTGCATGGATGAGAGCTAATCTGCCTTCTAACTTTGTACAGCTATGGTCAAAAATTGATGATGAACAGAGGTCGCAATAACAACAATACAACTATAGGAGTTATAATAGGTTCCAAAGAAGGAAATCGTAACCATGGTGGAAAAAATATATATAAAAATACATATGACAGGTTTCATGTTAGATGCACGCGCACTTACTCAGGGAGTTTCTTTTGAGCAGTTGCTGTGGCTAGAGCGTCCAATATTTTCTGCTTTGCATCCCTTTCCCTTTTTGAGGATTCCTTTCCTTCAACCATCTCTTTGAACTGTATGGCATTGACAACAGCCTTGCCGCCATAATGGTTGTTGAAGTAAATTCGCAATCTCTTTACTTCAGGGTCTTTTGTTATTTTGTTGACCTTTTCAGTCCAAGGCTTCAGTTCTTCTTCTGTATAAAGATAGTTATACCAATAACCCTTGTTCCTCCCATGAAATCTGATAAACGAATGGTCTGCAGTCAATGTGACGTCTGATAGATATCTCAGCTTTGGATCTGGCGAATCTGTCATTACAGCTGCAACATTATAGTGTCTTAGCATTTCCCAGGGTCCCTCAGTCTGCCATGACGCATGGCGGAACTCCAGTGCATAATCGTAGCCTGATGACATTTTATCGAGGAATCCTTCGACTTGCTTGAACTCGTTAACCGAGAAACTCGGTGGTAGTTGCAGCAGTATTGCGCCAAGTTTGTTTGCATTCTTTAGAGGAGAGATCTTTTCAAGGAACTCTTGGAATGCATCCAGTGCACCTTTTTTGACATCCATGAGCTTAGTATGGGTCACAGTCTCAGGTGCCTTGACAGTGAACTGAAATCCGGGAGGTGTAGCTTTTACCATGCCATAGAATGTGCCACTAGTCATCTTTGAGTAGAACTTCTGATAAAATGTAGCATCCAACTCAGCTGAAGTGAAAAATTCAGAATAGTAACGCAGACGCCTAGTCTGAGCATCAGGATAGAAAGAGCCTACCCAGCCTCCTTTTTCAACCGGATCGCCATAATTCCAGCCAGAACAACCTATGGATACTTGCGCCATGATATGATATTCCAAGGGCATCTCAGATATTTTTGCTTGTCACTATGCTCGAGTCTTGAAAAGATAAAAAAGAAGGCAATTGTTATTATTGTCTTTACATCAAAACTCAAATGTTGTTTCTGTTAGCCTTACTTTACACGGAACAGCTAGCTTATACCCCGTATGTATCCGTCTGCAGGCAGCAGTCATCACTTCTTCACTACCTATATATTCCCTATTAATCAGAAATGTTACTGTAAGCAATCTTAACTGCCAGCTCTTCTCTTCGTTTATATAGTAACTGCCTCTACCTGGGTATGGCTGTGTATGGTCTCATCATCGCATAAGCGGTAGAGACGTCATCCGAAAGTCTACGCCTAACATATACGTCAGCTGTAGCTGCTACTTCAAGGATCCAATATAATGCTCAAAAAAGGACTCTTATTTTTGGCTACACCGTGGAAAATAGTATAAGCATATAGTCAGGATAGTTTTTGAAGATAACTACACGTGCTGTTGCTCTTGGCAGCTATATATTATCATCACCATCATTCCATGTCCTCTATGATAGAACGCCTTTCCAGTCTGATCCACGTTCAAATTAGTAGAATACTTTTCTCCTTCATTACTTTGAAGAGCAGTAAATTAATATGGTCACTAGTTTGAGAATAGTCCGAGGGATAGAGCCAGTTCTTGAGCAGTAGGAGAAACATCGAAGCTAACCCTCTAACTGAGCTGTTTGCGGTCTATTTGACCAAAATCGAGGATGCATTAAAGCGCGAGGTCGACCTATATTCCTGGTCGGAGTTCCATGCTCCACTTCGCTATGCCTGCGAGGGAGGCAAGCGCATCAGGCCCCTAATCCTAGTACTGTCTGCAGAATGCATCAGGTCTAAAAAGGTAGAACCTGACGCATATCTAGCTGCTTCTGCAATCGAGCTTCTACATACGGAGTCTATAATCCACGATGACATTATCGATGAGGAGAATCAGCGCCGCGGAAAGCCCTCATTCCACGTAAAATATGGCTATAACAGCAGCATACTTACTGCAGATTTTGTTCTTGGCGTCATACTAAACATCAGCTCAAAATTAAAAGATCCTCGCATCATTAACGAGCTATCAAATGCCGCAACCAAGATGACTGAAGGCGAAATGATGGAGATAAAGCTTGGCAAGGAGATGGATATCACCGAGGACGACTATATCAAGGTGCTTGAATTCAAGACGGCTTCGCTCTTTGAAGCATCAGCCAAGATTGGTGCTATAACTGGAGGCGGCGACGAAGATCAGGTCCATACTATGACATATTTTGGCAACCTGCTGGGGATCGCCTACCAGATACACGACGATCTTATTGATTGGAGTAACGAAAATCGGCTTTTTAATATGCTAGTCAGGAAAAATGGCAAGCCAAATGATTTTGTCGACCGGATGGACAAGCTGTATCAGTCATATGCATCAAAGGCAAAGAACGAACTTCACAAGATATCGACACACAGCGAAGCCAAACTCCACTTGGAGCACCTGACAGACCTTACATCGGTCCAATTCTAATAAAAAAAGACTGCAATAAACGTTGAATAATTTGGTAGTATCTCTACACACATGGTTGCTTGCAAGCGATAGAACTTTGCCTCATGTGACTATAAACTGATATTACATATTCCTAAAGGTAGAAAGCGAGAATATCCTCTAATAGAATATACTTGCTCTGTGAAGAGATATGCTTCGGGCAAAACAATTAAACGCCAACAAGCAGCTCCTCCATCTTGGTTGTCACTAAGTGAAGAAGCAGTCAGGGCACCGTGGATGATAAGGACACGATCTATGTATTTTGTAATACTTGTGGCTGCATTCCTTGTTCTTAGTGCAGTGGTTGCTTCTGGCGTAACGCTTGAAGCAGATGACGCGGTTATTCGCTACTTCAAGTCAGTACATGGCAGCAATCCCAGTATTGACATGGCAATGATAGTCATTACTTCGCTAGGCGATGTAACAACACTGTTCATTCTTGGCGTAGCACTAACGATAATTCGACGTACGAGGAAAGTGGGTATGATATTTCTCATTGCTCTGGTGGTTATCGTAGTCTTGGTCATGTACATGAAGCCCCTGATTGGAAGGGAGATTCCACCCTACGGGTTTGAGCCAGCTTCAGAACTGCCGGAAAACTTTAGCCTTGAAAGCGACAGTCTTGCGCCTTTTGCCGCTGGATTTTCGTACCCCTCCGGTCACGCTTCTCGTGCCACTGCCCTGGCCTTTATCGTAGGGTATGCTATCTACAAGAAATCCAAAAAAATGGGCTATGCGATCTGGGCCTTTCCAATCATTATTGGCATTACGCGCATCTACGTAATGCAACATTACCCGACAGACATTATCGCTGGATTCATGTTTGGAGGAATAGTGTCGGTGGTTCTGAGTAACGCCATGAAGCTCGATGAGCCATTCTTTCTATCTAGAATAAAGGGCAAGGAAGATAGAGCCTTATAAGTTTTTGATGTTGCAATACAAGCTTGCAGATGAGGAAGCTATGTAATCATGCAGCATTACCAAATATGATCAAGTTTGCAGAACTCCAATTTTTGATCATGATAAATTGTATAAATGGACCTGACTGTGCGTGACTCTACTAAAAAAGAGATATGATAGACGGTCTGCTATCTGCCTTGCATATCTTTCTTTTTTACTATTATGACAATCTTATTAAAAACTGAGAAATTATCATGCCCTATACTTCAAATTGGAGGAAGAAGTTTTTCTTGGTGCTTTCTTTTGAATACAAGGTAAGAATCTCTTTTTGTCCTGTATCACTTACTTCTGCTCGATCTTTTGCATTTTTTTTTAATAGCGACATGGACAGAGGTAGTAGTAGTTGTGTGGAGCCTACCCCAAATGAGGAGCTGTTTAGTTGTCGAAATCTTTAATTCTGGTCAGAATACTAAAAATACCATTCAAGATGGATATGTCTTCTGCTCTGGTAATGAACATCGGCGGATCAGAGTGGATCATAATAATACTTTTTGGAGTTATCCTACTGTTTGGTGCCAAGAAGCTGCCTCAGATTTCACGCACAGTGGGCAAGGCAATGGGAGAGTACGAAAAGGCAAAGGAGATGTTCCATCACGAGATGGAAGAAGCGACGGAGAATGCAAGAGGAGACAGTAAGTTTCCCAAGATAATGGGTCCAGTCGCCACCGAGAGGAAAAAACTGGAGTCAATCGCCATCTCGCTAGACATAGAGGACTATGACGACCTTACAGATGAGGAGCTTCGTGCCCTTATATCAAAGAGAATGACGAGTTAAACTAGAGGATATCGACTACAATTTACACACAAAACTTATAACATGAACTTTTCTAGAACAATGCATGCTAGAGACTACAAAAGGATCTACAGAGGCAATAAACCCGTTTGAAGTTGCCCTCAAACAGCTTAACGAAGCGGCCAAGCTTATAAAGCTAGACAAAGGTTTACATGAAGTTCTAGCCAATCCAAAGCGCGTTCTTACAGTATCACTACCGATAAAAATGGATAACGGCGAGATACAAGTTTTTACGGGATTTCGCTCACAGCATAATGATGCCCGCGGCCCATACAAGGGAGGCATCCGCTATCACCCACAGGTCAGCATTGAGGAGGTTAAGGCCCTGTCGATGTGGATGACTTGGAAGTGTGCTATTGCAGACATTCCGTACGGCGGAGGCAAGGGTGGCGTCATATGTAATCCAAAGGAAATGTCAGAGAGCGAGCTAGAACGCCTTACAAGGCGCTACGCTTATGGTATTGCAGACATTATTGGTCCACACACAGACATTCCAGCTCCAGATGTTTACACTGGGGGCAAGGAAATGGCTTGGATAATGGACACATACTCTGCACTTAAGGGCAATTACGTTCAGCCTGAAATTATCACAGGCAAACCGATCGCTATTGGCGGATCACTTGGCAGAACCGAAGCTACAGGCAGAGGACTGGCGTTCACAGTGAGAGAAGCTGCAAAGAAGCTTAAGATAGACATGAAAGGCGCCACTATGGCAGTGGAAGGCTTTGGAAATGCAGGCCAGTTTGCTTCGCAATTTGTAGAAGATCAAGGTGCCAAGTTGATCGCTGCTTCTGACTCCAGGGGAGGCATTCATAATAAGAATGGTATAGATGTCGCCGAACTGAGAAAGCATAAGGAAAAAACGGGCTCAGTTGTAGGGTTTCCCCGCACCAATTCGATAAGCAATGAAGAGCTGCTCGAAACAGAATGCACAATACTAATACCGGCTGCGCTTGAAAATCAGATTACCGCCAAGAATGCTGGCAGAGTCAAGGCCAAGATAGTGGCAGAGGCTGCCAACGGCCCAACGACACCTGAAGCAGACGAAGTACTCTACAACAACAGGATCATGGTGATTCCTGACATCCTTGCAAATGGTGGAGGTGTTACTGTGTCATACTTTGAGTGGCTTCAGAACCTTCGTAGGGACTATTGGACTGAAGAGGAGGTCAACGAAAGACTGGATAGAAACATTACTAAAGCATTCCTTGACGTCTATCAAACATCTGAAAAGTACGGCGTCGACATGCGCAAGGCAAGCACTGTGCTGGCAGTCAACAGGGTAGTTGAGGCAATCAAGATAAGAGGACTTTGGCCATGAGGACCAGTAACCCTTAATTTAATTTGCGAAGTCTGTGCCTCTTAAAAAGAGAGCTAAAAAAAGAGTAAGTACTCAATGCATTGTTTCCCTTCTCATTTGCTTTATGTAATAGTATACTAAGGTTATTGAAAATGAGAGGTAAAGCAAATAATAACATAGTTCTAATGATCAGTGGTTAATGGACAAAGTACCGTCATATCTTTTTATATTCAACATAGGCATAGAGAGGGTTGCCGCAGTCATAATATAACATCTAGATATCGTATGAGCCCGTTAACTGTAAAGGTTATAGAATGAATATGTGCTTATTTGAACAAATGGTAGCTAACCCTGAGGATTGTAAGGGACTTGTTTGTTCAAAGATAGCAGTAACACTTGACCGAGATATTGAACTGTCAATCATATGTAAAAGATATGTTGATAATTCAAGCACATAAACAACACTTCTTGCTCTAGTTTAATCTTTTAGTAAGACCTATAGAAACACAGCCTAAAAGGGATAACTGCGATACGATCTCATATTTATCATGTATATACATTTTTCCAAGTCAGTTCATCAAGTGAAGCAGCTATTTGGCTATATGGTCTTGTAGAGCTCCAGAATATCAGCACGTGATCTGCAGTCTTATTATCATGCCAATAAAGCTCTCCGGGAGACACACCGTCATCTATGCATACTGAGCTTTTCCCTTTATCATAAAATGAGCAGGATGCAAAATGGAAGCTATGTATCGACTCTATTTTCAACCCATGTATTGAAAATTGTTGTCTATAATATTCTAAATGACCTTGATGCAGCTGACCATCATTGTCATATGGGTTTGCAACTGGCCTTTGTGGTGAATAAAAGAACCCTGCAGTCATATTAGACGATTGATTCGCTGGTGTATCTGTAACCCTGATAGTAATTGATTTAGTTTCTACTTTGTCCGTTCCATGAAGATATGCTTCCACTCTATATTCTCCAATAGGCAGGACTGTTGTTCCAGAATTAGATAGACCTCTGTTTAATTTAGGATAACTAAGGAGTGGTGTTTGCAATGCAGTCTCATTGGTGTGGACATCAATCACCCTTACAATGTAATCATGTGGAGTATCCCAAGGTGCGTCAGCCATATGAAATGCTATACTTGTTCCATTTGATACTGTCAAGTTAGTCGGAATGGCATAGGCATTTTTGTTTGTAATATGTTTGTGAGATTCTTCAGGCCAGTTCTCATGAAACTCATTTGCCATATAGATTACAAAAGTTTTGAGAGTCGGTGGAGCTATGAAAGCCTCTGTTTCATATACAACGGTTGAGGAATTGGGAGATAATATGGCCATTGTGGTATTAGCTGAAATTGCACTACTACCATTATTATCATTGTACGACAGATTTGTTACAAGAAATGTTGCTGGTTCTTGAATTTCATTATCTAAACTGTCCGTAGCATAAGAACGAGAAGGGGCCGATACTCCTATTTCTGCCAGATAGAAGACAAAGATGAAAACAATAACAGTAATACTACTACCACCCAGTAGTGCAGGCAAAGTTACCTTCATCATAATTTACTCCACCTTTGCAATACTATTATTATTACTCTTAGTATCAGTCAACAGATTTAAGAGATGAGGTTGACACTTAATTTTTGATAGGCACCTTACAATGGGCTCAAAATTATGTATATCAGTATATTATACAAAATAAAGAGAAAAGGACAGGGGTTTGAATAATGGGTTCCGCTTATCAGCAACTAATACACTGCTCAGCTCTCCATCTTTGCAGTGGTTATCGATAGAGACCCACTAATCTCACTTGGTCCACTTTTGATTGTAACTTCTCTACCCAAAATCTAAGAGACAAAATCCAGATAAGAAACGAGAAACCATTGATTGATTACCTTTTTATGCCCACATATATTCAAGTGTCATGAGATATGCCCAGGCAGACGGTTTATGGAAGATGTCCGAACTGCAAGACCAAGAGCCAGCTAGAAGTTGTTTCTCGCCATCCAGGAAGAGAGAAATTCAGGTGCAACCAATGCTATCACAAGTTTGGAATGGATGAACTTTAGTTTCCTTAACCAGTCTCAATTGCTAGAAGCAGATAATCAAATGCATTTCTCATCCAAAATAGTAAGAAGCTCTTAAATATGATAAATTTAGCAGTAAAATATGTTAGCGTCTACAAATTTTTCATTCGTTTGTTCGTTTACAATATTATTTCTCCTGATTTATACCTCTACAGTCTTAGCATCGTCATTGTTAATTCCAAGTTCAAATTATCACGCTTTCGCAGACCACCAGGAGCGTCAAGTTGCTATAATTGATGTGGACGGCAATCCAAGAGGTATCGCTCTTGACAAGCGAAGCAATATGATGTACGTAGCTTTATACTCAGATGATGTCCTTGCTCAAATAGATCCGAATAATAATCGAGTAATACACCGAGTACCAGTTGGCGATGGTCCTCAGGACGTTGCTTTCAATGATGCTAACGGGATGATTTATGTATCCAACCATGATGATAACACTATCTCGCTGATAGATGCTAACACTAACCCTCCTACGCTTACTACTACCATTCAAGGAAATTTTAGCACACCTGATGGAATTGCCTACAACCCTGATAACCATATGATGTATGTAGCTAACCGTGGTTCCACTACAGTTACTGTAATAGAAGGAAGCAATGTAGTCAATGTTATAGAGTTACGTGATCCGTCAGGGGTGATAGCCCAAGGTCCTCATGAAATTTTCTTCAATCCACTAGACCACAAGATGTATGTAACAGATCATCAAGACAGATATGTTTCCATAATTGATGAAACTGGTATGTTGACATCTCCTGTTGTTACACATGTACAAGTAGACCGCTTTCCCAGCGGTGTTAGCTTCAATGGTGCCAACAACAAAATGTATGTAGCCAGTTTTGTTTCAGAGACTGCTCCAAGAGGCAAAGTCTTTGTGTTAGAAAATGGTGCAGTGGTCGACCAGTTTGATGTTGGATATCATCCACATGGTATTGCATACAATCCCTCTACCCTCCAAATATATGTAACCAACTTCGGTGGAGAACCTTATTCTAATACTATCTCGGTGATAGATATCAATAACGCCATAGTGGATACAATTACTGTTGGTATAGCCCCATGGGATATTGCATACAACCCTGCCAACAGCAAGATGTATCTGACTAACCAAATAGATGGCACGGTGTCTGTGATTGGAATACCTCCTGCGGTATGAGCATGCCCATGATTTTGCTACTACTTCTCTTTGATTTGCCCCTGATAGGAATTAGTAGTAGAACTAGCAGGTATTTTTGCCATAGACAAATAATAAAGTGTTCAATTCTTTACTATTCAAAAGGTCTCAATTTTCGAGTTATCGACATCACAATATGCTATTAGGACGTTTATCAAGATGATAATGGACAGACATTTAAAGTTCTGATAGAGGATGGAGCATTAGTCAGGATGATTTGCATAATAGAGGTGGAACAGCAGCAAGGTGGAAAGTAGAGAGAGAATGTAGCAGGGCTCAAAAAATCGTCTCCTTATGTATGATAGACCAATTCAATAACTACTACCACTTTGATTGTATTCAATACGTTTCTTTAAAACCCTCTTTAGAATAGAGCAGGGGTATTTCCTCTCATATCCATTATTGATATATATCCAGTATCTCACTGTTACTAGACAAAATGTCATCAACTATTCTTTCTGCATCACTAGAAGCAACTGTCATTTCTATTTGTTAGACGCAATAAAGTTAAAAAAACATAATTCTTATTTTCCTATATAATAAGGTAAAAGCAGTAGAAGGCAATATGCATAAAAAGCACAATAGAGATGGTCTGTAGAAGAGATGGACATGCTCAAGTTGTATCGAATATACTGCGTATTGTATAAGTTACAGAATGAATTAAAAAAAGATAAACACGAATATTTTTATAGAATGATCAATCCATAAGCCTTATCTTAGCCTTGAAGGTTTCACCTCTTCTGCACATTATGAGAGTATCCTCGCGGTTATCGATGTCACCAGCTAAGACAATAGCGCTGACAGCAACAGTAGTAACAATCGCTATTATTCTTTTAGCTGCCAATTTCATTACAACTTACGCGCAACAGCAGCAACAACAACAAACACAGACCAGCCAACCAGCAGCAACTCAGAGCCCAACATTATTAAGCGCAAAGGACAGCTTCAGAGTACAGCTACCAGAAGGCTGGGTAATTCAGGATATGAATAATACAGGCTTTACTTTGGCAGCAGAGGTGCTGCAAGGGTATGGGATATTAGCACAACTATGCCCACAGGAGCAGCAAGAATCACCACTTCCAAGTGTTGGCGGCAGCAACAGATACATCGGCAACTGTCAACAGGCCCAAGAAGAAGTGATACACATTTTACGATATCCGAACTTGGGCACAAGACTCGGGATTTCTTCTGATGATATTTTTACTGTCATTAACCGCGACACCATACC
>Ga0307408_100003056_pt1 | contig 11553 bp, 13 predicted proteins | sample 322Cmetagenome_FD_202116 | JGI IMG/M metagenome (GOLD analysis project Ga0307408, IMG submission 202116) | Maize rhizosphere microbial communities from greenhouse at UC Davis, California, United States - 322HYB-C-3 | ecosystem: Host-associated > Plants > Roots > Rhizosphere > Soil | place... | reverse complement strand
AGCGCAAGCGCGTCCAGGCCTACGAAGGCGTGGTCATCGCGAAGCGCAACCGCGGTCTCAATTCGGCGTTCACCGTCCGCAAGATCTCGAGCGGCGAGGGCGTCGAGCGCACGTTCCAGACTTATTCGCCGCTGATCGCATCGATCGAAGTCAAGCGCAAGGGCGACGTCCGGCGCGCGAAACTTTACTATTTGCGCGGGCGCTCCGGAAAATCCGCGCGCATCCGCGAAAAGCTCACGGCGCGCGACGTCGCGAAGCCCGAGTAGCCACGCGATTCTTCAGCAAATGCGCGCGCCGGTGCCTGCCGGCGCGCGGCAGCGAAAGCGGCCCGCGAAGGCCGCTTTTTTTCGCCCGGAAATCCGTGAAGATCGCCGCCGCGTGCGAAGCCGACCTTTCGAGCAGTCGTGGCGCGGAACTTGCAGACCGGTGGTGGCCCCAGGGACGCCGGAGTGCCTGGCATTGCCAGCCCCCCGAATTTGAACGACTATTCCATTGGCATATCGTTGCCGAGGCCGTAGCGCACCATGAAAGCGACGCTTTACGACGCGCTGGGCATTTCCCCGACTTCCTCGGACGAGGAGGTGCGCGCGGCGCTGCGCGGCCTCATTCGCAAATACTATGCGAAAACGCGCGACGGCCAGGGCAACGTCGAGGAGGCGCTGCGTTTCATCAATCACGCGTCGCGAATCCTCGGCGACGACGAGCGGCGCGTTCGCTACGACGAGGAGCTCGCGCGCAACGCCGCCCAGGAAGAGGTGCCGAGCGCGCTCGCGGTCGATCAGGCGCTGCTCGGCGACGACGACCACACCGACGCGGGTGCCGTCACGGCGCCCGACCCGGACGTCATCGAGCGCCTCGAGTCCGAGCTCGCAAACGACACGCCCGAGGCTGCGCCTGCGCATCATCCCGGACTGACCGAGCGCGTCGCGTCGTTCAGCCGCTCGCCGGTTCTGACGTTCGGGTTGTGCGGGCTGTTCGCGACGTTCATCACGGCGGCGATCGTCTTCGTCACGCCGTCCGACATCGTCGTCGTCGCGCGGCACGTGCTGGGATGGTGGACGGCGGCGTTTCTCATCCTGGTCGCGATCTACGGCATCGTCCACGGTTTCGTCTACCTGCGCCGCCATCGCTCGAGCGCGCGCTCGGGGCTCACGCCGCAGACCGACCTCGCCATTCTCAACTGGCGGCGCGAGCGCAGCGTGTTCTTCGGCGAAAGCCAGCCGCAGGAGGATGCGTCGTGGATCTTCCAGCTGCGCATGGCCGAGCTCGAGCGCGCGAAGTCGGGCCGCACGAGCGAGCCACGACCCTGGCATCGCCTCGCCGCGCGCCTGTTCGACTATGCGATCTGGGGGCTCGTGCTCGCGCTGCTGCTGTCGCAATTGCGCGCGCTCGGCGCCGTGTCGGATTCGCTCGCGTACTGGCTCGTGCACCCGCTGCTGGCGCCGATCGTCGTCACCGCCTCGTGGATTCCGATCGAGGCGCTGCTCGTGACCGCGGTCGGCACGACGCCCGGCAAGTGGCTGTTCGGCATCTACCTGCAGTTTTCCATCTCGAACGCGTATGCGCGCAGGGACATGCCGGCGCAGCTCGCGCGCGGCATGCGCCGCGCCATCCGCGTCTGGTTCGAGGGCGTGGCGTGCGGCTTCCCGCTGCTCGCGCCGGTGCTCGTTGCCGTCGCGTACGAAAAGCTCGCGGAGAACCAGGAGACCGACTGGGACTTCGCGGAAGATTGCCTCGTCACGCACGGGCCCGCGGGCGTGATCAACACCGTCACCGGCGTGTGCGGCCTCGCGTCGATGATGTGGCTCTACGGTGTCGGCTGGCAGGTGCCTACGGCCGATATGGTCGCGTGGACGCGCGCCACCGTCGCGCAGGCGCTGCCTTCAGAGGCGTCCGTGAAGGACAGGCTGACCGACGCGGGCGAACGCATCGACCGCCTGATTCCGGCGATGCCCACGATCTCGGCGTTCACGCCGCCGAAGGACGTCGCGCGCGCGACGCCCGCCGCGGCGGGCGCGATGACCGGCGCGACCGCGACGCCGCCGTCACCGGGCACCGATGCGAAAGCGCCGGCGCCGGTCACCGATTTCGACGCGATGATGGCGGCGCGGCGCGCGCGTATCGAGCAGCTGAAGGTGGACGGACCGCGAATGCTGCGCTCGGGGAACGCAAGGCGCGCAGCGGAGCTCTGCCGCGCATGGGTCGATCTCGATCTCGGCAGTCCGCAAGCTTGGCGCTGCCTCGGGCAGGCGCAGCAGGCGCTCGGCCTGCATCAGGACGCGCTCAATTCGTTTCGCAAGGCCAAGCAGCACGACCCGCAGGACCGCTCGCTCGATGCCGCCATCGAGAGCGCGCAACGCGGCATCGTCGGCGATTTCCTGAACCGCTATCGCCGGTGAAGCATTGCGCCGCGGTGCGCGGCGCGGCCGTCACGCGACGAGCGCGAGCCAGAGCGGCACGGTGACGATCGCGATCAGCGTTCCGGTCGAGATCAGCAATGCGACCGGCGCGCCGGCACCCCCCATTTGCATCGCGAGCACGTAGGCGGACGTCGCCGTCGGCACGGCTGCGAACAGCACGGCGACCTGCCGCTCGAACGCCGACAGACCGAACGGAGCCGCGAGCATGTACGCGATCGCGGGCAGCGCGCCGAGCTTGATCGCGTTCCACCACACGATCGCGCGAAGCGGCAGCGTGCCGCGAACGAATTCAAGACCGGCGCCCGCCGCGACGAGGCCGAGCGGGAGCGCGGCTGCGGCGAGCAATTGCAGAATCGTCGCGACGGTCGCCGGCAGCCGGATCCCGGCCGCGTTCCACGCGAGTCCCGCCGCGCATGCGAGCACGAGCGGATTGCGCACGATCGCGAGCCAGACACCGCCACCGCCGCGCCCGCGTGCCAGCATGGCGACGGCGGCGACGTTCACGAGCGGCACCAGCACGCCGACCAGCAGGCTGACGGCCGCGACGCCGTCGGCGCCGGCGAGGCGACTTGCCGCCGCGAGGGCGATGTACGTGTTGAAGCGGAACGCGCACTGGAAGCACGCGGCGAACGTCGGCTGCGGCAGGCGCAGCAGCGGCCGCGCCAGCGCGGACAGCACCATGCCCGCGGCGGTGAACAGCACACCGACGACGACGAAGCGCCACGCATCGCCCGGCGCGAGCGAGGACGTCGCAAGCGCCCGGAACAGCAGCGCCGGGAACAGCACGAAATAGACGAAGCGCTCGAGGCCGCGCCAGAACGGCGCATCGAACATCCGGAACCGGCGCAAGACCGCGCCGAGCGCGATCAGCAGGAAATCCGGGAGCAGCAGCAGCGCCGAGGCGATCATGCGCGGCGGGGCGCGTCGCGCGAGGGCTTTGCCGCGTCAGTGGCCGGCGCGCTCGCGCAGCGGCGACAGCCCGGATCGGCGATGCGCGGTCAGCGGCGCTTCAGCACGAACCAGAACGCGCCGTCCTCTTCACCATGCTCGACGAGCGCGTTGCCCGTCTGGCGCGCGAACGCCTGGAAGTCGCGAACGCTCGCCGGATCGGTGGCGGTGATGCGGATCGTCTGGCCGGACGCCATGTCGTTCAGCGCTTTCTTGGTGCGCAGGATGGGCAACGGGCAATTGAGCCCGCGCGCGTCGATTTCGCGGTCGATCGTCAGCATGCTTTGGAGGTGCTCGAAGATGCGGCGAGCCTGGAATTATAGCAGCGCCGTGCGTACACGCGCCGTGCGCAGCCCGATGGGGGAGCGGCGTTTGCTAGCCGCGGATTTTCTGCACGAGCGCGGTCGTGGAACGCTGATGCAAAAACGGAATCGCGACGAAGCGGCCGCCGCTCGCGATGACCTCGCGGGCACCCACGGTCGTGGTCACGTCGTAGTCGCCGCCCTTGACGAGCACGTCGGGCAGGCAGGCGACGATCAGGTCGAGCGGAGTGTCCTCGTCGAAGGGCGCGACGAGATCGACGCTCGCGAGCGCCGCAAGCACCGCCATGCGATCGGCGAGCGGATTGAGCGGCCGTTCCGGACCCTTGCCGAGCCGGGCGGCGGAAGCGTCCGAATTGACGGCGACGGCGAGCGACGCGCCGAGCCCTTTCGCCTGTTCGAGGTACGTGACGTGCCCGCGATGCAGCAGGTCGAAGACGCCGTTGGTGAACACGAGCGGCCGGGGCAGGGCGCGAATGCGCGCGACCGCGTCCGCCGCGCCGGCGATCTTCGCCGGATAGCGCGGCGCCGGCAACGGCTCGGTCTGCGAATCGGCCATCGCCGGCGAAAAACGGCGCTAATTGATGTACTCGAACAGCTTGACGACACGCACGACGCCCGACGTCGACGCCGCGATCTGGCCCGCGGCGTCGCCTTCCTCGCGGCGCACGAGGCCCATCAGGTAGACGACGCCGCGCTCGGTGACGACCTTGATGTGCGTGGGCGAAAACGTCTTGCTGGCCTCGACGAAGCGCGACTTGACCTTCGACGTGATGTACGTGTCGTTCGACCGCGCGCCGACATCCGACACCGGCCCGACGACGATCTCGCTGTGTACGCGGCGCACTTTCGCCGTCGTGCGCGCGATCTCGGACATCGTGCCGACGAGGTCCTGCGTCGGCACCTCGCCGGTCAGCAGCACGACGCCGTTGTAGCTCGTCACGTTGACGTGCACGCGATCGCCGTAGCCGGTGCCGATGTTGTTGGCGATCTTGAGCTCGATCGCCTCGTCGTCCGCCTGCGCGCCGACCGAGCGGCGGTCGGTCGCGACCAGTGCGGTCCCGGCAACCGCGCCGCCGACGACCAGCGGCACGCAGCCGGCGAGCAGCGTCGACACGCCGGCAACGGCGGTCAATGCGGCGAGGAACAGGCGTTTCGTCATGCATCGTCTCCAAGCAACGTGGCGTCGATCACGTCGCACAGGCAGTGGATGGTGAGCAGGTGAACTTCCTGGATGCGCATCGTGCGCGCGTGCGGAACGCACAGGTGGACGTCCTCCGGTGCGAGAAGTTCACCGATGCGCCCGCCGCCCTTGCCGGTCAGCGCGACGACGCGCATCTCGCGCTCGTGCGCCGCCGTCACCGCGGCGACGACGTTCGGCGAATTGCCCGACGTCGAGATGGCGAGGAGCACGTCGCCTTTCGCGCCGAGCGCGCGCACCTGCTTGGCGAACACCTGCTCGAATGCATAGTCGTTCGCGACCGCGGTCAAAAGCGAAGTGTCGGTCGCGAGCGAGATCGCCGGCAACTCGGGCCGCTCGCGCTCGAAGCGCCCGACGAGCTCCGCCGCGAAATGCTGCGCGTCGGATGCCGAGCCGCCGTTGCCGCACGCGAGGATCTTGCCGTCGGCGAACAGGCAGTCGGTCATCAGCGCGCCGGCGCGGGCGATCGGCTCCGCCATCGTCTGCGCCGCCTCCTGCTTGAGCAGCGCGCTGTCCGCGAAGTGGCCGCGTATGCGCTCGACGTGATCGATCATGGCGCGCGATTCTAGCAGCCGGCGCCCGTTCGCATGCGCGAACATGGTGCGTACAGGCCCTCTAGCGATCGGAGCTCAGGATGTCGCGTTGCCACGACACCGCGTCGGCGTCGAGGCGATCCAGGAGAATCGCGTCGAAGCGGCACGGCGGCTCGCGGCCGATCATCGCGAGATAGCCGCTCGCCGCCGTCACGAGCCGCGCGCGCTTCGCGGCGGTGATGCTTTCGAGTGCGCCGCCGAAGCGCTGCGACCGGCGCATCCGCACTTCGACGAACACCAGCGTGGCGCCGTCGCGGGCGATCAGGTCGATTTCGCCTGCGCGCGTGCGGAAGTTGCGCCCGACGATCGCGAGCCCGCGGCGCATCAGGAATTCCGCGGCGATCGACTCGGCGCGCGCGCCGGATGCGCTGGTTGGCGAGGCCGCGCCCTCAGGGCGTCGTTTCGGGAACGAGTTCACCGTCTCGGTACACGGCGAGTTTGCCCTCGCGAACGAACTGGCGCCCCGGCGCAAGCGATACGTGGCCGGTGGCGCCGTCCATGTCGAAGCGCTCGGGCGGACCGGTGCGAAAGGCCGCGGCGACGCGAAACGCGTCGAGTCCGAACGCGTACAGGCGCGCGAGCGAGGCGCTTTCGAAATCGCGCCGAGGCAGGCCGCTGAATTGCGGGGCATCGGGCGTCAACAGCCACGGGATCTCCACGACCTGAACGCCGTCCAGATCGCGCGCCACGGCGGGCAGCGGCCGCTCGAAAACGAGGCCGCTCGCGAAGGCGCGGATGTTGCCGATGAACGGCTTCACGAGCGCCGCACGGTCGCCGCTCACCGCGAGCAGCACCGCATCGGGCATGCTCTGGTTCAGCGTGCGGCGCAGCGTCGTCAGCGAATCGCTCGAAGCGTCGAAGCGGAACGCCGACGGCGTGCGGCCGCCGCGCTGGCTCCACGTGGAGGCGAAGGCACCGGCGAAGCGCTTCATCAGCGGCGAATCGCCTTCGATCACGTCCACCGCGCGAAGCCCGCTCGCAAGCGCACGCTGCGCCAGCATCCGGCCATCGCTTTCCACCGTCAGCGCAAAAGAAAAAACCGCGTTCGGCAGCCGCGTCCCGTCGTCGAGCTGATTGAGCGCGAGCGTCCACGGCAGCTTCGCGCCGGAGATCGCAAGCGTTTTCAGGTCGTCGCGCACGAGCGGGCCGACGGCGATCGCGACGCCCTTCGCGCGAGCGGCTTCGAAGGCCGAGATCACGCCGTCGACGCCGTGCGGAATCACGACGCATCGCGCGCGCGCGCCGGCCGCATCGGCGGCATCGAGAAATCCGTCGCGCACGGCCGACGCCGCGCGCTCGTACGCCGGAACCTGCAACGGCAACACGAGCGCGATCGTGTCCGTCGACGGCGGCGGCGGCAGCTCGTCGTCGGCCGCTGCGCCGGAAGCGGCGGGCGGAACCGCTTCCACTGCCGTGGGTGGAACGGCGCCGTCCTGTACAGTCGGCACATCCGCAGGAAGCTCCTGAGGCGCGGCGACGACGGGCGGAGGCGGCAGCATCTGCGCATCCGGTGGCCGGATCACCGGGGCGCGAGTTGCCGTCCGCACCGGCGCACAGGACAATGCCGCCGCAGCGAATGCGATCGCGAGCAGCGCTGTCGCGAAACGCGCGGACAACGGCATCGGGGAAGCGGGCGGAGCGCGCATGGCGAGCGAGGAGACAACGGACCCGGCGCTTCTGTCGCGAGCGTTTCGCGCCGAGCCTGGCGCATTATATGTGGTCGCCACGCCGATCGGTAACCTGCGCGACGTGACGCTGCGCGCGCTCGACATCCTGCGCACGGCGGACGTCATTCGCGCCGAAGACACGCGCGTCAGCGCGACGCTGCTCGCGCGCTATGGCATCGCGACGAGGCCGCGCGCGCTGCACGCACACAACGAGGCGCGCGAGAGCGATGCCGTGGTGCGCGATCTCGCGGCCGGGCGCAGCGTTGCGCTGATGACCGACGCCGGGACGCCTGCACTCAGCGATCCGGGCGCGCGCGTCGTCGCCGCGGTCGTGCGTGCCGGACATCGCGTCGTGCCGATCCCCGGCGCGAGCGCCGTCGCGGCGGCCGTCTCGATCGCGGGGCTCGAGGCGCCGCGCTTTGCCTTCATCGGCTTCCTGCCGCCAGCGCGGAAGGCACGCGCCGAGCTGCTCGCGCTCCATGCCGAGCTGCCGTCGGCACTCGTGCTCTACGAGGCGCCGCATCGTCTCGCCACGACGCTCGCCGCACTCGCCGCGGCGCTCGATCCGCGCCGCACGGTGGTGATCGCGCGCGAGCTCACGAAAGCGTTCGAGACGATCGTTCGCATGCCGCTCGCCGATGCCGCGTCATGGGCGGTGAGCGACGTGAACGCTGCGCGCGGCGAATTCGTCGTGATCGTGGATGCACCCGTTGCCGGCACCGGCACGAGCGGCGTGACGCTCGACGCGCGGCGACTTCTCGACGCGCTCGCCGACGAGCTGCCGCCTGCCCGCGCCGCGCGCGTCGCGGCGAAGGTGACGAAACTGCCGCGCGACGTGCTCTACGAGCAGGCGCTCGCCGCGCGGCGCAAGCCGGACGAAGGATAAGCAGCCGCGCTTGCTGACGGTTCCCGCGAAGAGTGGTTCGGCCGAGCAGCGATCAGACGCCGAGATGACGCGCGAGCGCGTCGGTGCGCTGCGCGAGCGACGCCGACCAGCCTTCCAGCACGACCACGCCCTTTTCGAGCACGACCGCGCGATCGGTGTGCGCGAGCACGAGCCGGTAGTTGCGATCGACCAGCAGCGAGGCGATGCCGCTCGCGCGGATCTCGCCGATGATGCGCCAGATCTCGCGCACGATCTGCGGCGCGAGCCCCTCGGTGGCCTCGTCGAGGATCAGCACGTCGGGATTGCTCATCAGCGCGCGGCCGATCGCCAGCATCTGCTGCTCGCCGCCGGAGAGCTGCTGGCCGCCGAAGGCCAACCGCTCGGCGAGCCGCGGAAATTTGGCGATGACGCGCTCGAACGTCCAGCCCGTGCGCGCGTCGCTCGGCGCCCGTTCCGCGAGCAGCAGGTTCTCGCGCACCGACAGGTTCGGGAAGATGCCGCGGCCTTCCGGCACGTAGGCGACGCCCATGCGCGCGATCCGATAGGGCGGCTCGCGCGTGCAGTCGCGGCCGTGCACGAGCACGGTGCCTGCGCTCGCCGGCGTGAGCCCGAGCAGCGCGCGGATCAGCGTCGTCTTGCCCATGCCGTTGCGGCCGAGCAGTCCGATCGATTCGCCGGTGCCGATCGAAAGCGACACGCCGCGCAGCACGTGGCTCCCGCCGTAATGCGCGTGCACGTCGCGCGCCTCGACGAGCGCGCTCATCGCGTGGTCGTGCAATTGCGTCGCGGTGGGTGTGGCGCGGCCGGTGGCCATGTCAGGTGTTGACGCCCGCTTCGTCGTGCGTCTCGCCGAGATACGCGGTCTGCACGTCCTCGTTGCTGCGGATCGCCGCGGGTGCACCGGATGCAATGACCGCGCCGTTCACCATCACCGTGATGCGGTCGGCAATCCGGAACACGGCATCCATGTCGTGCTCGACGAGCAGGATCGCGTGACCGGGCCGCAGTGCCGCCAGCAGCGCCAGCATCCGCTCGGTCTCCTCGGCGCCCATGCCGGCGAGCGGCTCGTCGAGCAGCAGCACCTGCGGCGCGGTGGCGAGGCACATCGCGATTTCGAGCTGGCGCTTCTGGCCGTGCGACAGCGTGCCGGCCACGCGGCCTGCCTGTCCGGACAAGCCCGCGTGCTCGATCGCCTGTTCCGCCAGCCGCGTGCTTTCGGCGCATTTCACGGCGGGATTCCACCAGTCGAATGCGTGCTGGTGATGCGCTTGCGCGGCGAGCCGGCAATTCTCGAATACGGTCGAACGCGGAAAGATCGTGGTGCGCTGGTAACTGCGGCCGATGCCCGCGCGCGCGCGCCGCGGCTGCGGCCAGCGCGTCACGTCGCGTCCCTGCAGGTGCACCTCGCCGCTGCTCGCCGGGATCTCGCCCGCCAGGATGTTGACGAGCGTCGACTTGCCGGCGCCATTGGTGCCGATCACCGAATGCACCTCGCCGCGCATGAGGCTGAGCGAGACGCGATCGACGGCGGTCAGGCCGCCGAAGCGGCGCGTGACGTCCGCGGCGGTCAGCAGCACGTCATCCGGCATGGGGAACGGGCACGCGGCTGCGGCGCAGCTGGGCGGGAAGTCCCGTCACGCCGTTCGGCATCAGCGCGACGCAGGCGATGATCGTGAGGCCGAGCGGCAGCTGCCAGTGCTTGGCAAAGCTGCCGAACACCGCCTCGGACTGGAACAGCTCCTTCAGCACGACGAACAGGAACGCCCCGAGGACCGCGCCGCGCAGCGAGCCGATGCCACCGAGGATCAGCATCAGGAGCACGGTGCCTGACTGGTGCCACGCCAGGATCTCGGGGTTGACGAAGCCGTCCTTCACCGCATAGAGGAATCCCGCGACGCCGGCGAGCGCACCGGCCAGCACGAACGCCGCGAGCTTGTACGGGTACGTGGAGAATCCGGCGGCGCGCATCCGCTGCTCGTTCGCCTTGATGCCGGCGAGCGCATGCCCGAACCGCGAGCGTCCGAGCATGGCCAGCAGCGCATAGACGGCGACCATGGCGGCCAGCGTCGAATAGTAGAAGGTCAGCGGCCGGTCGAGGTCGAGCAGCGTGTACGGGCCGAGTGCCAGCACCGGCTTGACGTACAGGTAGCGACCGTCGCTGCCGCCGGCGAACGCCATGTCGTGGAACACGAAGTACGCCATCTGCGCAAATGCGAGCGTCACCATGATGAAGTAGATGCCGCGCGTGCGCAGCGACAACGCGCCGATGCCGAGCGCCGCGAGCGCCGAAATGACGACCGCCGCCGGTAGCAACCATGCCAGCGAAGGCGCTGACGCTTGCGGCGACAGCAGCGCGGTCGCGTAGGCGGCGATGCCGAAGAACGCGGCATGGCCGAACGACACGAGTCCCGTGCGGCCGACCAGCAGCTCGAGCGACAACGCGAAGATGGCGAGGATCATCGTCGTCACCATCAGGTCGATGTAGAACTTGCCGCCGACGAACGGAAAGATCGCGAGGAGCGCGACTGCGGCGAGCAACGGCGTGGCGCGAGCAGCGAGCGAGGTCGTCACCGCATCAGCCGGCACGGAACAGTCCCTCGGGCCGCCACAACAGGATGGCAGCCATCAACACGTACACGAGGATGCCCGCCGTCTGGGGGATCAGCACCTTGCCGAACGTGTCGACGAGCCCGACCAGCAGCGACGCGAGCAGCGCGCCGCGTACCGAGCCGATGCCGCCGATGACGACCACGACGAACGAGATGATCAGCACCTGGTTGCCCATGCCGGGGTACACGGACGACACCGGCGCCGCGATCATGCCGGCGAACACCGCGAGCGCGACGCCCGCTGCGAACACGATGCGGTAGAGCAGGCGGATGTCCACGCCGAGCGACTGCACCATTTCACGATTGGACGCGCCGGCGCGAATCGCCATGCCGATGCGCGTGCGCGAGATGACGAGATAGAGCCCGAGCGCGACCAGCACGCACACGCCGGACATGAACAGCCGGTAGGTCGGGTACGTCATGACGCTGCCGAGCTGCACGCTGCCCGCGAGCCACGCGGGCGGCGCGACACCGTGCACGTCGTCACCCACGAGAATGCTGCGCAGCTCCTCGAAGACCAGGATGAGCCCGTACGTCATCAGCACCTGCTGCAGATGCTCGCGCTGATACAGGTAGCTCACGAAGCCCCATTCGAGCAGGTAGCCGAACACCACCGACAGCACGATGCCGATTGCGATCGCCGTGAAGAAGCCGCCGCCGAACTGCTCCGCGGCCCACGGCGCGAGCGCGTAGGCGAGGTACGCGCCGATCATGTAGAAGCTGCCGTGCGCGAGGTTGATGACGCCGAGGATGCCGAAGATCAGCGTGAGCCCGCTCGCGACCAGGAACAACAGCAGCCCGTATTGCAGGGCGTTCAGGCACTGGACGAGGAAGACGGCGAAGTCCATGAATCATCCGCGCAAAGTTTCGCTCGCGTCGCTCGCACGATACTTTGCGCGGGCGAAATGT
>Ga0307408_100003054_pt1 | contig 11557 bp, 7 predicted proteins | sample 322Cmetagenome_FD_202116 | JGI IMG/M metagenome (GOLD analysis project Ga0307408, IMG submission 202116) | Maize rhizosphere microbial communities from greenhouse at UC Davis, California, United States - 322HYB-C-3 | ecosystem: Host-associated > Plants > Roots > Rhizosphere > Soil | place: USA... | reverse complement strand
TTGTATCGTTGAATACAAGCTCTGAAAGTCAGGATTTCACCCGTCAAAATGATTATCCCGACTAAGATTTAATCAAGCTTACACTCATTCAAATCAATGCAAATCTATGACTTTTTTGTCACCAAGAGTTGTCAGTAGAAATTATTGGCAACCAGTTCTGTTACATCTGTTTAACAGTCTAGTTTATATCGCCTTAACTATCTTGCTTTTAATGGGCTTTAGTAGTTTTTTGCAGGCAAAAACTGCTAATAACCCAAAGGTCATTTTATCTAAGACACCTGTGCGGCAGGCGAAATATTTATCTGAAGATATCACAGTTAAGGGTATTGTTAAAGATAAGGACGGGCCTTTGCCCGGAGTATCTATTACAGTGCTAAATGACCCTAAAAGAAGCACCCAAACCGATGTAAAGGGGGCTTACACTATTAAAGTTCCGGCTAACGGAGTCCTGGTGTTTAGAATGGTGGGTTACAAACCCAAAGAAATAAAAGTACAAGGTGAAAGTACCATCAATGTTGAACTTGAATCTTCCAGCAGCGAATTAACTGAGGTTGCGGTGGTTGCCTATGGCACCCAAAAAAAATCCAGTATGGTGAGTTCTATAGAAACCATCAACCCTAAAGAACTAAAAGTGGCATCTAGTAACCTCACCACGGCACTGGCAGGCAAGTTAGCCGGGGTTATTGCTTACCAAAGAAGCGGCGAGCCGGGCCAGGACAATGCCTCCTTTTTTATTAGAGGTGTAACCACATTCGGCTACAAAAAGGACCCGCTCATTTTAATAGATGGTATTGAAGTTACTTCCACCGACCTTGCCAGGATGCAGCCAGATGATATTGCCAGCTTTTCAATTATGAAAGATGCAACAGCTACATCACTCTATGGAGCAAGGGGGGCAAACGGCGTGATATTAATTACAACCAAGGCAGGAGCCGAAGGCCCGGCAAAAATATCAGTGCGATATGAACGTTCGGTTTCTTCCAATATCAAGAATGTTGATTTTGTAGATCCCGTTCAATATATGTTACTTGAAAATGAATCGGTTTTAACCCGTAACCCTTTGGGAGTGCTCCCTAACCCGCAAAGTAAAATTGACCAAACGATTGCAGGCGCTAACCCAATGGTTTATCCGGCGGTTGACTGGATGGATATGCTCATCAGGAACAATGCCACTAATCAACGGGTAAATTTTAGTGCAAACGGAGGCGGGAAGGTAGCCAGATACTACATTGCCGGAACCTTAAATGACGATAACGGGAATCTTAAAGTAGACAATAGAAATAACTTCAATACTAATGTTAATCTTAAATCTTACCAGTTAAGGTCAAATGTGAATATCAATTTAACCAATAGTACCGAAGCTATTGTGAGATTATCCGGAACATTTGATGATTATAATGGCCCGATAGATGGAGGAAAGGCAATTTATAATAAGATACTGCATTCAAGTTCTGTTTTATTTCCTGCCTATTATCCTGCCTCTTTAATGCCCAATGTAAACCACATCTTATTTGGAAACTCTGGGGCTGGTAATAGTATTTCGGCCAATTATATTAACCCCTATGCCGACATGGTAAAGGGCTATAAAGATTATTCCCGCTCTACCATGAACGCCCAGTTCGAGTTAAAGCAGAATTTCTCTTTTATTACCCCCGGGCTGTCTGCAAGGGGAATGTTTAACACATCCCGTTATTCCTACTTTGATGTTACCCGGAATTACAATCCTTTCTATTATGCGGCCTCCGGATACAATAACCAAACGGATACATATTTCTTAAATCCACTAAATGAGGGGACGGCCACCGAGTATTTGAATTATAATGAAGGCGGTAAGGATATCACTACTTCAACTTATATAGAGGCTGCTGTAAATTACAACAAAACCTTTGCTAAAAAGCACGATGTTTCCGGCTTATTAGTTTATCAAAGGCGAGCTCAATTGCTTGCTAACCAGGGGACTCTCCAGAAATCATTGCCCTATCGTAACCAGGGAGTGTCTGGCCGTTTTACGTATGGCTTTGATAACCGTTATCTTACCGAACTTAATTTCGGATACAATGGTTCCGAACGATTTTATAAATCACAACGGTATGGTTTTTTTCCCTCTGCTGGATTGGGCTGGTACGTTTCCAACGAAAAGTTTTGGGAGGGCCTAAAAGGTAAAATAACCAAATTGAAACTTAAAGCTACCTACGGCTTAGTTGGAAATGATGCAATTGGCGCTGCCGATGACCGTTTTTTCTACCTGTCGGAAGTTAACATGAATGACGGAACTAAGGGGGCTGTATTTGGTGAAAATTTCAACTACGGCCGAAATGGGATCACTGTTAACAGGTACGATAATATCGATATTACCTGGGAAAAAGCAACGAAATTCAATACCGGCTTTGAGCTAAACTTATTTAACTCCCTGGAATTTCAGGCGGACTACTTTACCGAGCGTCGTAAAAATATTTTAATGGATAGGGCTGCCATCCCTACTACCATGGGTTTGTCTGCCAATGTGCGATCCAATGTAGGAGAGGCTAGAGCCTATGGTGTTGACATATCCTCAGACTATACCAAAAATTTTGCAAAATCGTCCTGGTTAAAGGTACATGCCAACTTTACTTATGCCCATAGTGAGTTTTTAAAATATGAAGAACCGGAATACAATGAAAAATATAAGCTTCATCCCGGAAATTCTTTAAACCAGGTATATGGTCTGATAGCAGAAAGGCTTTTTGTGGATGATGAGGAAGTGGCCAATTCGCCCAAACAAAATTTTGGTGAATACAAAGGTGGCGATATCAAATACAGGGATGTAAACGGTGACGGCCAGATCACCACTCTGGATCAGGTACCCTTGGGAAATCCTACCGTGCCCGAAATTATTTATGGTTTTGGTTTTTCTTACGGAATTAAAAACTTTGATATTTCGGCCTTCTGCCAGGGTTCAGCACGCTCATCTTTCTGGATAGACCCTCAGGCAACCGCCCCCTTTGTTAATCAAACTGCTATGTTGCAGGCTTATGTCGATAATTACTGGTCTGAAGATAACAGGAACCTGTATGCTTTATGGCCGAGGCTAAGTAATACTATTAATACTAACAATTCTCAAACCAATTCCTGGTTTATGCGCAATGGCGCATTTCTAAGGCTAAAAACAGTTGAACTGGGTTATTCGATGCCTAAAAAGCTTATAAACAGGTGGCATGTAAGCAATGCCAGGTTTTATTTAAGCGGCATTAATCTGGCTACTTTAAGCGGATTTAAACTTTGGGATATAGAAATGGGTGGAGATGGCCTGGGATACCCTGTACAAAAGGTGTTTAACATGGGGGTACAAGTCGGCTTCTAGATAAAGAATTACTGTAGAAAAGTAAGCTACAGGTTAAAATCCACAATAAGAAACAACATGGCAATTAGAAATATCAAAATACAGATTTTGGTTCTGTTTATGGCTATAGCTTCATCATGTAAGAATGATTTCTTAGATGTAGTGCCAGATAACGTAGCAACCATTGACAATGCTTTTACGAATCGTAATGAAGCCGAAAAATATTTATTTACCTGCTATTCATATCTTCCCAACGAGAGTGATATTTATGCTAATCCTGCTTTTTTAGCGGGAGATGAGTTATGGACGTACTGGCCTATTACATCGCTGAGCCGCCTTCCCGTAGACCCCCAGCAGATAGCAAGAGGAAACCAGAACATTGTTGACCCTTTGTTAAATTATTGGGATGGAACTCGATCCGGACGCCCTTTGTTCCGTGCCTTACGCGACTGCAATATTTTTCTCGATAATGTAGATAAAGTGGCCGATTTAGACCCTGTAATGAAAGCTAGATGGATTGGAGAAGTCCAATTTCTTAAAGCATATTACCATTTCTATCTTTTAAGAATGTATGGCCCCATACCTATTATAGACAAGAACCTTCCTATTTCTGCCTCAACAGAAGAAGTAAGGGTTAAAAGAGAACCGGTTGATAAAGTAGCAGACTACATTGTTACCTTGTTAGATACGGCAGCCTCTAATCTTCCGCTTAAAATTATTAACCGCTCTTCGGAACTCGGGCATATTACAAAGCCCATTGCTTTGTCTTTAAAAGCAAAAGTGCTGGTTATGGCTGCAAGTCCATTATTTAACGGCAATACAGATTACACGCAAATGAAAAATGCCGATGGAACTGCACTTTTCAATGCGCAGTATGACGTTCAGAAATGGGTTAAAGCGGCCAATGCCTGTAAAGAAGCAATTACGCAGTGCGAGAGTGCGGGAATAAGCCTTTATGAGTTTAACAGCAATTTGGTAAATATTCCTGATACGCTTAAACGAGAAATGAGTATCCGAAATAGTATCGCCGAGCGTTGGAATTCTGAAGTAATCTGGGGATACAGCAGTGCTTCTCTTGCAGGTATTCAACTGCAGGCTATGCCAAGGCTCGACGCTGCTAAATCTACCAATGAAAGTACACTTGGCCAGTTGGCACCCACGTTAAAAATGGCCGAACTTTTTTATACAAAAAATGGGGTTCCTATAAATGAAGACAAAGAATGGAATTACGCCGAGAGGTATAGTCTGAAAAGAGCGGAAGGGAATGACAAGAACTATATACAGAATGCCTATACCACCGCGTACCTGCATTTTAACAGAGAACCGCGGTTTTATGCAGACCTGGCTTTTGATGGCTCTGTATGGTATATGCAAAATGGTACTTGGACAATAAAGGCAAAATCGGGCCAGGCTCAATCCAGAAAATCTGCCTTTGGATATTCGGCTACCGGATATTTTACAAAGAAACTGGTGAATTGGAAGTTTGTAATCCAGGACGGACAAGCGTATTCTACTGAGACCTATCCCTGGCCTATGATCCGTCTTTCGGACTTATATCTGCTATATGCTGAGGCCTTAAATGAATCTGACAAACCTTATGCAGAGGCATTAGAATATGTAAACAAAGTTAGAAACAGGGCAGGGCTTCAATCGGTGGAGGCTTCCTGGACAAACTTTTCTACCAACCCGACAAAATTTACTACTAAAGAAGGCTTGAGGGAAATCATTCATCGTGAGAGATTAATTGAATTGGCATTTGAGGGGCAACGTTTTTGGGATTTGAGAAGATGGAAAGAAACAGCCACTTTAAATTCAGCTGTAAATGGCTGGGATATAGATCAAGCCGATGAAGCTGCTTATTACAGGCCTAAGCTGCTTTTCAGTCAGAAGTTTACCGCTCCAAGAGACTATTTCTGGCCTGTCAAAGAAAACAACATTATTGTTAATCCGAACCTGGTTCAAAACCCAGGATGGTAAATTAAAAATTCAAAGAAATGAAAAGGATTGTATTTTTTGCTTTATTAATATTATCAGTTGCCGCAATCAGTAATTGTAAGAAAGATAAACTACAGGCTGTCGAAAACGACAAATCTGCACCAGGCACTATTTCAAATCCGGTGGTTGAAAGCAAATCCGGAGCCGTTAAGATCACTTATTCTTTACCTGCTGACAACGATCTGTTATATGTGCTTGCAGAATATACGAATAAGTATGGTAAGTTAATTCAGGCCAAAGCTTCCTCTTATTCCAGCTCAGTAACTGTTGATGGCTTTGCAGATACTTCTGTGTATAATATTAACCTGTATGCAGTAGACCGGAGCGAAAACAGATCGGCACCGGTGGTAGTTCAGGTAAAGCCTTTAGAACCCCCTATTTATGCCATTTACCGTAGCTTAACAGTTGCGCAGGATTTTGGCGGCATCAATATAAAATTAAATAATCCTACTGAAGCTAACATTGCTGTGGTTGTTTGCTACAAGGACTCTATTGGTAATATGAGCCTTAAAGAAACATATTACACCAAACAGAAAGATGTAGAGTTCTCCTCACGCGGTTTTGAGTCAAAAGAAACTTTGACTCCTATTTATGAAAAGCTATTAGATAAATCCAAGTTTAGAGCAGTGGCCTTACCTACTGATGCACCCACTGGCTGGGGGCTTCCTTTGCCAAACATGTGGGATGGTAAAATCACTGCTGAAGGGAATATGTGGCATTCTGCCGATGTGGGTATGCCAATGCAAATAACTTTCGATTTGGGCGTTACTGCTAAAATAAGCCGTTTTACACTTTGGCAAAGACAAGGTGTATGGATATACAATCATGGCAACCCCAAAAGGTATGAGATCTGGGGTTCGAACAATCCTCCATCAAATGGAAGCTGGGATAATTGGACAAAGCTTAAATCCTGTATCTCCGTTAAGCCTTCCGGCCTTCCCTCTGGCTCAAATACGAACGATGATGTTCAGGCGGCTGCCAAAGGCGAAGAATCGACTGTTCCCCTGGATGCACCTAAAGTGCGATATATACGAGTGAAAATTTTAGAATCCTGGGTAGGGGCGGGGGGATTAGCTGCCCATATTTCAGAGATGAGTTTCTATGGGAATGACCAATAGGGATAAGCAGGCAGAAAGAAAATGTTATATCCCTCTATTATTATTTAAACATTAATACAATGCGAACTTTGAAATATACGTGCCTCCTGCTAGTGTTAGCAGCTTTTTTCTCCAGTTGTTCTAAAATGGACGATTACAAGAAGTTTACCAATGGCAAAGAAATACTGTATTCGGCGAAAGCAGATTCAGTGAAACTCTTTCCTGGTAGAAACAGGGTTAAGTTGTCATGGAATTTAATTGCAGATCCCAAAATTGTTAAAACGAGAGTATACTGGAACAACCGGACTAAATTTATAGATGTGCCAATAAACTCTACAGCATCCGGAACCAGAACCATCTCCGTTATTGTTCCGGATTTGGCAGAAGGGAATTACAATTTCGAGCTATTTACATTTGATAAAGATGGTAATTCTTCAGTTGCGTCTCTCGTATCAGGTTCCGTTTATGGCGAAGCATATGAAAAGGCCTTACTTAACCGAATTATTAAAACGATGCGCTTAGAACCCGATGGTTCAACTTCGATCGCTTGGCTTAGTTCCGAAAGTACTTCAATCGGAGTAGAGTTGAGTTATAAGAATAAATCGGGGGCAAGTCAAAAAATTACGATTCCACGTGATGGTAATACCACCCTTTTAACCGATTACGACCGTGCATTGCCACTAACTTACCGGACGTTTTTCATGCCAGATAGTAATAGTATAGATACTTTTTACACTACGAGTAATTCGAAATTTATCAATGAAATTGCTCTGAAAAATTCTGGTGCTCCTTTTAAAAGTATCAACGTGCCAGTAAGATGGGGTATTTTACAGGATTGGATAACTAACGATGCTGTAAAAAATCAATCAGGCTTAGGTGGATTCGACAATAACAATACAGTAGGGGCAGGTTTCCTTTCTATGGAATACTGGGGAACCAACGCTGCGATTACTAATGGAAAAATTTATCAGACATTAACTTTAGATCCTGGATCTTACCGCTTTGTAAGTACAGTTTCAAACATAGCCGGAACTTGTGAAGCTATGTATGCCACCGTTGCTCAGGGAAATTCCCTTCCCAACGTTGCTTCTATTTCAAGTGCACTGGGATCATACAAACTCACCAATAATTCGCTTAATGGAAAGGATTTGACAGTTCCGTTTATTCTTACAGAAAGAAAAGAGGTATCTATAGGTTTTGTTGCAACAATGGTGACCAATAAAAATACTAGTGTAAGAATAGGTACAGTGAGACTTTTTAAAGATTAGAGAGAGATTTGCAGCAAGTTATTTAGGTGGGAGGCTGTTTAATTGTAAGCAGCCTCCCTTGTTCAAAGGACGGTTTTCCCATCCGAGTTTGTCTTTAAAAATACCGCATTCTGCGTAGTGGCGTATTTTACACTTATACAGTATCCTTCTATCTGAAACCATAAGGAGTTACATCGTCGCTGTCCAATATATGAGCTCGAAAATTTTCTACAAAAACTAGGGCAGCGGTATAATAGTGATTCTTTTATAATATATATTGAAATGAGAAAGTTGCTTAGTTTTATCATAGCAGGACTCTTACCATTTATTTTTGAAAATTGTTTGGCTCAAATAATGACCTCAACAGTTCCACGAATAAAGCCTATAACATCTATCTATTCGTCAAAAAAGATTATGCCCAGTATATTTTTAGTTGATGGCGTTAATGTTAATTTTTCTGTTCTTAAGAGTTTAAATGCAAAAGACATCAAATCGATTAACTCACAAAGAGATTCAATTATTGATGTCGAAATACTGTTTAACAAACCTTCAATTATGGAAATAACAACCGTAGAAGACTACAATAAAGTTCTTAAATACATTAATGAAAAAAGTAATTTCTGGAGTCAAAAACATCCATTAACAGCATACTTAATCAATGAGATGATGATTTATAATGATGATGAAAATAAGTATGAGAAGTTGAGAAGCCTGGATATTAAAAACATCGAGAAAATTGAGGTTGTAGATTCAGAACAAGGGCAAAAACTATTAGGAGAGCATGGCGGAAATGGGATTATAAAAATAACAATAAAAAGCCAGTAGAATAGGTTGACACGAATTAATGAAACCTGTTTTTTTATTGGATTAAAAAGAAGTTTTAACATTTAATGTTAATTGAGGGAACATATCACACCTACTTATTAGACCGCTTTCCGGGATCGGGCGAATCTGAACTCAGGTTATCAGGGTAAGTGTGAGTCATTACTTTTTTTGAAACTTCCTTATGTTTTAAGGCAGGGATGTTCAAGAGTTCTTGAATTTCAAAGGACCGCTTTTTCTTGATTTATTGTTAACGGCAATACTGTGAATTATTCGAATTTGTATGCTCTTAAAATTAATTGCGCAAGCAAATAGTGAGAGATTTAGATATTCATAAAAACGCAGCAGGTATTTCACCCGTTTTAGATAAAAAAGGCCTAAATGCTGTTGATTGGCCATTTTTGATACATTTTACCCCTGCTGTTTGGGCGCTTTACAGGTTTCTTTCGGTACTATAATTCTCGACTTTCGACACTATAGCTAAATCGATTTAATTCTTTTAAGATCGGTGGTTGCGGCTCAGAAACAAATTATAATCCAATAGAAGAACCGGTATGTTAAAAAAAACTGATGAGCTTTCCATGCTTTGGGATGAGGTATGTACAGGAAATCAAAGAGCGTATTCAATATTGCATCAGCAGCTATACCCAATCCTTTTTACCCGTGGAAAAAGAATTTTGAAAGATGACGAACTTACTGCTGAAGTTTTGCAGGATACGTTTATTAAACTTTGGTTGAAAAAGGAGACTATAGGCCCCTTAGAAAATGTTAAGGGATACTTTTTTATAGCAATGCGTTTCGCATGTATAGATTACCTTCGAAATGTAGAAGCACTCAAGGCAAAAAAGGATGTTATCGTATTTTTCGACTTTCAGAATTCGATAGAGGATGTAATAACAGAAAGGGAAGTAAGATTTAAACAGAGGATGATCTTAGAAGGGGCATTAAATAAACTTCCAGCTCGTCAATGTGAAATAATGCGTCTCAGGTTTTTCGAAAACTTAAACTGCACTGAAATAGGAAAGGTTACCGGAATAAAATACCAGTCGGTTGTAAATCACCTATACAAAGCAGTTCAAACGCTAAGGGGGATGTATTCGTCAGAAGATGAATTACTAGTCGCTTAAATGTTTTAGATTCAATCTGAACATAGCCCTAACTATCTTTCGGGGTCCGAGGGGCGCATTGGGTCGTTTTGTATCCTATTCCAGGAGATTTCTAATCTACATTGTTAACAATTGCCGGAATTAAACAACCGGTAGAGAAAATGGGTAGCTTGGTAATATCTTGATGGATATAATTCTATATAAGGAAAATGCACTGCCACCCACAATGCTGTTTCTTTCAAACTCTTTCTTTCAAAACCCAAAAAAAGTGAAAATAGGGTATTGAAGTAATCTTTTTCAACGTCTTTATTTATAAGTCCAGAGTATTTAATGTTTGCAACACAGAATCAGTGATGGCATCGCCTATAATAAATCAATGTTAAAGAAAATAGTTGTCCTGCTTGCAGGTTTAATGTTTGGTAATGTAAAAGGGGATGAGCTTATTACCTATCCTGTTCCCGCAGCTGTAATGTATACAAATCATAATGATGATTTTACAGTTAGGGTACGCAAGCCTGGAGGTGAGTGGATAGACTTATTTGAGTATAATGTAAAAGTTGATCTGGATGCGCCCCAGGAAGCCTCTATGGCCTATTTTGATTTTTCCGGAAGGGTAGAAGTGGCCGTAAGAAAGAATAATGGCCGATTTCAGTCAGTAAAGGTGAGACCATCCTCTTGTGGTATTCATACAAAAGTTCAGGGAAGTACTGTGTTCTTTAATCTGGATAAGGCTTGTAAAGTTTCCGTTGAATTTGACGGGGACAAACTTCACAACTTACATTTATTTGGTAATCCTATAGAGCAAAATCTTCCGGATCCTAAAGATCCGAATGTAATATATTTTGGGCCGGGAGTGCACCAACCTAAAGACTTACCAGGGGATGAATTTAATATTCCAAGTGGCAAAACAGTTTACATTGCCGGAGGGGCGGTGGTAAAGGCGAAATTTGTAGTTGACCATGCTAAGGATGTTAAAATTATAGGTAGGGGAATATTAGATCAACCATTAAGGGGGGTAGAAATCCGAAATTCACAAAATGTTGAAATTGGCGGTGTAATCATAGTCAATCCTAAACATTATTCTATTTACGGAGGTCAGTCAAATAACATAACTATCAGGAATATCAAATCGTTTAGCTCGAACGGGTGGAGTGACGGGATTGATCTGATGAGTTGTTCTGATGTAACTATTGATGATGTATTTATGCGTAATTCTGATGACTGTATTGCTATTTACGGACATCGCTGGGAGTTTTACGGAAATGCAAGGAATTATAAGGTTACCAACTCGATTCTTTGGGCTGATGTCGCTCATCCTATAAATATTGGTTTACATGGAAATACCGAAAATGCAGCAGAAGTAATCGAAAAACTTCATTTCAAAAATATTGACATCCTGGAGCAGGATGAGGATGATCCCAACTATCAGGGTTGTATTGCGATAAGCGATGGTGACTTTAACAGCGTCAAAAATATAACATTCGAAGATATTCGGATTGACGATTTTGAGGAGGGACAATTACTGAATCTACGGGTGGTAAATAACCCCAAATATAATTCAGGTCCGGGGCAGGGTATAGAAAATATCCTCTTTAAAAACATAAGCTACAGCGGCGTAAACCTTATACCTTCTGTTATTGCAGGTTTAGATGATGAGCATAGTATAAAGAATATCAGGTTCGAAAACTTAAAAGTGAATGGTAGCGTAGTTCTTAATGCAGATTCAGCAAATATCAGGATTGGGAAATACACCAAGGGAATTGCTTTTAGCAAATAAATGTGCTGATGATTGCAAAAAAAGAAAACTGCTTCGTCAAAAAAACGAAGCGGTTTTCTTTTTCTTTTTGGTCGTTTTTTAATGCTATGGAAGAGCTAAGTAAGTGGTGGCTAGTGAAGACACCAACCACGGCATCTTCCGGTGCTGGTATCCCCGCGAGCACCTTTAAATTTCTTAAGTTAATTAGATTGAGG
>Ga0307408_100003050_pt1 | contig 11569 bp, 16 predicted proteins | sample 322Cmetagenome_FD_202116 | JGI IMG/M metagenome (GOLD analysis project Ga0307408, IMG submission 202116) | Maize rhizosphere microbial communities from greenhouse at UC Davis, California, United States - 322HYB-C-3 | ecosystem: Host-associated > Plants > Roots > Rhizosphere > Soil | place... | reverse complement strand
ACAGGAGGTCGATGTCTCCACGTGTAGCGGCCGTAGCGTCAGCCCTGTTGTTGCGCGGGGAACTCCTGGATGGGACGCAGCTCGATCGTGCCGTACATGGCACCAGGACAGCGGGCTCCCGCCTCGATCGCCTCGTCGACGTTGGCGACATCGAGCACGTAGTAACCGCCAAGCTGTTCCTTCGTCTCTGCAAAAGGTCCGTCTGTGACGACGGGCTTGCCGTCGGCGGCCCGGACCGATGTTGCTGTGGAGGTTGGCTGCAATGCATCGCCCGTTACAAACCAGCCCTTTTCGGTAAGCCAGTCGCCGTAGTCGTACCAGGGCTTGATCTGCGCGGCTTGTTCCTCAGGTGGGGTATTTGCCATCGCCTCAGCCGCAGCTGCCTCGTCGTTGTAGATCAGCAGCAGGTACTTCATTCGCCCTCCTTTGTCACGAGCGGCCCTCTCCGCCCTCTCACCCTACTGACGAACGGGTACGCCATTTCTCGACCGACTCAGCAATCCCAGTCATTGTTGACGGGCGTGTTCGGAGAAGAAGCGCACGATCTCAGCGCTGGCGTCCGGGCCGAGGGGATCGGTGTACGAGCAGCCGACGGTACCGCCGGACCAGGCATGACCAGCCCCGTGGACGATCCACTGCTCCAGGAGCACCCGGGTGTCATCTGAGTAGGTGGTCCGCGTATACCCGTGGCCACCGGGTACCTCTCCGCGGGTCACATTGAGGCTGTCACCCGCCGTGAACGCCGTACCAACGCCGAGTCGCTGCTGACGAATGTGGCTTGCGTTGACTACGTTGACGATCTCATCATGATCGCCATGAAAGACGACGAGGGGAATTCTCAATGCGTCTTGCCCCGACGCCGAACTCCCTCCTCGCATCAAGGCGAATGCAGATGGCACGTCGTGCGCAGCGCCGTACGGCAATCCGGAGTGCACGCCCGCGGCAGCGTATAGATGCGGATAGGTGGCGGCCATGACTACCGCCATAGCCGCGCCAGCGGAAAAGCCGACAATAAAAACTCGGTCTGGATCGGCGTCGTAGTCACTCATGACCTGTTCGGTGATACCTGCAATCAGAGCGGGCTCGCCGTGGCCAGCCTGCTGGTCCTGCGGGCGGAACCAATTCCAGTACCGCATGGGATTTGCCCGGGCATCCTGCTCGGGATAAACCACGAGGAAGTGATGCAGATCTGCAAGCACATTCATGCCCGTCCCCGCGGCATAGTCGAGCACCGCTTGCGTACCGCCGTGGAGCATGACAATGACCGGTACGCCTTGGTTGGGGCAATCAGGCGGAACGTAGACCTTGTATCGCCTGGCGCCCGAACCGCTTGAATACATTCCGTCGAGAAGCACACCCGCCCCGAGCCTGCCTGGCGGCGGTGCTTGACCCGGTAGCACGGCTGAGTTCTGCAAGGGGATCTTGAAGTCCTGCGGGCCGCCGAACGACCGACGAAGAGCCGTCGGAACGCTTCTCAACGGGTTCCCTCCAATGATCTTGCCTGGTGAAGCCGACTGAGCAACCGGAGGTGGCGACGAGGATGGCACCGGGCTCTGTATTGGACTCCGCATCGAGGGTAACCCGATGGTCCGCTGGATACGTTCGGTTGCCTCGGCAAGTCGCCCGGCTCTGGTGAGGTTGAGCGCTTGCACCATTTCGTGCTGATCGAGACCCGTCATGGGCGTACTCCTTACTACTGCTCACTACTCCGGTTATTGGATGCGATGCCGTAATGCGGCCTTCACTTCGGGACTTGCGCGAAAGGCACCCAAGACCTCGACCGATTCGATCGTCGCGAGCGCCAGCTCCGGAGTCACGTCATCAGCAATCGTCGCCAGGCCGAGAACTCGAATCTGCAGACGACGGCCGGAGGTGCGAACCTCTTCAAGCTGCTGCCGTGTGTAGTTTTCCAAGCCCAGCACAATCGTCTTGCGTTCGACAGTCCGGTGCAGGGCATCAGCATGCACGGCGAGCTGAGCGCGAACTGCGGTGCGAAGAAAGTCGGTTCGATTCGCATAGAACCCCTCCTGCACGAGCAGGTCGATCTGGCCCAGATCCACCAACCCAAGATTGAGCGTGATTTTCTCGGTCTTCTCTGCTTCTGACATCCTGTCACCATCCTCTCACCATCCCACGGGATGGTCAAGTCTGCTAATGGGCTGTTGACAACCTTTGATGAAGTAGTGGATCGCTGCGGCCATGTCGGTCGATGCTCGAAGGATCACGCGACCATCGATGGTGATCACGCTCCTGGCCAGGCGCTTGCCATGGACCAGAGTCTGCCCACAGGTACGATCTCGGCGTGGGTAAGTCGGCTGAAGTGCCAGGCCCGCGCGGGTCGCGTTGGATGGGCTTGGCGCCGCAACTGCAACGCGACCAGCTCGGTACCTACGAGCAGGCGGTGGCCGAGTACGGCGATGCAGTACGGCTCGTCGTGGGCCCACCGGGACTGCGCCGCCAGCTATATCTCGTGACTCACCCAGACGGCGTCGAACAAGTCCTGGCGGGCGACCCGGACGGCTACTCGAAAAACACGCCCTTTTACGAAGAGATCGCCGCCTACCTTGGCAACGGCCTGCTTACCAGCGGTGGATCGCACTGGCGGCAGCAACGCCGCACAGTCGCGCCGCTGTTTTCCCACCGGCGCATCAACGGCTATGTCGACGTGATGGCCGACGAGGCCGAGCGCTTAGCAGATCGCTGTAGCGTCGCCGCTGCCGCTGGCATTTCCGTCGACGTGAACGCCGCCATGGTCGAATACACGCTTCGTACAGTGGGTCGCATTCTCTTCGGTGCCGACGTCGACGACGCAATACCGGTGATCCGGGCGACGTTCCCGGTGCTGAACGAGCACGTACGCCGCCGAGGCGTGACCCCGCTTAGGCTTCCCCGGCGCTGGCCGACGCCCGTGCAGGTCCGCGCGGCCAGGGCCCAACGAGCGCTGTACGGCGTAGTGGACGACATCATCGATCATCGGGCTGGGGCGACGGACGATTTGATTGCTCCGCTCCCTTCGCTCGCTCCTCCTCAGCACGGCGCGGCGCGATCCGGTCCAGACCTGATTTCGCTGCTCCTCACTGCCCGCGACCCCGAGACCGGCGCCCCAATGAGCAATCAAGAGGTACGCGACCAAGTCTTGATTTTCCTGCTGGCTGGGCATGAGACGACCTCGACGGGGCTGACGTTCACGATGCACTTGCTGGGCCGCCATCCCGACGTGCAGGCGGCGGTGCACCGGGAGATCACCGATGTGCTTGTCGGCCACGCGCCGCGCGTCGACGATATTCCCCGGCTGAACCTCACCGCTATGGCGATAAAGGAAGCCATGCGGCTCTATCCACCGGCGTACTCGTTCGGCCGGGTAGCCGAACATGAGGTGACCATCGGTGGCCGGCGCATCCCAGCCGGGTCCCTCATCCTGCTCAGTCCGTGGGCTACCCAACGACGTCCAGACCTCTGGCCCGATCCGCAACGGTTTGATCCTGCACGCTTCGAGCCGGCTGCAGAGCACGCCCGCCCGCGGTACGCCTACTTCCCCTTCGCCGGCGGTCTCCGCGGCTGCATTGGTGGTCATTTCGCGATGACTGAGGCGGTCATCGCGATCGCCAGTGTGCTGGCCCGATTTTCGGTGAGCTCTGAGTTGCCGGAGATCCCGTTGAGCACCGACATCACGCTACGACCTGCCATTCCAGTACGGTGCCGGCTCGAGCTCCGGCAGCCTGCTCCGGTGTCGCCGCGATAGCTGCCATGACCGACTCGTCCGCCAACGACTTCACGCTGCGCCCCATCGGACGCGTCGGAAGCCCGCTGACTTCGGCGGCCGACGCGCCACGTCAGGGTGACGAAGGTGCACCAGACGCCTACCTGATCTTGGACTCTGAGATCCGGGCGGGCCTGGATGGCATTGCAGTCGGTGACGAAATCATCGTGCTGAGCTGGCTGCATGAGGCCGACCGCAGCATCTTGCGAGTGCATCCCCGCGGAGACCTAAGTCGACCCAAGGAAGGAGTGTTCAACACTCGATCCGCAAGCCGGCCCAACCCGATCGGCTTGCATCGGGTACGCGTACTCGGCGTAGACGGCCTACGCGTGCAGGTAAGCGGTCTGGAAGCGATCGATGGAACTCCGATCCTCGACCTCAAGCCGGTCCTCGGCAGTATCCAGGAACGCTAGCCGTATCTCAAGAAACGGTTGAGGCCGAGATCGCCCGCAGCACACCGTTCACGAACGCCGGCGATTCGTTAGTGGAGAGGTCCGAGACGAGCTGGACTGCTTCCGCGACCGCGACTGCATCGGGCACGTCACCGTAGTCGATTTCATACACCGCGATTCGCAGCACATTGCGATCTACCCGAGGCATCCGCGGCAACGTCCAGCCGGGAGCCAAGCAGGCGCTGATCCGGGCGTCGATCTCTGCCGCATGGGCAGCAACACTCCGTACCAGCTCAGCTGTGTACTCGCGCACCGGCGGGCTGGCTGCGGCCGCCCGCTCCTCCAAGGTTGCGACCGGATCTGTGCCACGCAGCTCTGCCTCGAACAAGATGTCTAGCGCCCGCTTCCGGGCCTTACTACGTGACGAGCCGGCAGCCATGATCAGCTGCCGACGCGTCCCAAGTACTCACCGCTTCGGGTGTCTACCTTGACCTTCTCGCCGGTGGTCAAAAAGAGCGGAACTTGGATCTGCAATCCGGTTTCGACGGTTGCAGGCTTGGTGCCGCCGGTGCTCCGGTCACCCTGCAAGCCGGGTTCGGTGTAGGTGACCGCCAATTCGACCGAGGCGGGCAGCTCAATGTAGAGCGGCGTGCCATTGTGCAGTGCCACGGTTGCCACCTGCTCTTCGAGCAGGTAGTTCTTCGCCTCACCGACTGTCTCGTCCGGGATGGTCAGCTGGTCGTAGGTGCTGGTGTCCATGAACACGAAGCCCGAACCGTCGTGGTAGAGGTACTGCATGTCGCGGCGGTCAACATTGGCCGTGTCGACCTTGGTGTCAGCGTTGAACGTCTTGTCGACGACCTTGCCGGACAGCACATGCTTCAGCTTGGTGCGTACCACCGTATTGCCCTTGCCGGGCTTGTGGTGCTGAAACCAGACCACGGACCACAATTGCCCATCCAGGTCCAGCACCATGCCGTTCTTTAAATCGTTCGTCGACGCCACGCCTCGTCACCCTTCTTTTTGAGCTGCTGCCGCCCCCACTGGCAGCCGCCCAGTTTAGACCCAAGCTGTACGTGGTCAGACCACGCTGAAACCCGGGCGGAGAGTAGCTCTGCCGGTAAGCGCCAGCATCATCTCGGCGCCGCGACCGAACAACACGGCTGCGGTGGCGGCGACTCTGGCGACCTGGCTCAGCAACTGGTCACTGAACTCTGGGCCTTCGATGTCGGGTACCGCCGCCGCGATATCGAGGCTGTGCACCACCAGCTCGAAGCTTCGGGTGGGCAGGTAGTTTTCCAGCAGCATCCCTCCAGCTGCAGTGTTGATCAGCGGATTGCCAGCGGTTTCGGCCAGCACAGGTACGCGCTCGGCGAGGGCATCGATAATCTCGGCCGGGTTGTCTCCGAGCGCCTTTCCCGCCGCCACACCGCGGCCAACCACGCCCTCAGGGTCGAGCCCGGCCACCGCCACGTAGTAGGCCGCTGGGGTTGGCGCTGCTTCGGTGTCAGCAGGCTGACCAAGGTAGGTCTCGACTGTGACGAGTGATCGCGCGGTGTGCCCGACCAAGGACCGCAGGTTCCACTCCCCCAGTCCAGGACCGTCCCAGCGGTCTGCCGGGATAGGGCGTACCAGGTCGGCGAAGGTCCGCGCTGCCTCCGCGAAGGTTTCCCGAACATTGAGCTCACCCCAGGCTTCGTTCATGGCGGAATCATCGCCTAGGCTGCAACGGCGGCGTACGCGGCACGCAACAGGTCCTTCGCTGGTGCCGCGAGAATCTCCGCGCTGGCCAGCCCGTTCAAGATCACAAATCGCAACACTGAACCCCGGGTCTTCTTATCGAGCGCCATCGTGTGCATGAGGTCGTCGAACGCATCAGCCGGATAGCTCGTCGGCAAACCGACGCGCGACAGCACCTCGCGATGCCGCGTAGCCGTTTGCTGGTCGAGTCGGCCAGCCAGCCTGGCTAGCTCGGCGGCAAAGATCATGCCAACGCTGACCGCCTCGCCGTGTCGCCATGCGAAATGCTCGCGGCGCTCGATTGCGTGACCGAGTGTATGGCCATAGTTCAGTAGTTCCCGGCCGACCGCCGAGCCAGTCGACGTAGCCTCTCGGAAGTCCGCTGTCACGACCCGCGCCTTGACCGACACCGCCCGCTCGACGAGCTCGCGGAGCATGATCGAATCAGACCGCACTGCCGCTGCCGGGTCCGATTCGATCATGGTCAAGATCTCGGGGTCGGCGATGAAGCCGCATTTGATCACTTCAGCGAGGCCGGCCACCAAGTCCGCGGTCGGCAATGTGCCGAGTGCAGCGAGATCACAAATCACGCCAACCGGCTCGTAGAAGCAACCGACAAGGTTCTTGCCTTCCGCGGTGTTGATCCCGGTCTTGCCCCCGACAGCCGCGTCGACCATGCCCAGCAGCGTCGTTGGAACCATGACCAGTTGTACTCCGCGCAGCCAGGTCGCTGCCACAAACCCAGCCAGGTCAGTTGTCGCACCACCGCCCAGTCCAACGACCGCGTCGGAGCGAGTAAAGCCGGCGTTTCCGAGAATCGACCAGCAACGCTCGGCAACTGCGACGCTCTTCGCTGCCTCGGCGTCAGGTACATCAATGCGCATGGGCTCCAAACCAGCGGTGCTCAGCAGGTGTACCAAACGCTCGGCCGTCTTGATCATCGTCGGCGGATGCAGCAACGCCACCTGTTGCACGCCCGGGCGCAGTAGGCCAGGCACCTCGGCCAGCAGATCGTAGCCGAGGAAAACCTGATACGGCCGTTCTGCTTCGACAGCAATCCGGGTCGGCTCAGTGCTGGGCGGCATGCGCGTTCATGATCATCTCGACGACTTTGGCAGGCGTTGTGTGGTCGGTGTCGACAACCTCGTTTCCCACCTCTCGATAGAGAGCAGCTCGCTCGTCGAGCAGCTTCCGCAACTGACCTCGGACGTTGCCGAGGAGCAGCGGGCGTGCGGTATCGAGCCCGACACGCTTCACCGACTGAGCCAGACCGACCTTCAGCCAGACCACTCGATGATCACGTAGCGCAGCCCGCGTGGTTGCCGAGAGCACCGCCCCGCCGCCGAGCGACAACACGCCGGGCAGTGGCAGGAGTTCAGCAGTGATCTGTTCTTCCAGGGCTCGGAAGGTCGGCTCTCCGTCGTCTGTGAAGATCTCACTGATGGACTTTCCGGTCCGCTCGACGATTACGGCGTCGACATCGCGGAAGGGTACGCCGAGCCGTTCGGCTAGCAACGCTCCAACGGTGCTCTTTCCCGAGCCGGGGGCACCAACAAGGACAAGCGTGCTCATGGCTGCGCTAATGACTGGGTTCGCACCTGAAGCCCGCGATCGGCGAGTTGTTTGAGGTAGCTCTCGAAGTTGCGCCTGGTTTCAGCGACAGAGTCGCCGCCGAACTTCTCCAAGGCCGCGTTGGCCAGCACCAGGGCGACCATCGCCTCCGCAACCACGCCGGCCGCCGGGACGGCGCATACATCTGAGCGCTGATGATGGGCCACTGCTGGCTCGCCCGTCGTAATGTCAACCGTACGGAGAGGCCGCGGGATCGTCGAGATTGGCTTCATCGCTGCGCGTACTCGCAGCACCTCCCCGGTGCTCATGCCGCCCTCGGTGCCACCCGATCGATGCGATGCCCGACTAATGCCGTGTTCACCGGGCACGATCTCGTCGTGGGCGGTGCTGCCCCGGCTGCGTGCGAGCTCGAATCCGTCACCTATCTCGACACCCTTGATGGCCTGGATTCCCATAAGTGCCGCCGCTAGCTGTGCGTCCAAGCGGCGATCCCAGTGAACGTGCGAACCCAGACCGGGCGGCAGGCCCCAGACAACCACCTCCACGACTCCGCCGAGTGTGTCTCCGTCTTTTTGCGCGCGCTCTACTTCGGCGACCATTTCGCCGCTGGCCGTCTGGTCGAAGCAGCGAACCGGATCCTCATCAATGGTGGCCAGGGCCGTAGCTGAAGGGATCACTCCAGCGGGCGCCCGAGCCGTACCGAGCTCAACGACGTGACTGAGCACGCTGACGCCCAGGGCCTGTTGCAAGAACGCGTAGGCGACCCGACCCAACGCGACCCTTGCCGCCGTCTCCCTAGCGCTGGCCCGTTCCAGGACAGGCCGAGATTCCTCGAAGTCGTACTTCTGCATTCCCACCAGATCCGCATGGCCTGGGCGGGGCCGGGTGAGTGCCGCGTTGCGTGCCTGTCCCTCCAGCTCATCTAGTGATACCGGATCGGCCGCCATCACTGTCTGCCACTTCGGCCACTCCGAGTTCGCCACCTGGATCGCGATCGGGCCGCCCTGAGTCTCGCCGTGCCGCATGCCGCCTAGAACGGTTACCGCGTCTGCCTCGAACTTCATCCGGGCACCGCGACCAAAGCCGAGCCGACGGCGCGCCAGGGCATCAGAGATGTCGCCACTGGTAATGGACACATGAGCGGGCAATCCTTCGAGGATTGCTACCAGTGCCGGACCGTGCGACTCGCCGGCTGTGAGCCATCTGAGCATGATCAGCAGTCTTCCACGTACTCCGAGTTGTCAGCGTCCATGGTGGCTCAAGCGACCATCATGCCGACAACTCGGCTGGGAGTGCGGCGTAGAGGAGTTCGGCGGCAACGGAGCGGCCGGTCATCAGTTCAATCTGCAACAGGGCCTGACCGATGAGCAGGTCCCGGCCACTAATGACCGTGCAGCCGGCCTGCTGAGCGGTCGTTGCCAGGACAGTCGGCCAAGGATCGTAGATGGCGTCGACGATCAGCGGTGCGCTGTCGGCAACCGAAGGCGCGATGGTGTCGGCGGCACCTGAGACCACTGTCGAAACCGCAAGGTTGGTCTGCGGGAGTCGGGCCCACCATGGCCTGATCTCCAGCTCTACGCCCAGCTCTCGGCTCAGCGCTCGGAGCGGTTCGGCCCTGGACGGCGTACGCGCTGCAACTGTTACCTGCTGCGCACCGAGCTGGGCCGCGGCAATGAGTGCTGCACTCGCCGTGGCCCCAGCACCCAAGATCGTCACCCGTGGCAGCGGCACTGTCGTCACCTGACGAACTGCCCAGGCCAAGCCGCCCACATCAGTGTTGTAGACCCGGCGGGTATCCGCTTCCAAGATCAGTGTGTTACCCGCGCCGGCCAGCTGGGCAAGTTGATCAACCTCCCCAAGTTCCAGGACGGCAACCTTGAGCGGCATGGTCAAGCTAAGACCACGCCAGGATTCGTCGAGCCCCGCGACAAAGGGCGCGAGTCGGTGCTGATCAATCTCCAGCTTGTCGTAGGTCCAGTTCAACCCGAGCTGGGTGTACGCAGCCCTATGCAGAGCGGGTGAAAGTGAATGCTCAATGGGTGAACCAAGAACCGCGCAGCGACGGACGTCACCCAGCGAATCACGGTTAGGTATCACAGCGACCAGGATGGGATTGGCACCAGGCCTGGAACTCCTGCCGGATCTTCTCGAAGTCCGCTTGGTTGTCCGCGAACTTCGTCTCGCCGGTATCGAAGTTCACCGTGACGAAATAGAGCCACTTACCCTTCTCCGGCTTGGCGGCCGCCTCTAAAGCTGCCTTGCCGGGTGCGGAGATCGGCCCAGGCGGCAGTCCCTTGTAGCGGTAGGTGTTGTACTTCGACTTGCTCTTGCGATCCTGCTTCGAGGTGGTGTTCGTTTTGAGGTTTTCGGCGTAGATCACCGTCGAATCGAGCCTGAGCTTCATTCCCTTGTCGAGCCGGTTGTAGAGCACCCGCGCCACCTTCGCGCGGTACTCCTCACGATTCACCTCTCGCTCGATGATGCTGGCCACGGTAAGCACCTCGTACGGAGATCGCTTGAGCTTTTTTGCTGCAGCGTCAAACTCGGTCTCGCGGGTCACGGACTTGTACTGACTGACCATCTGCTACAGCGTCGAGGTCGCCGTTGAGTCGGCAGTCAGCTCGTATGTGTCTGGGAAGAGGAAACCTTCGGGCCGATTCTTGGCGTACTTGGGCAATTTGAGGGCTTTCGGCTTTGCCAAGGCTTTCTCAAACGCCGATTTCTTGATCTTGGTACGCTTCGCCAGCGCATCCACTTGGGCACTGAGACGCATGCCCTCTGGAATCGTGAACTGTAGGCGGATCTTCGAACTACCCGGATTGATCAGCAGCCGCAGTGCGTCAAGGGCCTGCATCTGCGTTCTCATGAGGTATCTGCCAGCCTGAACGCTGGTTGCTCGTTCCTCGCCGCGTACCGCCCTGTCCCAGGCCTTCTTCGACTTGACGACGTCCTTCTCGACGAGGATTCCGCCAATCACATCCAAGGAGGCGCCTTCTGGTACGTCGATGAGGATCTTGGCGTTGCCGGGCCCGGGATAGTCGGGAACCTCACCAAAGGTGGACAGGAAGGTGCTGGCTTTGTCCCAGACAAAGTAGCCGCCGAACATCAGTACTGCGGCTGCCACCAGAACGGCAAGGCAGCCCTTGCCGGTCTTGATCATTTCTCTCGCCTGGCTCGGTTCGACCTCGGGGTCGAGCATCGATGACACGCTGGGTGATCTCCCTCAGGTCTGCAGAGGCCTCTCCTGCCGTGAGCCGCCAGCAGGTCGGGCCCGTCGGGTGGCCGGGCCGCCAGGAGCTGATACTAACTCCCCCACGGCCTCGCGGGAGCCCCCTAGTCAGGTGAGTCATTTGGTTCACTTCACTGCCCCTGTGCTAACGGATTGCTAACCGGCCGGAGCAAACTGCGACATCCTCGGCCGCATCCTCATGCAAACCGGCAACGACGTGGCTGTATGTGTCGAGCGTGATGGCGATGTTGGCGTAGCCCAACCGTTCCTGCACCACCTTCGGATGGATGCCGGCCTGCAGCGCCAGGGTTGCCCAGCCGTGCCTAAGGTCATGCAGCCGGATTCGCGGCAGTCCGATCCTGGCCACACTGTCTCCAGGAAGCCACGCGAGAACCGCTCAGGGTGCAGCACGGTCCCGCCTGGGTGGCAGAAGACAAGGTCGTTGTCGGTCCACTTGCGCCCATCAGCAACCGCTCCGCGGCCTGCCGCCTACGGTGCTCCCTAAGCGCGGCGACAGTGCCACTGTCAAGGTGACGGTGCGCCGCCCCTTCGCCGTCTTTGGTGTGCCGATCATCACCGTGTGCCTGATAGCAATGACCGTCGGCCGGATCGACGCGCGGCCGGCGTCAAGGTCGAGATCAGACCCACCGCAATCCCAACGCTTCGCCACGCCGCAATCCTGTTGTGGCGAGCAGGAGATAGCGGAAGAAGGTCGAGATACTCGAACGCGCTGGGCAGATGGTGTTGGCCGCGCACCGCACCCCGGTCGGGTCCGGTTTGACGGCGGTTAGCGTCGAGACCTCACCCTGGACCCGCCGAACCGGATGGGCTTCCGGTTGCTCCGCGGCCCCGTGCCCCACGTGATCGAGACCTTCG
>Ga0307408_100003049_pt1 | contig 11570 bp, 15 predicted proteins | sample 322Cmetagenome_FD_202116 | JGI IMG/M metagenome (GOLD analysis project Ga0307408, IMG submission 202116) | Maize rhizosphere microbial communities from greenhouse at UC Davis, California, United States - 322HYB-C-3 | ecosystem: Host-associated > Plants > Roots > Rhizosphere > Soil | place... | reverse complement strand
GAACAGGCCTGCGGCATCGACCGTCATGCGCGGGAAGCGGCCAGGGTCCTTCTGGAACAACTGGCGCATTTGCCAGTCGCGGGCGTCGTGGGCGTGGATTTCAAGGGCCTGGTAGGCCGCAGTGGAAGTCAGGGCGGGCAAGCGCATAATGTCCTGTGGCATATGGTTTTATGAATTGTGTTTAACTATACAGCAAAAACAGGTAAATTCACTACAAATCTTTTATTGCATTGGCGTTTGCAGGGGCTTTGAGGCGCAATTTGATGCGGTGGGAGCGCTCGCAGTCGGAAATTTTGTAGTAAAATTTCCGTAAATTCATTGAAAAGGAACGATCATGCCGTTGCATCCAGTCCTGGAAAAAGTCACCGCACGCGTCATCCAGCGCAGCCGCGTCTCCCGCGGCGCCTACCTGGCGCACCTCCAGGCGGCCCGCGTCAAAGGCCGCACCCAGCGCGGAACCCTGTCCTGCACGAACCTGGCGCACGGTTTTGCCGCGTTCCCGGCGAACGATAAACTGATCCTGAAGGAAGTGAAGCAGCCTTCCGTGGCGATCATCTCCGCCTATAACGACATGCTGTCGGCGCACCAGCCGTTCGAGACCTTCCCGGCCATCATCAAGGATGCGGTGCGCAAGGTTGGCGCGGTGGCGCAGTACGCGGGCGGCACCCCGGCCATGTGCGACGGCGTGACCCAGGGCCAGCCGGGCATGGAGCTGTCGCTGTTCTCGCGCGATGCGATTGCCATGTCGGCGGCCATCGGCCTGTCGCACAATATGTTCGACTCCGTGCTGTACCTGGGCGTGTGCGACAAGATCGTGCCTGGCCTGCTGATCGGCGCGCTGCACTTCGGCCACCTGCCGGCGGTATTCGTGCCGGCCGGTCCAATGACTTCCGGGCTGTCGAACAAGGAGAAAGCGGCGATCCGCCAACGCTATGCGCAAGGCAAGGCGACCCGCGAGGAACTGCTGGAAGGCGAGGCCCAGTCCTATCACGGCGCCGGCACCTGTACCTTCTACGGTACCGCCAACTCCAACCAGCTGCTGATGGAGATCATGGGCCTGCACCTGCCGGGCGCGGCCTTCATCAACCCGGGCACCCCGCTGCGCGATGCACTGACTGCCGCTGCTGCCCAGCGCGCGGCGCAGATCACCGAGATGGGCAGCGAGTACATCCCGGTCGGGCATATCGTGGACGAGAAGTCCATCATCAACGCCGTGGTGGGCCTGCTGGCCACCGGCGGCTCGACCAACCACACCCTGCACCTGGTGGCGATCGCCAAGGCGGCCGGCGTGGTGATCGACTGGGACGATTTCAATGAGCTGTCGGCCGTGGTGCCGCTGCTGTGCCGCATCTACCCGAACGGCGATGCGGACGTGAACCACTTCCACGCCGCCGGCGGCACCGGCTTCGTGATCCGCGAACTGCTGGACGCGGGCCTGCTGCACGACGACGTCAACACCATCCTGGGCAAGGGCCTGCGCGCGCACTGCGCCGAGCCATTCCTGAACGACGATGCGAGCGGCGTGATCTTCAAGGAAGCGCCGCTGAAGAGCGCCGACGAGAAGGTACTGCGCGGAGCGGCCGATCCGTTCTCGAAAGACGGCGGCATGGTGCTGGTGCAGGGCAACCTGGGCCGCGCCATCATGAAGGTTTCGGCTGTGAAGGAAGAACATCGCAGCGTGGAAGCGCCTGCGCTGGTGTTCGACTCCCAGGAAGCCTTCATGGCCGCCTACAAGGCCGGCAAGCTGGATCGCGACTTCGTGGCCGTGATCCGCTTCCAGGGCCCGAAAGCCAACGGCATGCCTGAACTGCACGCACTGACGCCGGCGCTGGCCAACCTGCAGGACGCCGGCCGCAAGGTGGCGCTGGTCACCGACGGCCGCATGTCCGGCGCTTCCGGCAAGGTGCCTGCGGCCATCCACGTTTCGCCGGAAATCCTGGCTGGCGGTCCACTGGGCCTGGTGCGCGACGGCGACATCATCCGCCTCGACGCCGCCAGCGGCACGCTGGAAGCGCTGGTATCGTCCGACGCGTGGCACGGCCGCTCGATGGCGCAGGCCGACCTGTCGCCCAACCAGATCGGCATGGGCCGCGAACTGTTCTCCATGTTCCGCAATACCGTGTGCGCTGCGGAGCAGGGTGCCACCAGCTTCCCGCTGCCGTCGCCGATCCAGACCACCGTGCCTTTGCACGGCGAAGATAACGTGGGCAATACCGTGCCCGGTTCCGATGAAGATTTCCTTGCCAAGAAAGCCTGAGATATGACCCTGCTCGAGATAATGCGTACTTCGGCCGTGATCCCTGTGATTGCGATTGACGATCCTGACCACGCCGTGCCGCTGGCGAAAGCCCTGGTGGCAGGCGGCATCCGCGTGCTGGAAGTGACCCTGCGCACCCAGCACGGCCTGGGTGCGATCCGTGCCATGAGCCAGGTCGAAGGAGCCATCGTCGGTGTCGGCACGCTGACCCAGCCCGAGGAATTCGCCGCGGCGCGCGATGCTGGCGCGGTGTTCGGCGTGTCGCCTGGGCTGACCGACGCCCTGATCGGCGCCGCCAAGTCGAGCGGCCTGCCGCTGCTGCCTGGCGTGATGACCCCGTCCGAAGTGATGAAGGCGCGCGAGCAGGGCTTCAAGCAGCTGAAGCTGTTCCCGGCGGTTCCTGCCGGGGGCGTCGGCATGCTGAACGCAATTGCCGGCCCGTTGTCGGACGTGGTGTTCTGCCCGACCGGCGGCATTTCGCAAGATACCGCGCCGGCCTTCCTGTCGCTGAAGAACGTAGCCTGCGTGGGCGGCTCCTGGCTGACTCCGAAAGACGCCATGCAAGCCGGCGACTGGGACCGCATCACCGCCATCGCCAAGGCGGCCAGCGCGCTGCGCCACTGATGGAGGTCATCGCCCGGCCATTGACGTCGGGTGAGATCGCGCTGGCCCGGCTGGTGTTCGGCGGCGCGATCGATTACAAGCGGGTGCGTATCCATAACACCCGCTTCATTCCTTTCCTGCAGCGCAAGGACGTCTGCATCACGCCAAACGGCGAACTGTATTTCCATATCTCCCGCTACCGCCCGGACTTCTCGCTCGCCACCGAAAGAGAACAGCACTGGTTCATGCACGAGATGGCCCATGTCTGGCAGCACCAGCTTGGCTATCCGGTGATGTGGCGCGGCGCCATCAGGATTGGGCTGAGCTACGATTACGAGGTTTCGCCCAACCTGCGGCTATGCGACTTCAATATGGAGGCGCAGGCCGAAGTGCTGGCCGACTACTTCGCAATGGTCTTCCTGCACAAGGTAGACGCGGGCCTCTACTGCGACATGCTGCGTGATTTCCTGCGCGATCCCTCATCCCGCGCCAACCTGCCGCGTATATTTTTTGCTAACAGTGTGCTATCGTAGTTGCTTTAGGGCACACTTTTACCGGCCATGACGAACCCATACCAGGCACCCGTTGCCGATCTCGATCTTCCAGCTCAGGACGGCATTCATACAGACCAGCAAGTTGGCGGCTTCTGGCTGCGCGTCGCCGCCAAGCTTCTCGACTTTGTCATCATGTTGCCCTTGGTTGGCTTGACGTATTGGCTCAGCACCACTTCGCGCTTTTTCTACCTGGCCTGGGTTGTTCCCGGCATCATTGCCGGCCTGCTTTATTCGGTCTACCTGGTACGCCGCTACGGCGGTACGCCAGGCAAGCTGGTGATGAAATTGCGCGTCCAGATGAAAGATGGTTCGCCGGTTACGTTCACGGCAGCCCTGATTCGGGAAGCGCCGGTCATGCTGTTGGGTGCGGCGATCAATCTTGGCCTTGGCCTCTCGGCCCTGGCGATGGATGACGGTATTTACCTCAACTATGGTTTTATGGCGCGCAGCCAAGCCTTGATGGCGTCGGGCCCGGGCTGGCTGACGGCGGTGAATTGGAGCATGCAGGGTTGGACCTGGGTTGGGGCGATTGTCATGCTGCTGAATTCGCGCCGCCGCGCCGTACATGACTTCCTGGCCGGCACCGTCGTCGTAAAAGTCGAGCGCAGGGGCTGATGAGCGCAGGTGGATTGTTTGCAACCCTATGACTGAACGCCGCCCATCGCCGCTGGTTGCCGCTTTTGGTGGTGCTTTACTGGGCGTGCTGATCGCCACCATGGCGAAGGGAGCGGTCTTCGGATGGGATGGCGGGCGTGGCGAATGGGCCTGGCTGAATGCATTGCTCGGGATGCTGGGTGGCCCAATGTTGTTGGCCCTCGATTACCTGACCATTTCGGGCAAGGGCCCGCGAGGATCCGAACTGGTTGCGCTGCCCTGGGCCGGCATTGGTGCCGCACTCGGCGCCATTGTGGGTGTCCTGAGCAATAAGGAGCAGTAGGCTGTGGCTGTTATTTTGCTAATGATGTGATATCGTTATTGCCCCGTAGATTCCACATCATTCTCAATGCAGAAAACTGCACTGATCATCGTCGACATGCAGGTCGGCATGAGCTGGCCGGATCCGGCCGAGCGCAACAACCATCAGGCGGAGCAGGTCATCGCCGGCTTGCTTGGGCAGTGGCGCCGGCACGACGCTCCGGTGGTCCATATCCGTCATATGTCGCGCACCGTGGGATCGCCATTCTGGCCGGGCCAGCCAGGCGCGGAATTCCAGCCCGCGCTGGCGCCGCTAGCAGGCGAACATGTGGTGGAAAAGAATGTGCCCGACGCCTTTATCAATACCGGTCTGGAACGCTGGCTGCACGCGCGCGGGATTTCGTCCGTGCTGCTGGTTGGCGTCAGCACCAACAACTCGGTGGAAGCCACGGCCCGCACTGGCGGCAACCTTGGCTTGAAAGTCTTTGTCGCCGCTGATGGATGCTATGCCTACGCGCAAACAGACTTCGACGGCGTGCATCGCAGCCCGCAGGAAGTACATGCCATGGCCTTGTCCAACCTGCACGGTGAATACGCAACAGTCATCCAGTCGCAGGACGCCATTTCACGATTGCTATAAGAAAGATTAGGGGAGCATTGATGGGACTCGAGATTGAAGCAGCTGGCGACCTGGTGACCGCCAGCCTGGTGGCCAAAGAGGTGGAAGGGGACGCAGGCAAGAAAGGCGAACATGCACACGGCGCACCGTGCGCCAACTGTGGCATACCAGTCACCGCTAGCTATTGCGGCAATTGCGGCCAGAAGGGCCATTTGCACAAGTCTGTTCTGCACCTGGGCGAGGAGTTGATCCACGGCCTGCTGCACTTCGATACCAAAGGCTGGCGCACCTTGCCGCTGCTGATCGCTCGTCCAGGCCAGCTTACGCGCCGCTATATCGACGGCCAACGCACGCGCTTCGTCTCGCCGCTGGCTCTGTTCCTGTTCATGATGTTCTTTATGTTCTTCGTCTTTTCGCTGACGATGGGCACCAGCGCCGGCCCCGGCACGGGCAAGCCCGCTGACGGCAAGAACGGCAAGGCCGCCTTCGAGCAGAAGATGAACGAGAAGATCGCTGACCAGAAAGAATTGGTTGCCGAGGCGGAGGCGGACCTCAAGGCGGCGGAACCTGGCACCGCCGAAGTCCCGAAAGCGCAGCACAGGCTGGAAGAAGCGAAGAAAACGCTCGATGGCCTGAATAGCGCGCTGGCGGCCGGTAAGCTTGCCATGACCGGCACCGCGAAGTTCACCGAAACGATCAAGCCAGCCGGCAAGGATGGCGGCAAAGAGGCCGCGACGGAAAGCGTGCAAACAAAGGAGCCAGGCATTCTTGAGGAAATCCTGCAGGATGTCACCGTTGAGATGACAGGCCAGGAAACTGCTGGCAACCAGGACGACAAGCATTCCAAGTCCGGCTGGATCGGCAAGGGCATCAAGCACGCTGTCGACAATCCGGAGTTGGCCAAATACAAGCTGAAGAACGCGGCTTACAAGTATTCCTTCCTGCTGGTGCCGATCTCGATGCCGTTCCTGTGGCTGATGTTCTTCTGGCGCCGCGGCGTGACGATGTACGACCATGCCGTGTTCTCGCTGTATTCGCTGTCGTTCATGTCGCTGCTGTTCACCACCGTCGCGACACTTGGCTACTTCGAGTTCGGCGGCCTGGCTGCCAGCATGTTCGCCTTCATCCCGCCGGTGCACATGTTCCTGCAACTGCGCGGCGCCTACGGCCTGTCGCGTTTCGGCGCGCTGTGGCGGACCTGCTTCCTGTTGCTGATGACGTTCATTGTGCTGACCATGTACGCCCTGGTGGTGCTCGCACTTTCCGCAACATAAGGCCCCATGACGTTCTGGTCGTTTTCGGAAGATTATCCGTGCACGCCCTGAGGGACTACTCCTTCAATAGTGCTGCGCCAGCGCGGGCGATCTGGGCGTCTTGCGATGCCTGGACGCCCGCTACGCCGATCGCACCGATCACTTTGCCGTCGGCAACCAGCCGCACGCCGCCTTCCACCGGCAGCGAATCCGGCAGGCCAAGAACGACGGCATTTCCCTTCTCCAGTATATCCTGGTGAAACTTGGTGTCTCGACGGTAGTTGACCGCGTGGCGTGCCTTGCCCTGTGCTACGACGATGGTGGAGTTGGCGGTGTCGTCCATGCGGACGAAGTGCATCAACTGGCCAGCTTCGTCGACCACGGCGATTGATACGTTCCAGTTGTTCTTGCGTGCTTCGGCCTCGGCTGCAGCGGCGATCTGTTTGACCACGCCCAGATTCAGCACGGCCCGTTGTGTGAGCTGGTTGTTGAGGGGCGCGGCATGGGCGGCAAGTGGCAGGGCGGCCGACAGGCAGATCAGGGCAGTTCGCAGCATGGTGGACTCCGAGGTTAGAATGCTCGCAATTCTGTCATAGATCGCATATGAAAGTTGACATTCAACGAATCCGCACTGGCGCTGCAGCCGCCGAGGCGGCGGGCTTCCTGGTGCCGGACCAGCAAACGCTGATCCACCAGAAGGGCTGGCTGAAGATGCTGGCGCCGCGCCTTGCGGGCGGGACTGAGATGCCCTTGCCCCAGGTCGTGAGGCTGGAAGAGGAGATCGCGGAGGCCGATGGCAGCGTGGGTTGGGTTGTGACGCTATGCGCCGGAGCCGGCTGGTTCGCAGGATTCCTGTCGCCGGATACGGCGCGGGAAATCATCGCAACGCCGAACGTTTGCCTGGCAGGGAGCGGTGCGCCTACCGGGTTCGCCGACAAGGAGGGCGAAGGCTATCGCATAACAGGCCGCTGGGACATTGCCAGCGGTGCTCCGATGGCGACGCATTTCACGCTCAATGCAATCCTGCGCGATAGCGGCCGGCCGCTGCTTGGTGAAGATGGTGCGCCGAGGATTCGTGCATTTGTCGTCCCTGCCGGGCAAGTGGTGGTAGAACCGACCTGGGGCAGCTTTGGCATGAAGGGCACCGCGTCGCACAGTTACCGGGTCGAGGGAGCCTGGCTGCCGGCAAGCTGGGGCTTCACTATCGATCCTGCCCACGCGACCGTGCCCGGCACACTGTACCGGTTTCCCTTCATGCTGCTGGCTTGGGTGACGCTGGCAGCCAACCTGTCCGGCATGGCGCGGCATTTCCTGCAATTGGCGCAGGAAACCGTTGCTGCGCGCCGCCAGCCGTCGGCCAGTGCGCAGGATGCGGTGGCGCAGGCTGCGATGGCGCTGGAAGGCGCCCGGGAATGCATGTATGCACTGCTCGACCAGGCTTGGGCACAGGCAGAAGGGGGCAATATCGCCGCGGAGCTGGATGCGCAGCTGCGCGAGGCTTCGATGGCGCTGGTGTTTTCCGCGCGCCGGGCGGTCGGCAATACCTATCCATACTGCGGCCTGCGTGCTGCGCAAGAAGATTCCGACATCAACCGCGTCTGGCGCGATTTTCACACTGCCAGCCAGCATGCCCTGTTCACGCCATGATCGAATTTTTGTTCGAACTCGTTGGGGAATTCCTGCTGCAAGCCTTGGTGGAAGCCTTGGCGGAGCTGGGCCTGCATTCGCTCGGCGAACCTTTCAGGCGCCCACGCAATCCCTGGCTGGCCGGCCTGGGCTACGCGATTTTCGGCGCCATTGCGGGCGGCATCACTCTTTGGCTTTTGCCAGACCACCTGGTGCGCAGTGAAGTGCTGCGCAAGCTTAACCTGCTGGTCACTCCGCTGGCGGCCGGCGGCATGATGTGCCTGATGGGCGCCTGGCGCGCCCGCCGCGGCGACGATGTGCTGCGCATCGACCGTTTCGCCTATGGCTATGTGTTCGCACTGTCGCTGGCGCTGGTTCGTTTTGTTTTTGCACAGTAGGAAGCCGGTCAGCTTCACTGCGAGTGCACCCGGTTGCGGCCGCATGCCTTGGCCTGGTACAGGGCCCGGTCGGCGGCGTTGATCAGGTCATACACTTCGCCGGCATTGCTGCTGTCGCTGCTGGCAACGCCGATGCTGATGGTGACGATGCGTTCATCGGTGCGCGAGGCCTGGTGCGGGATGCGCAGGTCGCGCACTTTGCGGCACATGGCGTTGGCCATCATCACCGCCGCGTCGGCCGGGGTGTCGGGCAGGATCACCGCGAACTCCTCGCCGCCGTAGCGCGCGAACAGGTCGGCTGGGCGCTGCTGCATGGTGGACAGGGCGGATGCCACCGCTTCCAGGCAGGCATCGCCCTGCTGGTGGCCGTAATGGTCGTTGTAGGCCTTGAAGTAATCGATATCGAGCATCATCAGCGACAGCGGCATGCCCATGCGCCGCGCACGCCGCGTTTCGCGGTCGATCGCCATGTCGAAATGGCGGCGGTTGGCGACGCCGGTCAGGTCGTCCAGCAAGGTTTGCGAGCGCAGGGCCACCGCTTGTTCGCGCAGCAGGTTTTCACGCTGCACGGCAGCCGTGACATCGCTGACCTGGATCAGGCAATAGCGTTCATTGCCCCCCAGGTTGAGCGGGGTGACCGTGATCTGCTGCTGCATGCGCTCGCCTTTTTCGGCGGCGGTCTTGTTGGCGTACAGCGGCAGCGGCCAGCGGTTCAAGGTCTGCGACAGCAGCGAGGGCAGGTTGCTGCGCAGCGCCTGTCCGACGGCGGCCTCCAGCCGCTTGCCGCGCTGTTCGGGGAACAGGTCGAAGAAGCTGCGTTCCAGCGTTTCGGCGCTCATGACACCGGAATGCTGGTCCATCCAGCGGTTCCATAGCACCACGCGCTCGGTGGCATCGAGCACCAGCGTGCCCACGTCGATGCAATCGATGACGCCCTGCAGCAGCGGCAGGGACTCGACCGAAGATTTCATGGCTGCGCTCCGCCGATGGCGCGGTCGAGGAAGCCCGCCACATGCTGCTTCAGGTCGTGCAGCGCCGTCATATCCATGATGAAGGCGACGTCGCCGGCAATCTGCTGGCGCTCGATGACGAACTCGATGTGCAGCATCAGCACTGCGGTATCCTCGCTGCCGGCCTGGGCCAGGATTTCCTCGCTGTAGCCGACGTGGTAATCCGGCAGCGAGCCATGCAGTTCGTGTCCCAGCAGGTTGGCCAATGAACCGACGCAGCTATTCAGCAGGATATTGCCGATCTCGCTCATCGCTTCCTGCTCCATGGCCGACAGCTCGGCCAGCGGCATCGCTTCACCCACCATCAGGCGCACGATTTCCTGGCTCTTCTCTTCCGGGAACATCAGGATCGCTTCGGTTTCGAAGGCACCGCTGTAATGCTGGCTGATGCCGCACAGGCGGCCATTGCCGCCGCTGCGGCTGGCCAGCAACTTGGCGGCCGAGGCACGGGTGAGGAAGCTGATGGCAGGCACCGACATGGTGACCGTTTCGTTGACGATCTCGCTCATGGCGGAGGCAGCCTGGCCCACGCCAATATTGAACAGCTCGACGAGGGCGTCGTGCTCCAGTTCGGTGAGCCGGACCATGGTCAGGCTTCCAGCGGCGCAATCAGTTGCGCGATGCGCTCAGCGGTGATCGGTTTCTCCATGAAGCCCACGCCGATTTCCTCGGCCCGCTGGCGGGTCGCGGCCTGGACATTGGCGGTCAGCAGGGAGATGTGGGCATTGGGCAGCATCGCGCGCAGCGCGGCGGCGGCATCGACGCCATTCATGCCCGGCATGTTCACGTCCAGCAGCACCAGGTCGGGCTGCAATCCCTTGGCCTTGGCGATCGCTTCGTCGCCGTTGGCGGCTTCCTCTACAATCCAGTCGGCATGGCGCACCTGGATGTGCTGGCGGGTCAGCATGCGCGACACGCGGCTGTCATCCACGATTAGTACGGTACTTGGCTTCATGGCGTTTTTCCCGGCTCAGTTGACAGTTCGGATAAAATAGGCAACCTTTATTGAATCCATTGTAACTATGACGCAAGACAAATTGAAACAGGCTGTTGCTATTTCGGCGATCGAATACGTGATCGATGGCGAAATCATCGGCGTTGGCACCGGTTCCACTGCGAATTTCTTCATTGATGAACTGGGCAAGATCAAGCACCGCATCAAGGGAGCTGTTGCCTCGTCGGAAGCGACTGCAGCGCGCCTGGCCGGTCACGGCATTCCTGTCTACGATCTTAACGAGGTTTCGGAAATCGCGGTGTACATTGACGGCGCCGACGAGATCAACGCGGCCGGCCATATGATCAAAGGCGGTGGCGCAGCCCTGACCCGCGAAAAGATCGTGGCGTCGGTATCGAAGCAGTTCGTTTGCATTGCAGATGGTTCCAAACTGGTAGAAACGCTGGGCAAATTCCCGCTGCCGGTGGAAGTGTTGCCGATGGCCCGCAATGCGGTCATGCGCCAGCTGGCAGCCCTGGGCGGCCAGCCGAAGGTGCGTACCAAGGCCGGTTCCGATGAGATCTTCGTGACTGACAATGGCGGCAATATCATCGACGTGGCTGGCCTGTCGATTACCGATGCGGTCGCACTGGAAACCAGGATCAACCAGATCGTCGGCGTGGTTGCTGTCGGCCTGTTTGCAGCCCGCGGCGCGAATGTCTGCCTGCTGGGTACCCCGGACGGCGTGCGTACCGCCAAATATTGATTCTTTTTTAGAAAGAGCCCATGAAACGACTGTTCCTGCTGTTGCTTGCTGCCGGTGTATTGAGTGCTTGTGCTTCCAAAAAACAGGTGGCCCAGGCGCCCGTGAAGCGTAAATCTGTCATTGAGGCGGAGGCTGCCGCCAGGGCCGCCATGATCGACGGCGTGCCGGTGGAAAAAGTGGAATTCCGTCCCGGCGTGTCGTCGGCAACGGTGGAGCGCCTGGCCAATGCGGAAGAGTGCCGCGGCGGGCGCGGGGCGGGCCTGGTGACTGAGCGTGGTCCGGTGGAGATTTACCGGATGTCTTGCAGCAACGGGAAGGTATTTATGGCGCGTTGTGAACTGCGCCAGTGCAAGCCGATGAATTCGGATGTGGCCAGCCGCTAAAATTAAATGGGGACGTACCCCATTTAATTAGCAACATGAATAAATGGGGTACGTCCCCATTTAATTTCAGGCCGAAGGCGGTACGTAACCGGCCGCCTGGTCGGCGCCTTCGCCGAAGAAGTGCTTTTCCATCTGTGCGGCGAGGTATTTGCGCGCGCGCACGTCCGCCAGGTTCAGGCGGTTTTCGTTGACCAGCATGGTCTGGTGCTTGATCCAGGCAGCCCAGGCTTCCTTGGACACGGATTCATAAAT
>Ga0307408_100003048_pt1 | contig 11571 bp, 7 predicted proteins | sample 322Cmetagenome_FD_202116 | JGI IMG/M metagenome (GOLD analysis project Ga0307408, IMG submission 202116) | Maize rhizosphere microbial communities from greenhouse at UC Davis, California, United States - 322HYB-C-3 | ecosystem: Host-associated > Plants > Roots > Rhizosphere > Soil | place: USA... | reverse complement strand
TGCGCGCTCGGCCCAGTACACCGCGCAAATCGCCGCGCCAGAGCGACAGGGTCGGGACCAGGATGACGAGCAGCGCGGCGGCGACGGCGATCCCCATCGCCGAGGCGACCACACGCCCGTCGGGCGCGGCGGTTTCGGCCCACGCGCCTAACGGGAGTGCTCGTGCCAACACGCGAAAGCCGCTCCAGGCGAGCCCCGCGCCCAGCGTTCCGGCGGCCGTCGCGATGAGCATCGCCTCCGCGACGAGCTGCTGCGTCAGCCGACGGCGACTCGCCCCGAGCGCCGAGCGCACCGCCAACTCCGTGGACCGCGCCTCGAGTTGCCCCAGCATGAGGGCCGCGACGTTGGCACACGCGATGAGGAGGATGAGCGCCATCGCGCCGAGCGTCGCCAGCAGCGCCGGGCCCATGCCTCCGACCATGTCGTCGCGGAGCGGCGTGATCTCTGCACCCTTCGTCTTATCCCACTGCGCGGCGTAGTCGAATCGCTCGTCGAGCATCGCCACGAGCTGCGCGACCGGCGGCGCCATCGCGTGCACATCGTGTCCCGGTGCGACTCGGCCGACGAGCGTGGAGTTCGGGCTCCGCGACTCTGGGCTGAGTGGCTCCGATATCCAGACACGCACCGAAGGGTTGGGGAACCAGAAGCCGCGCGGCATCACGCCAACAACTGTGCGTGGCTTGCCGTCGAGCGTTAGGCGCGTGCCGACGACGGACGGGTCGGCGCCCATCTCCCGCCAGAGATCAAAGCTGAGCACCGCCACCGGCTCGGCTCCCGTTGCGTCGTCGCCGGCTCGGAAGCCGCGCCCGAGCATCGGATGCGCGCCGAGCACGCCGAACAGCTCGGCCGACGCGGCGAGGCCCGGGCGGAGGCGCGCCGGTGCGTCACCCTCACGCACGACCACGTCGTGGAAGCGATAGAGGGCGACCTCGCGGAACCCCGGGAACCGTCCGCGCAGGTAGAGGAACTCCTCCTCGGTCCAGTCGGTCTTCTTCCAGAAAACGCCGACCTCGCTCTCGTGCGCGTAGGGAAGTGGGTCGAAGAGCAGTGCGCGCGCGAGACCGTAGACGGCCGCCGTGCCACCGACGCCCAGGGCGAGCGTGACTACCGAGAGGGCGGCGTAGCTGCGCCGGCCCGGGTTTCGTGCGAGGCCGCGGAGCGCGTACTTCGCATCCTGCCACACGGCTTCCAGCCACGGCTGGATGACGACAGCTCTCGCCTCTTCGCGCATGTACGTTTCGTTGCCCATGGCGCGCCGGGCGCCATGCTTCGCGTCTTCCGGTGACCACCCGCGCGCACGGAGGTCGCGCTCGATCATCTCCCGGTGAAACGCGAGCTCGTCGGAGAGCTCGGCCTCGTGAGACCGAAGCCTGACCCAGATAGTCAGGCGGCGCAGGAAACGCCTAACGCTGACGGTCACCCGACCCAGCACGGTCTGAATGGCCTCGACGATTCGCTTGAATTCCTCGCGCTCGACCGCGAGTTGTGACCCACCGGCCGCGGACAGCGTGCAGTCCTTAGCCCACCGATTGTTTTCCGCCGTTCCCGATTCCGCCCCGACGTACCCATCGAGCAAGAGGCGCTGGAGTGCGGGATAGAGCGAGCTCTCTCCGACCTGGAGTACGTCGCGTGACGGTCCTTGAAGCGTTGGGCGATCCTGTACCCGTGCATGCTACCTTGCGGCAGCGTGCGAAGGACGAGGAGGTCGACTGTTCCGGGGAGGAGTTCCGCTGGGGGCTTCACTCGGCCCACGCGTTTCGGCGACGTAACAAGGGGGTTCCCATCGATAGACGATGGAGAACTCTCACTGTGCGTCGCGGCTTGTCAAGCCCCATCGATAGACGATGGGAGCGCGGACTCGGCCCATGTCGTTGCCGGACTCCTTGCTGCCGCACGAGAGGCAGGAGTACCCGGTCGACTTCCATCGAGCGGGCGAGCGAGAGCCAGGACCCCATGTCGCTGCGGTGGCGGATGTAGGCGCGCTGGGGCTCGGCCCGCCTTACCTCATCAACTTACCCTAACGACGGCTACACGCGTCGCGACTTCAAGCTCCTGGTGACGGATTAAGGTCACGCGACATGTGGGGAGCCCATCCCCGCTCCCATCATTCCGTCCGCAGTGCCTCCGTCGGCTGCACCCGGAGCGCCCGGAGGGTGGGCACCACGCAGGCGAGGGTGCAGACACCGACCATAAGAATCGCGTACCCGACCAGCAGCGCGGCGTCGCCGAGCGTCAGCACGCCGACCCCGGTCCCCCTGAATTGCGTTGATTTCCCAGCCGCGGTCGCCGCCAGGACGATCAGGACGATTCCGGCGATCACGCCGAGGGTGACCTGAGTCAGCGGCCGCTTGAAGACCGATGTGATCACCCGACGCGCGCTCGCGCCTAACGCCACCCGCACCCCGATCTCGCGCGTACGGCGGGCGACGGTGTACGACAGTACCGCGTAGATACCGGCGAGCGACAGAACGAGGGCGACTGCCGTCAGGCCGATAATGATCTTCGTCCACAACCCGAGAAGCCAGAGCAGCGGGGTCGTTACCTGGTCGAGGCGCGTGATCTGCTCGACCCGGATTGCCGGGTCGACCACCATCGCCAGCTCGCGGACGCGTGGCGCTATCGACAATGAGTCGGCGCGACCGCGCACGATCATCTTGAGGGAGCCGTGGCTTCCCGGAACGGCCGGCAGGTACACCCCCGCCTCCCGCTGGGGCATCGCGGCGCTCGCCATGCCGAGCTCCTTCACGACGCCGACGATCTCGTACACGGGGAGTGAAGCCGCGTTCGAGTCGGCGGCCTGCCCCGTGCCAAGGCGCACGCGATGGCCGACCGGATTCCGTCCGGCCATCACCAGGTCGACGAACCCCTGATCCACCACCACGACGCGAATGTTGGGAGCCAGATCGGCGCGGCTGAACGCGCGCCCCGAGAGTACCGGCGCCTTCAGCACGTCGAAATAGGAAAGATCAGCCGATGCGATTGCCACCCATCTGGGCCGGATCTCCGGCAGGGACACCACTTCGGCACGGAGAGCGTCGTGGCTGTCTCCTGGCAAGGCGTCAACGAACGTCACGCCGGCAACCCCCGGCTCCGCTTCCAGCCGCGTGCGCAACGCCTCGAGCGAGGTTCTGATCCGGATCCCCAGCGCGGCGCGCGTTTCGGGTGTCAACGTTTCTTCCTGCCCGTCTTCGACGCCGAGGGTCACGCCGAGGTACTCCTGCGTCGGAAAGCCGGCGTCGTACGACGCGATGCGTCTACTCTCGCTGCGCACGAGCATCACGACCGACGGAAACATGACGGTGAGCGCGATCTGCACGACGATGACCGCCGTCCAAACGCCGCCGAAGCTCACGCCGCCGCCGGCGGTTCCCGCGCGAAGCCGCGTGCCGAGTCCGCGTGTGATCTTCCTCGCCGGCATCACGCCCGCCACCACCGCGCCGATCACCGCGAGCGCGAGCGCGTAACCAATGGAGGTCGGCGAGAGATTGAAATCGACCCAGAAGGGAAGTTGGGTGCCCCAACCCATCTCGAGGTATGGCTTGCCCCAGACGCTCAGCGTCAGCTGCGCCGCCGCCAGCCCGACTACCGTCGCCACGCCGGCGAGCACCAGTGCCTCGGCGAAGAGCTGCGCCACGATGCGCCGGCGGCTCGCGCCCAGCGCGCTGCGGACGAGAATCTCCGTCTCCCGCGTCGCAGCGCGCGCGAAGAGCAGCAGCGCCACCGTGCTGCACACGATCACCATGAGCGCGACGACGAAGAAGTACGTCAGCCCCATCATTGCCTTCATGTCGGTGTCGTTCACCGAGAACTGCGTGTACGGCAGCACGTGCGGCTGGAGTTGTGCGTGCGTCGTCGGATGTTCCGCGGCGAGCCGCCTGCCTAACGCCGTGAACTCTGCCTGCGCGCTCTCGAACGTCATGCCGGGCGCGAGGCGGCCGAAGACCGTGATGGCGCCGCCGCGCAGCGGCTCCAGGCCGGGGACGTCCGTGCGCAGCGGCAGCCAGAGCTCGTGCGACATCGGGAACGCGTACCCTTCCGGCATCACACCGACGACCGTCGCGAAGCCGTTCCCGATCTGCACGTTGCGTCCGACGATCCGCGGGTCGCGATCGAAGCGCTCGACCCACACGTCGTGGCCGAGCAGCACCACAGGCGCTGCCCCGGCGCGTTCGTCCGACTCGTCGAGCACGCGGCCGAGCAGGGGACGATCGCGGGCGATGCGAAATGCGGACGCCGTGATCTCAGCCGCCTTCTCGGGCTTCGCGCCGCCGTCGGCCCCCACCAGATTGGCTCCCACGTCGCGATAGGCGCCGAGGTCCGTGAGCGATCGCGCGGAGCGCCAGAGCTGGTAGTCGTACAGCGTGCGGTCCTCCTCATCGAGGGCCTTCGAATCCCAGACCTCGACTCTCACGATGCGCTCGCCGCTCGGGAGCGGCAGCTTGGTGGTCGTGATCATGCCGAACATCTGGAAGGTGACAGCGCCGAACCAGATGCCGAACGCCATCGCAAGGCCGCCGATGAGCGTGAGCCCGGGATACTTGACGAGCATTCGGAAGCCCAACTTCAGGTCGAGCGACAAGCCGCTGAACCAAGCAGTGCCGCGCCCATCGCGCATGGACTCTCGGTGGTTGTGCACACCGCCGAACGTGGCGAGCGCACGACGACGCGCCTCGTCGTGAGAAACGCCCGCCTCGCGCACGAGGCGGTCCGTCTCCATGTCGAGGTGGAAGCGGAACTCCTCGTCCGTGCGCGTCTCGCTCGCGCGGGGGGACAGGACCAACCGCGCGCGTGTGCGCGCCGCGTCGAGCCAGCTCATGGATGCTCCGGATCTGAGGACGCGGCGACGTGAAGCCGCGACCTCGGGTTAGTCGTGCAAGTCAGGACGTACGCAGCACGGCCTCAAGGCCGGCGGCGAAGCGGCGCCAGCTCTCCAGCTCGTCGCCTAACGCCTTGCGGCCCGAGGCGGTGATCCGGTAATAGCGTGCGCGCCGGTTGTTGTCGGTTGTGCCCCACTCGCTCGTGATCAGGCCGTCCTTCTCGAGGCGCTGGAGCGCGGGGTACAGCGAGCCCTGGTTCAGCTCGAGCCCGCCGTCGGAGATCTGCTGGACGCGCTGGCTGATGCCCCACCCGTGCATGGGAGCGAGGGACAGCGTTTTGAGGACCAGCAGGTCGAGTGAGCCCCGGAGGGCGTCAGTCTGAGATCGAATGGCCACGGCACACGTCGACAGGAGGATTTCTGTAGCTGTCGAGAGAAGATGAGCCGCGCTTCTGTAGCTGTCAAGAGAAGAGGCCCGTCCGCCGGGCGCCCCTCCACGATACCGGCCGAGCCGCTCCCCGATCCCTACCTAGCATCGAGACCAATCTGTTCGTGCAGCCAATCATGCCGATCCCAAGCGGCTTGCAGATTGAGTCCGTGCCCCGCGGCGTACCAGCGGATCGTCTTGGGGTCCGGCGCGGCCGCGTGCAACGCCTCCGCATCGGCTACGGGTACCAGGTTGTCCAACCGTCCGTTCTGTAGCAACAACGGGGTGGGCGACGCGTGCGGAATGAATCGAATCGGCTCGATGGGTCCCATGGCCCGGAACCAGTCGAGACGTGTCGCACAGGACAGACTGGCCATGAAGCTGAAGTCTTCCGGACCACTGGAGTGCGAGACGAGACCGCCGTCCCCTACCACGAGCACCGCGGCTTTGAGGCGACGTTCGATGCCGACGAACAGCGCACCCATCGCGCCGCCGTAGCTGAAGCCAAGGTACGCGATGCGTTCATCGTCGACGTTAGGCAGTGCGCGCAACACATCGACGGCCCGTTGCAGATCCTTGATCAGTTGGATCTGCTCGGTCCGATCCTGAGTGGTGAACTGCATGGGCGATCCACCGCGGCGAGCAAACGGGGCATCGATCGCAATCACTACTGCACCGAACTGCGCGAGCAGCTGCGCTTGGGCCACCATGACTCTCGCATTGCCGGGCATGCCGTGCATGAGCACGATGCCGGGCCGCAGACTCGAGCGGGTGACCGGATCGAACAACAATCCGGTCACCGATCCGCCGTCCGGACTGCCGAAGGAGATGGTGCTGACCTCCACGCCGTTGTTCGTGGATTCGACCGCCTTCTGCAGGTTCAGTGGTGCATTGACGTCGTATGCGAACAGGCCTCGGTCTGCTGCGGACGCCACGCCTCCGAAATCGGGGCGTGCGACCGCACAGGAATCAGCGACGAGGCTTGGCGTGGTGGTCGGCTCGGCCGCGGACCCTGCGCAGGCGTAAATGAACAAAGCGAGCAGCGCTATCATCGGTTTCATTCGCAGCTCACTGACGGCCGGAAGACCTGGTTGTGATGGCTCGCGTGCGCGCCGCCGATATTGGTGCCGCCACCGGTGACCCAGATCAGACCGTTTACATAGGCTGAGCCGTTGATGCCGTGAACGGGGATGGGCATGTTGCGGAGGCGGGACCATTTGTCGGTCCGAGGATCATAGTAGTCATGGTCGGGGGTCATGCCTGTCACGTCCTCGCCACCCCAGACGTGGAAGCAACCCTTGGCCATGACGCCATTCATGCCGCTGCGCCCGCGCAGCATGGGGGCTGCGGTCGTCCAGGTCCGCGTTTGCGGGTCGAAGACTTCGTGCGCTGTCGTTTTGAGGGGCGACAATCCGGGTCCGAGACGCCCTCCAACGACGTGGATGCGGCCGTTGATCGCCGCGCCGGTAATGTGATTGCGCTGGCTGGGTAGATCCGGCAGCACCTCCCAGCGATCGCTCGTCGGGTCGTAGACAGCGAAGTCGTTTCCCCGCGGGGGACGTCCACCGGCAACGTAGATCTTGCCGTCGAGCACAACGGCCACCCCGCCGCTGCGCGCCGTGGGCATCCGCGCCTTCTCGACCCAGGCACCGCTCGCGGGATCGAATTCGTAGACGGTGTCCACGTAGCTCTCCCCATCAGCGGTGGTCTGGCCGCCGATCAGGTAGATCTTTCCGTTGACGCTGGCCGCCATCCCGTGGTTGTTGAGCTGCGGGAGCGGCGGTCCGAGCTCCCAGCGGTCGCTCGCGATGTCGTAGATCTGGTGCGTGCGGACCGTCTGCCGGCTCGACGGATAGCCGCCGAGGAGATAGAGCTTGCCGTTCAATTCGGTGAGCGCTAACTCCGAGTTAGGCTCGATCAATCCGGCCCGAATCCCCCATTCGCCGCCGTCGACTGGGGGTGGGGGCGGGTCCGGCCGTTCGACATCGTCTCCTGGATCGGCTGCGGACCCTCCGCATGCGCAAATCAACAAGGCGGCCAGCGCTATTGTCGGTTTCATCGGTCCCTTCTCAAGGCTCATGTCATCGGAAGGTCGGAAACAGGTCTTGCGTCGGAATTGATGTGACGCCCGCAAGCGCATTCCAGAGCGCCGTATCGAGCTCGCTGACGAAGCTGTTTGGCGCGGCAGCGTTGAACAGTGCGACCCAGGATACGTTGTAATAGGAGCGCACGAGCATGCTCTTCGTGCCGGGCAGATCTCCCCCATGCCACCAGGTCGCGCCGTCCTGGACTGGGCGAACGAACCATCCGGCTGCGTAATAGCAGGTGCCGTCGTCGCATACCTTCGCGCCGCTGCCGGTCATCTCCGCGACGAGCTGAGGGCTGAGGATGTCCGGAGGACTGGCGCGGCCATCGACGCCGCCCACGAATCGCAGGAGATCGATGGTCGACGAGACCCAGGCGCCGCTCGCATCCCCCGCTTCGAGGTAGAAGCCGCCATAGTTGAGCGGCACGGGGCCTTCACCCGGGAAAACGGAAGGCACCAGTGGCGCGTTGACGCCCGAATTGGGGAAGTAGTACTTCACTTCGTCCGGGAACGCGTCGCTCATGTGCGACCTGCCCTGCTGCGTGCGATTGGCGCCCACGGGCTCGAGCACGCGTGCCCTCACGTACTCGCGGTACCGCATGCCGCTCACGCGCTCGATCACGCGACCGAGAACGATGTAACCGAAATTCGAGTAGGCGAACTTCTCGCCCGGATTGAAGTCGAGCGGCATCCCCTTCATGTAGCGGATCAACGTCTCGGACGACGCCGGCGCGGGCGCGTTGACCGCGGCCGCGGCGATCGCCGGCCGATCGATCGGGTCGAATCCGCCATCCGGTTTGTTACGATCCCAGCCCCCCGTGTGGTTGAGCAGGTGCCGAATGGTGATCTCGTCCCACCGCGGATCGACGGTCGCTCCCGGCGCGGGGGTGAGGTGCGCGATGAATGGCGCCACGCGATCGTCGAGCCTGAGCTTGCCCTCCTCGACGAGCTTCAGAATGGCGGCGCTGGTGAGCGTCTTGGACACGCTGGCGATCCGGAACAGCGCGTCCGGCTGGACCGGCGTCTTGTTCTCGACATCGGCGTACCCGAAGCCGCGCGCGTAGAACAGCTTGCCGTCGCGCACCAGAGCAACCGCGCCGCCGGGAATGGCGTACTCCCGCATCAAATCGCGGACGCTCTGATCGAAAGCTCCCAATCCCGGCACGGCAGCGCCGGTGATCGGCATCTCCTGTTGCGCGGGAGGCGTAACTGGAGAAGAGACAGGCGGCGTGGTCGGCTCTCCGCTGCAGGAAAGCAGAACCGAGAGGGAAGCGATCGGAATCGCGGTACGGAAGCTCATCAACGTTTTTGCGCGTTTCATAAACACGGTGGCGTGCGTTAGGCGCCGGCGGAATGTTGATCAGCGCACGACGGGTGGTTCGCGAACGTGAGTCGGATCGTGGTTCATTGTGGCCAGTCGGTTTCGCACGTTGCGTTACTTCGCCAGCGGATCCGGCCGGAGCTGGAAGTGGATCGCCTTGCTGGTGGCCCCCTTCCCGCCCTCCATGTGGAATGGGGCGCGGGTACTGATGGAAGCCCACAGACCGCGTCCTTTCCAGCCGGCGTTCGGGTCGTCGATCCGACCGTCCAGCCATTTAGCGTAGAAGCCCATCGGATAGGGAACGCGCAGGACAACCCATTTACCGTCCTTGAGTACGAGGAGCCCTTCGGACTGGTTCCCGGTATTGATCGGGACGTTCGCGCCGAGGCCTAACGTGTTGAACTGGTCGACCCAGGTGTAGTAGCTCCCTTCGCCGCTCCCCGAGCTCGTCACGTTACCAAGCTGTGGGAGTGGCTCGGCATAGAAGGACCATCCCTCCGGGCAGTGCTGGCCAGTCGCCTTCGGGCCGCTAAGCGGGCCGCGGCACTTCCGACGGTCGAAGCTGGCCATGTGACCGCTCGCCAATGCCGCCCAGTACACGCCGTTCCGGTCCACATCGCCCCCGCGCGGCGAGAAGCCCACGTTAGGCGCCGCGGGGTTGTTCCACGGTATCTCGAAAACTTCCGTGAGCGCAGTCCCCGGCGGATTCGCACCCGGAGTCAGCCGGAATATCGCGCCAGGGAAACCGAACATCGTCCCCCACACCGATCCGTCCGGCGCCGGAGCCAGCGCGTACGGACCGCCTCCGTATTGGCCGGGCTGAATGCGCTTGTCCTTGGCTGGGTCCACGGGCGCGTTAGGCTCGACGTACTCGTCGCGGCGGCCGTTGCCGTTCGTGTCCATGATCAGCGCGGTCCATCCCTGCGCCTTCTCCTCGTCGCCCGTCTCATCCCAGAGCTTCGTGTTCAACCACCCCACCACGGGCCCGCCGCCGCTCGTCCAGAGCATGCGATTGGCGTCCTCGGCGAACATCAGGTGATGCGTGCCGTAGCAGGTGGAGACGTGCTTCATGTCCTTCGTCTGCGGGTCGTACACCGCCAGGTGGCGGCCCGAGTTATTGAGGGGGAAGAGGCGGGCCGACGGATGGGTCGACCCCGCCTTGCAGAAGGCCGGGTTGTCCGGCCCGCGTACCCTGGAGGTGATCCAGACGCGCCCCTTCTCGTCGAACATCGGGTTGTGCACGTTCGCCCGGCTAGTCCAGATCGCCTCGGTCCCCCAATACGGCGAGGCGACCGGGACCTGCTGCGGCGACGCCGGCGGCGTGTTTGGGTCACGGAGCGTAACAGGCACTCGGGTCGCGGTGTGCGTCTTCGGGTCGAGCACCGGCATGTAGTCGGCGCTCGCCTCGAGCACGGCGTAGATCAAACCGTTGGCGTTGACCGTCGGGTTTCGCCGGTCGGTCGATACAAGGTCGTGTAGGTACGCCTTCGGGTCCGCCCAGTCCCACATTGTGATCACGAGATTCCGCTCGATACCCTGCGGGCGCGGCGGTGTCGGCGGGACCTCGCCGGCCGCGATCCGGTCCGTCCAGTCGGCGAACATCTCGAGCGTACGCGGGCCCATCTGTGCTACTGCCCCCGCCATCGCCCCTCCTGCCTGGCCGGACTGCAACCGACGCTCCCACGCCTTCACTGAGCTCTCGAACGTGCCTAACGCGGGGTGCAGCTCGCGCGTGCCCTTGCTCCCGAGCTGGTGGCAGCCCAGGCAGCTATTGTTCTTCAGCAGACGGAGATACTCCGGCTGGGTCTTGAAGACCGGGTTGATTCCGTTCCCCTCCGGGCCGGTGCCGGGGAACTCGCTCTCCGCCGGCACCTTCATCAGTGAGTACCAGTACCCAGCCGGGTAGTACTCCGCCGCGGCGCGCGGATTGGGCGCGGAGGTCGCCCGCAGGTTCAGCATCCCGCCCGGCTTCGCCCGCCATTTGGGCGAGTCGACGAGCCCGTACCCGCGCACCCAGACGTCATACCTCGCGTTAGGCAGGTCGGGGAGCAGATACCGGCCCTGACCATCGGTCACCACGATCTTGGCGAACTTCGTTGGGAGATCGGACGTTTCGGCGATGACCCACACGCCGGGCTCGGGACCGCGAGCTCCCATCACCACTCCGGCGATGTCGTCGGTATCGATCCTCGTCCCGCCGGGCGTGGCCTGCGCGCCAAGTGTGGGGACAGCCGAGAGCATCGCGGACGCTGCCGCCGCAGCCACCGCGACGCGTGCCTTCGTCGTCTTCATCTGCCAGCTCCTGATGATGTTTTCGCCGTGTTCCGCACAACCGGGCGATGCAGACGAGACCGTCAGGCGTTAGGCGCCGTGCATGCCGACCCGTTCGTGACGAGACGGCGTCGCGAGGGGGCCTCGTGGGGTGTCGTGCCGACAAGGTTGCATGCGCGCATACCGGAGGCGATGACATACCTGGCGGGCGGCGCAAATCGGCGACGAGCGGGAAATTCTGGCGACGAGCGGATGTCAGATGCGCTTCGTGGCCGCGCTCGCCTTATCCGAACCGGTCTCTGAGCCGAGCCCCAAATCGCCGGCTCATCGTCAGCGGCTCCGGCAGTCCGCGCAGGTACACGTGCTGACTGGCGTGCGACCATGGCTCGAGCCGGTCCACGTAATCGAGGTTCACGATGGTCGAGCGGTGAATGCGTACGAATTGCCGGTCAGGGAGGCGCTGCTCCCATTCCCGGAGCGATTTGGCCGACGGCTTACGCGTTAGCTGCGGGGCCAGGCGCAGTGCGGAACCGTCACCCTCCGCCTCGATGGCCACGATGTCGCGCACGCGAACGAAGGCACGCTCCTGGCCGAGTCGCAGGAACAGGCGGTCCTCATAGGTGACCGGCTTGTGGGTGGGCGCCGGCGGC
>Ga0307408_100003047_pt1 | contig 11571 bp, 6 predicted proteins | sample 322Cmetagenome_FD_202116 | JGI IMG/M metagenome (GOLD analysis project Ga0307408, IMG submission 202116) | Maize rhizosphere microbial communities from greenhouse at UC Davis, California, United States - 322HYB-C-3 | ecosystem: Host-associated > Plants > Roots > Rhizosphere > Soil | place: USA... | reverse complement strand
CCCATTTGGCGATGGTTCAGCAAATCAATATCAATCCGCATGGTGATTCTTGTACCCATAGCGCTGTTTTACGGCATAGGTTGGTCGCTCTATGACAAGCATCCCACCACCCATAATTTTGTGCAGGATTGGTACAACCACACGCGTTCATTTTTATGTTTTGTATTGGGTTTTGTTTTAGTGCGGATGCCGCATATATGGAAGCAATTTGCATCGCTGCGCTGGTATTTATTGCCCTCTGCACTCATCACCTACACCTACGCATTATTTGCTTTTAATGGTGGCTCCCTGGGTGATAGCGCGATAGCAGATGAAATCAACGGTTTAATCTGGTCGGCCAATGGCTGGCTGTGGATAGTGACGATTATCGCCTGGGCACAATATTGGTTAAGGTTTAGCAACTCATTACTGAAATATTTAAATAGCGGAGTCTTTTGTTTTTATATTTTGCATCAGACACTGATCATTAGCATCGCTTACTTTGTAGTACCCCAAACATTAGGAGCGATAGTTGAACCGCTGATCATAATCAGTGCCGTGGCGATTAGTTGTGTGGTGATATTTGAAGTAATTAAGCAGTTGCCAGTGGTGCAGATTTTGTTTGGGATAAGCACTCAGCGCCATGCCAGTAGTGGCAAACATGGCGCTTGAAAATGCACTTCGCAAGTTACTAAAACATTCAAGGCTTATACAAAATTTCAATTACCTTTTCGGCAACTCGACCTTTAACTTTAAGCTGATTGATGTTTACATTCGAAAGGAAAATATAGTTTATATTGTCATCCGGAATTCGCAAAATATCCGAATGGAAGCCATAGACGCGCCCCGGATGTCCAACAGTATGATGCCCTGCAATATCTTCAATACCTAAACCAAAACCATAAGCAACAAAAGGCACAAAGCCGTTCTTAAATATATGTGGCGAAATCATTTCTTTGTATGATTTCTCGCTAAGCAATTTACCGTTATGTAAAGCTTCGCTCCAAATAAAGAGATCCTCAACCGTTGAATAGAGCGCAGCTGCCCCGTTATAGGTTGCCATATTTGAATCTTTCTCTTTATAGGGATTCCCCTCTAACACTCCATAACCTACGGCACTGTTTTTGTACTGAGTGTTATTGCCGCGCAAACCCGAATTCTTCATTCCCAGTGGCTTAAATATTTTGCTGTTCATATAGACTTCAAGAGAAACACCTGCAACCTTCTCAACAATAAGCCCCAATACAAAATACCCGTTGTTGCAATAATGCCATTTTTCACCTGGTTCAAAATATGGCTTATTTTTTTGTATATAGGAAAGATGCACAGAGACAGGAACTTCAGTTTCAATAGGGAAAGGAAAATCCTCATCTTTTTCTTGCTCCCACATTCCTGATGTGTGATCAAGTAAATTTCTTATTGATATCTTTTTTGCGTTAGGTAATTCAGGAAAATACATTTCCAACTTATCATCTAACCTTAACTTACCCTGCTCCGCCAGCAGAAGAATCGACACTGCCGTAAATTGCTTGGTAATAGAAGCCGCTTTAAAAATGGTATTAGTATCATTCAAGGTTTTGTTTTCAACATTAGCAAAACCTACACTACCTTTCGTAATTACCAACCCGTCTTTCGATACCAGATACGAAAAACCCGGTGAATTTTCATCGGTAAGACCTTCAAAATACTCATCTATTTCTGCTGCATGGTATTTTTCTTTTGTTTCGTTACTAGCCATCAGCCCAGTTGGTGTAGAGGCACAAGACACCATCAATAGACTAACTATAATTAAGCCAATTACTGAAACATTTCCATTTTTATTCATTTTCAATCCTATATCTTATGCTTTTGTTTGAACTGTTAGCATAGCGTTCAACCAACAAGGAAAACCCTGTTGCAGCGTATATTTTGCGTATTTTTTCAAGCAGATATAAAGGCTAACGCGCAAACTCCGGAATACAAAACCGTTTGCGATAAGCACTCGGCGCCATACCCGTTGTGCGCTTGAATAAACACCGGAAAAACGCTGCGTCTTCATAGCCTACTCGCCAACTAATCTCGTCAATGGATGTATTGGTTCGTTCAAGCCGACGTTTGGCATCTTCAATGCGCAGACGCTGTACATAAGCGATAGGTGTGATACCGGTAGCAGCGGCAAATCGGCGTTTAAAAGTGCGCTCGGTAAGGCGCGATTGCTTGATCATTTCATCGACTACATTAGCCACTGAAAAATGCGTGCTTAACCACTGCTGGGCGCTATTGATTTCAGCATCGCCATGATCGAGCTTGCCTTCAAAAATCATGTAGGGCGTAAGGCCATCTTGATGCCATTGCAATGCGAATAAGCGCGCAACTTCTTGTGCGGTAGTTGCGCCAGCAAAACGTGCAATTAAATACAGCACCAGATCATGCCAACTCATAGAGGCGCCGGAACAAATTAATTCTTCGCGCTGGCCGGAAATTACCAGCACACGTTCGGGATGAATCGTCACTGCAGGATAAGTCGCCGCAAAAATAGCGGCGTAATTGAAATGTACCGTGGCTTCTTTGCCGTCAAACAAACCCGTCTCAGCTAATAAAAAAATCCCCGAACAAGCAGAGCAAATAATTGCACCGCGCTCATGCATTGCGCGCAGCCATTGAATGAATTGTGGATAACGGTTTTGCTCCCAGCAATCGGCGCGCAATAAAAATGATGGGACGATAATAATATCGGTTGTCATGATACCAGTAATTGCGCGCTGCACCTGAATGGGAACACCACTCACCAAATCCAGCGGCCCCACCACCTCGCCCACAATCTCTACCTGAAACACTGCAGATGATGCAGTGGAGTTAATGCCCATGGCCGCAACAGAATTCATCACATCGTAAATACCCGCCAGCGTGGACACCACCGCATCGGGCACCGCCAACAAACTGACGTGGTAGGAATGTCTGCTTTGCGCTGCATCATGATTCATTCTGCGATCCTTTTTTATTTATAGGGCGCAGCAAGCGGCTGCCCCTACATAACAATGTCAATCTATCAACCAATGGCATAAACGAACCGATTTTAGGTGATTCCACCTCTTCAGCCCATACTCGATTACGCTGATCATGAGCGGGAGCTATAAACCTATCACTCAAGGAATCAATATCATGAATGCAACTGCAATTAACCCTGCAAAACTCGAAGCCTTTGTTATGCGCGCGGTCAACGATCTTTCAGCATCTTATGGCGGCGCTATGATCAGTATTGGCAGCAAACTCGGGCTTTATCAAGCCATGGCTGGTGCTGGTCCCCTCAGCGCCAATGAAGTCGCCACACGCTCAGGTTGTACCGAACGCTATGTGCGTGAATGGTTAAATTCGCAAGCGGCGGGCGGCTATGTGGATTATCACGCGGTGAGCGATTGCTATGAGCTTACACCGGAACAGGCGCTGGTGTTGGCCGACGAAAACAGCCCGGTATTTATTCCCCACGCATGGAGCGCGGCGGCATCACTCTGGTTTGATGAAGAAAAGACCCTGCACGCATTTCGCGCTGGGACTGGTGTAGCTTGGGGAGATCATCACGGGAGTCTGCACTGCGGCGTTGCAGCATTTTATCGCAATGGTTATCGCGGCAATTTAGTGACAAGTTGGCTCCCCGCACTCAATGGAGTAGTCGATAAACTGCACGCAGGTATTAAGGTAGCCGATGTCGGATGCGGTCATGGCCATTCCAGTATTTTGATGGCACAAGCCTTTCCCAATTCACGTTTTTACGGTTTTGATGCACACGCTGAATCGATTCAAATTGCACAACAAAATGCGCGCCCTGCGAATATCGGTGAACAAGTGAGTTTTGATGTCACTACCGCAGTGAATTACCCTAATTACCAATATGATCTCATTTGTTTTTTTGATTGCCTGCACGATATGGGCGACCCGGTCGCAGCCGTAAAATATGCAGCAAAAACATTGGCTCCTGACGGCACAATAATGCTAGTCGAACCTTTTGCGCATGATCGAATTGAACAAAACCTTTCACCGATTTCCCGCGCCTACTACGCGAGCTCAACAACCGTTTGCTGTGCCCATGCAATATCTGAAGGCGGAAAGATGGTGCTGGGTGCTCAAGCAGGTGAAGCGCGTCTGGCAGAGGTATTTCGTAAAGCTGGTTTTACGTATTTCCAGCGCGCGGCGGAGACGCCGTTTAATTTGATTTTTGAAATCAGGATTTAATTTTAAAACCGCTGAGCCTTGCGCGAAACGCTTTGCAAACTCAACTGAGTCGGGGTATTGCAAAGTATAAAAAGCAGCTCTAGTGCCAGCGGGTGTTTTTTCAAAGATGATTGTTATTTACCGAGGGCGCAACGAGGCCAGCATTAATCCGTTTGTTGATGGCGCAGTAAAGCATCCAACTTATCGATAGGAACAACCCAGTCCGAATCCTGCTGCCAACAATCATTCAAAAACTGACGTTGTGCATCAGTCCAAAAATCCGCCTCAGACAATGTCACCCCCTCAGGCAAAGGGTGGGCTTTCACAAATTCCGCAATTGCCACATCATCCGTGGGCAGCCCCAGCTGCGCGAACAAATCCGGTATTTCTGTAGTAGTGATTTGCATATATTTTCCTCTCAGCCACCAAAACAAACTGAATGTTAATGCAATAGTTCAGGAATGTTCTGTTGGGCAGCCCACATTTAAAAAATCCCCCGCCAACCTACGCTGACGGGGGATTTCGGACAACCACCGGGATTATTGGCAAGCGTCAATACACATCGCGCAAATAACGTTTATCCATATTCAGTTTGCGGATGTAGTTAACCGTTTCGGCCTCGTCGAATTTTCCGTATTGCTGGATAATATCACGCAGCGCTTGGTCTACGTCTTTTGCCATTTTGCTCGCGTCGCCGCAGACACAAAAGTAGGCGCCCTGTTCTAACCAATCCCACAATTCGCCGCCGCGCTCGCGCATACGGTCTTGCACGTAGATTTTTTGGGTTTGGTCACGCGAGAAAGCCAAACTTAATTCATTCAGTACTCCGTCTTTTTGGAATTGCTGGATTTCATCCTGATAATAAAAATCGGTTGCTGCGTGTTGCTCGCCGAAGAACAACCAGTTTTTGCCTTGATCGCCACGCGCCTGGCGTTCTTGCAAAAAACCACGAAATGGTGCGACGCCGGTACCAGGGCCGACCATGATGAGTGGTGTATCTCCATTTTCCGGTACGTGGAAATGCTTGCTGGGCTGCACAAAGATGGGAATGTCTATGCCCTCTGCGCGGTCAGCAAGAAAAGTAGACGCAACGCCCTTGCGAATTTTTTTGCTATCACGATAACGACTGTAACGCACAGCAGAAACGGTGAGGTCAATTCGTGTCGGCTGCGCTTTCGAACTTGAAGCGATGGAATATAACCGTGGCTGCATCCGCTTTAACAGCGGGAGCAATTCATCGGCGCTGGCGCGGATGGGGAACTCTTGCAAAATATCCGCAAGCTGGCGACCGTAAAGCCATTCCTGCAATTCGGTTTTGTGTTCTGCATCGAGCAATTTTTTTAATTCTTTGCTGTTGCTGCGCTGTGCAATAAAATTCAGCGCCTCCAAACTCGGTCGGCAAATTTCATAATTTTCCAGCAGCGCCTGGTGCACCGATTTTTCATGGGTATCCACTACTACTGGCGCAGCGGCATTTAAATTCAGCGCTTGCTCTAATTCAAATACATATTCAGGGCAATTTTTTGGCCAGATGCCAAGTGCATCACCCGCTTCATACGTAATACCTGACTCGCCCAAATCAAAACCGAATTGGCGAACATCTTTACCTGAACCCTCCGCATTTAAACGTTTATTCACAACCAAACGCGATGCATATGGGTTGGCTTTTCCATAAGCAGCAGATAATGCCGCACTAGACGTGGATGATGTGACAGTCATGGTTGATGGCTGGTTCGCAGCAGTGGAATTTACAACAGACGTTAGGGGCGCTAATTGCTCACTGAGCTTAGCAAACCATTCAGCTGCTGGCGATTCAAAATCGGTGTCGCAATCAACCCGTTCCACCAATGCTTTGGCACCCAGAGCTTGCAAGCGCGCAAATAATTTTTTGCCGTGGCCGCAGAATTGGTCGTAATTGGAATCACCTAATGCGAGCAATGCAAATTGCAATGAGCTTAATGTGGGTGCAGCATCGCTATTTAATTGGCTCCAGAAATCGCCGCCGCTATCCGGCGCATCACCATCGCCAAAGGTGCTGGTGATAAAGACGGCGAGTTTATTGGTTGCGAGTTTTTCCAGTGAATAGTCATTCATGGATTTCACATTTACCGCCCAACCTTGCACCGATAATTGTGCTGCAAATTTTTCGGCAAGTGTTTCTGCATTGCCGGTTTGCGAGGCCCAGAGCAGCAGCAGTTCAGGTTTGGCTTGTGCAGGTGCAGCCGCTGCCACCCCCATTGTTCCAACACCTATAGGTAGCACACGGCTAAACATACCAGCCAGCAAACCGTTTACCCAAGTGCAATGATTAGGATCGATTGGTGCATCGGCAGGTAGTGCGGGCACCGCTGAAATTAATTTCGCGGAGGCTTGCAAGCCACTGATATAACCACTCAGGTAGGTACGCTCAGCTTCAGAGAAATTCGGGGCGACTGCCTCTACCACTCCGATTTTTTCAGCGAAAGTTTTGATCAAAGTCATGCTCATTTCCTCACCTATGGCAGCATAGGCCATAGGGATTTCATACTCGTAATCACGGCTGTCAGATTGTTCTGAGGATTGCCCAGCGGAATCGGATTCTTCCACAAATACTTCAACACGTTTAAGCGCAACCGCAGCCACTTTTAATTCCGGCTGCTGCGAAATCGCATCAATTTTATCGCTGGTTACCGCATTGATGCACAGGTTATCGCCGTAGACATCATTCCAATGAATCGGCGCAAAACAGCAGCCGGGCTGTACGCGATCAGTCACCACAGCAGGCAAAATCGCGTAACCGCGACGCGAGCGGATCTCCATTTTGTCTTTATTTTTGATGCCTAGTTCAGCCGCATCCTGTGGATGAATTTCCACAAAGGTGCCGGGATTTAATTTATTGAGCGTGGCAATTTTTCCGGTTTTAGTTAGGGTGTGCCACTGATGCTGCACACGGCCGGTATTTAATACCATGGGAAATTCAGCATCGGGCATTTCCGCGGGATTTACATGGGGACGCGCGTGAAAAATGGCTTTGCCAGAATCAGTCGCAAATTGCAGCAAAGGTGCGCTGCCATCATCCATTAATGTTAACGGTTGGTTGATGCCAGTATTTAAATAGCGGATGGGATTGCGCGTTGAAGTTTCATCGGCGCAAGGCCATTGCAGTGGTGCTTCACGCAAACGGCTGTAATTGACACCGCGCAAATCATATCCAGTTTTGGGGTTGTAACTTCGTGTGATTTCTTCAAACACTTCAGCCGCGGAATTAAAATTAAAGCCTTCGCTAAAACCCATCTCACGCGCAACACGCGCAATAATTTCCCAATCGGCCATGGCCTCACCGGGTGGATTCACTGCTTCTTGCATAAGCGTGATATTGCGCTCGGAGTTGATCATCACCCCTTCCGCTTCTGCCCACAAAGCGCCGGGCAATAAAATATCGGCATAGCGATTGGTTTCGGTATCGAGAAAAGCGTCTTGTGCGATAACTAATTCTGCTCGCTGTAAACCTTCAATAACGATTTTGCGATTGGGTACGGACGCCACCGGATTGGTGCAAATGACCCAGCAGGCTTTTACTTCGCCTGCCGCCATGCGCTCAAATAAATCGACCGTGCCTTTGCCGAGTTTGGTACTGATACTGCCCGGCGCAACACCCCATAGGTTTTCGATAAATTCGCGGTCTTTTTCGACTAACAAGCTGCGCTGGCCAGGCAGGCCCGGGCCCATATAACCCATTTCGCGCCCACCCATCGCATTGGGTTGGCCGGTGAGTGAAAAAGGGCCGCTGCCGAGGCGACAAATTTTCCCCGTCGCCAAATGCAAATTGCAAATTGCATTGGTATTCCAGGTGCCGTGGGTACTTTGATTTAAGCCCATAGTCCAGCAAGTCATAAACTCGGGCGCGCTGCCGATCAGTTCAGCAGTTTTAATCAACTGCTCAACGGAAAGACCGGTAATCGCACTGACATTTTCAGGTGTGTAATCCGCTAAAAATTCCGGAAAATTTTCCCAGCCTTGGGTGTACTGAGAAATAAATTCTGCATTGGTTTTGCCATTTTTATGCAGCAAAAATAACAGTCCGTTTAAAAATGCGAGATCGGTGCCGGGCTTGATTGGCAAATACAGATCGGCTTTATCAGCAGTGGTGGTGCGACGCGGATCGACCACAATTAATTTCGCACCAGCTTTAACGCGATCCATCATGCGCAAATACAAAATCGGGTGGCAATCGGCCATGTTCGCGCCGATCACCAAAAACAAATCGCTGTGATCAAAATCCTGATAGGAACCAGGGGGCGCATCGGAGCCGAGTGAGAGCTTGTAACCGGCGCCCGCACTCGCCATACACAGGCGCGAGTTGGATTCGATATTGTTGGTGCGCAAAAAACCTTTGGCGAGTTTGTTGGCGAGGTATTGGGATTCAATCGACATCTGTCCGGAGACGTAAAAACTGATGGCATCGGGACCGTGGTTATCGAGAATCTCGCGCAAGCGTTTGGCTGTAGTGCTGATCGCCTGCGCCATGGGTGTCATCACTGGATCGCGGTTGCGCTCGCTGCGCACAAAGGCAGACTCCATACGGCCGGAGTTGGTAAGCGCCTGGGCACTGGTCTGGCCTTTGGTACAAAGGCGACCAAAGTTGGAGGGATGGTTTTTATCGCCCGTGACCTTGATGATTTTTTGGCCGTCGGTTTCTAACACCATGCCGCAGCCGACACCGCAGTAAGGGCACACCGAACGCACGGATTTACTATTGTTTTTCAGAATGGATTCAGGCATAGACTTGCAACTCCTCATTGGGAGGGGTTTAGCAAGCGCTATGCCAGTGGCTGACAGAAGCGGCCAACACTGTTTAAGTGATTGATTTTAAATGGGTAATTTAAATTTTATTCAGAAAAGTGACGCCTTGACGTTAGCCGTCGTTGCTGCGGCAGATTTTTTTGCCTCATCTAAATGCAGTTTTTTACTTATCGGGCACGGTTTTGTTTTTTGTTGGTGCAATGCGTGCGATGAACAACCTCTGCAACCTGCCAGCATTCCATCACCACTGCACCAAAATAAACCAATTATCAGGTTTTAAACTGTCCTACCAATTGTTGCAGCTCGGCACCAACGCTGGCCAGTTCATCGCCCGATTGGTGCGAACGCGCCGCATAGCGACCGGCGGATTCGGTAGCATCAGCAATCACATGCATGCTTCGGTTAATCGTTTCAATTACCTGGGTTTGCTCTTCTGCAGCAGTGGCAATTTGCAAGCCGCGCTGACTGATGGTGCTGACTTGCTGGTCGATAGCACCGAGCGCTTCCGAGGTGGCGCAGACCATCTGCACCGAGACATCGCCTTTCACCAGACTACGCTTGATCGACTCGCTTGCACTGGTAGTACTGGCCTGCAGACGCTGGATCATGCCTTGAATCTCCTGAGTCGATGCCTGGGTACGTGCCGCCAATGCCCGCACTTCGTCGGCGACTACTGCAAAACCGCGCCCTTGTTCACCGGCACGCGCTGCCTCAATTGAGGCGTTGAGCGCGAGTAAATTGGTTTGCTCGGCAATGCCGCGAATCACATCTGATACGGCACCAATACTATTTACTTCCACCTGCAACTGCTGCAATCCGTCAGTATTGAGCCTCACTTCAGATGAGAGCGCCTGGATATTATTGATGGATTTGGCGGCGGTTGATTGTGCGTCTTTGGTGGTGGATTCAGCCAAATTGGCTGCCGCAGCCGCATCTTGTGTACTGCGGGCAACTTCGACTGCCGATGCCGCCATTTCGTTGATTGCACTGGCAACCTGCAGGGTTTGTTCGCGTTGCTGTTCGAGGGTTTGGTATGTGGCACTGGTATCTTGCGATACCTGCTGGCTGATACTGGCAACTTGCAACGTAAGCTGCTGGATACGCTGGATCATCCCGTGGATGGAATCCACAAAACTGTTAAACGCCGAAATAACCGCACCGATTTCATCGTTACTGGTACGCGTGAGACGACGGGTTAAATCGCCACCCCCACGCGCTATATCTTCCAGGCTGCGCACCAACCCATTGAGAGGCACCAGGGTTTTATTGGCGATGTATATCGCGAGCAGCGCAATCGCACCAAGCAATACCAGCGCCGCCACAAAAACCCACATCAATGTTGCAGTGATGTGTTCATCCGCCACTGCGCGAGCCGACGCGACGGCGTTATCGATACTGTCGATATAAAACCCGGTTCCCAGCATCAGATCCCACTTGTCGAGCCAAATGGCGTAACTAAGTTTGGGGTAGGCGGTATCGCCCTGCCCTAAACGTGGAAAATGGTAGGTGACAAAACCCCCGCCCGCCTGCCCCTGTTTGACCAACTCATTGATCAGGAAGACACCATTAACATCTTTATAGTCACGAAAACTGTCGCCAATACGCGCGCTGTCGCTGCCGGAAAATACCCGTATCGAGTTACCATCGTAGCCAAAGTAGTAGCCATCCTTACCGTATTTCAATTGCTTCAGCAGGGCGATGGCCTGATCTTTTTCAACGGATGCCCCCATGGGCGCTGCATCGTAGAGGGGCTTGATAAGCGAGCTGGCAATATCCAGTGAGTTGCGCAATTCGGTTTTGTGCGCGTTGAGCAGCGTTTCACGCAGTATCTCCATATCCTTATCGACAACACTCTGCATGCGAACGCTGACCAAAACCAGAAGCACGACCAGGACCGCAATACCGGGCAACAACCCGAGCAGAATCAGTTTGTATCTCATCGACATGGAACTCATAAGAGCACCTCCCCTTAAGTATTATTAGAAATTTCAGCAGTGGGCATATATATCACATTATTATTTTGACCAATTGTAATCGGTATCAACTGAACGGCCAGTAATTCGGACGAAAAGATCTAAAATCGTCTATATTCAGATACATAGTTATAACAGGGTTAACCAACGGCATCCGCATGACCAACGACCCACAGATTGAACAACTACTTAAAAAGCTCATAGTGCCAACGCAAGATTTGGCGCAATTGGGCTTTTGCGGCGGTAGTAAAGAGGCGCAGGTCAAACTCTGGCTGCAAAGCCTGCCGCTAACACAGGCGCAGCAAGTCAGCGCCCAGCTTTATACGGCCGTCCATGAAATCAGCCGCTTGCGTACCAACAGCGACAACCGGCTCGCCATCCTTGAGCTGTTGCGGGTGCCGGTACACCAGACACTGAGCGGTTTGGCACTGAAGTATTTGAACCAGCCGCTGATCCTCCCGGAAGCCGCGCTTAAAACGGCCACTGTTGCCCAAGCAATCCAGAAACATTTCCTCAACAGTTATCTCGCCGTAGTACGGGAGCTGTGTGCATCACCGGATGCGAAAGACCAGCAGGAGCCGCTAGCACTTGCCATACAGCGCTCGCTGACTGCACTGGGGCTACTACTGCTGCGCTCTTACCAACTCTA
>Ga0307408_100003045_pt1 | contig 11576 bp, 8 predicted proteins | sample 322Cmetagenome_FD_202116 | JGI IMG/M metagenome (GOLD analysis project Ga0307408, IMG submission 202116) | Maize rhizosphere microbial communities from greenhouse at UC Davis, California, United States - 322HYB-C-3 | ecosystem: Host-associated > Plants > Roots > Rhizosphere > Soil | place: USA... | reverse complement strand
GTCGATGGGTCGACGACGGCGGCCCGGCCATGGCCCAGGGGCAACACCCATTCACCGTCGATGAAAAGGCGGTCCAGGTGGCCGGCACTTGCAAGCTGCTCAACGAGGCGCATTCCCTCGTCGATGGCGTCGTTTTTCCCCATGATTGCCTCTCAAAAGAATTGAAGTCATGGTACTGCCGGGGCTTGAAACAGGTGTGCCGTTTCGCTGTGGGCATTCGGCATGATTGGTGCGCAAGTGGGGCATAACCGCAGCATCTGCGGTTGAGATTTAATGGCATCCGGCGCGTATGCGAAGGGAAATTATTCGTCACTTCCATTTGGAAGAGAAGCATCACGATCGCTCAATTTGGCGCGCTTATGCTGGTGCATGGCGTGGGCCGATCTTTGGCGACCGGTGAAATCAATGCTTCCTGTCAACCAGCAGAACACTAGTCATTCAAACTGCGAAAATTATTCCGTCAGGGCAAGAAGACCCGGACAATCATTGCACAGAACGCGACGACATAAACGAGAGTTCCGAATTTCAAGATTAGACGCAAGATCGAGGTTCGACTACTCAATGCCTTTGCGCGCAGTGCAGGGAAGAATACCCAGTGCCAAAACTTATAGATGCTTGCATTGGCATCGACATTTAGCAGGGATGGCGAGCCAAGCTGGCTCCAAAGATCAGGATCCTCGCGCTTCACAGCGCGTATAACAATTCCCGTTAGCAGAACTAGTCCAACCGCCGCGCAAAAAAACACCAGAGTCACAGGGTCAACTTTAAAAACGGTCATCTTTCAATCTCTCCACCCAGCTGTTGCAGTAAGTGATTTACCGATAGTGCCAACCCCCCACCCACTGGAAATAGTCACTCCTGAGGCTCCAATCGCAACATTGCCGGTTGCCCCAATGATTCCATTTCCAAAGCTCCCCTGAATCTGAGTAACAAGTCCATGCGCTCCGTCCTTGAATTCCAATTGAGGGCCAGCCTTCGTGATACTACAGCTCAGCCCCATACCTACACCACCGCCCCAATATGTGACACCGCGATTGCTGTTGTAGGTAAACGAAACTGCCGGCCCCAGGCCTGCCCGAAAGCTCATATTGACTCCATCTCCGGGGGACACACCGATTAATGGAAGTAGTCTGTCAATCGCCTTGCCTGATGGAATACCTGCTGCATTGTCGGCGTTGGATAGCGTGACATCCAATCCCGTTGGGTCCAGGCTACCTAAAGGATTCCCCTCCACATAGGCATAAGTGTTAATGCCTCCTTTGAGTCCAATCGGATCGGACTGCATATACCTTCCGCAGCGCGCACAGTATTCCCGGTTCCAGTTCTGAAACAGCCCACTCTCGGCATCAAACGTTTGACCCGGCAAGCGCTGATTAAAGCTAAATACTCCCAGTCCACCCGGGTTCTGGTCCGGTGCCGTCGCCCCGAACACCTCGGCCGAATTCCATCGCCACACAACCGCCTCATCGCTCTGCCGCGTGATCATTCTCGGTGAGCCGATCTGATCCGTTGAGACGTTGTACAGGCTGATTGCATGTTGCTGTTGCCTGCCGTGCCCGTCTGCCTCACCACCCCGACAGGGATGTCAAGGTATATGGTCTCGTACACCGGGACGCCATTCGCGTCATACTCCCCCAGAAGCTTGCCCACCTCGTCATACACGTAGTAGGTGGCCCCTGTCGGAACGAGCGTCGTTGGCCCCGTTTTCCCAACCCTGAATTCCAGCGCGTTGTAGCTGTAACTAACGGCACCACCCGCATTGGTCATCGTGACCATGCGACCTCGGTCACTGTAGGTATAGGTATTCAGGCCATCCCCGGTAATATTGCCGGCCGCATCAGTCGTGACGGTCGCCGTACCCGTAATGTCTTGAACCTGCGTGTAGCGGTTGCTGGTTGGCGCCACAGTGTTGCTGTAGGTCGCGCCACCAATCACCTTGGCGGCCCGGTTGCCTGTGGCGTCATAGCTGTACTGGATGGCCGCACCGCCCAAGGTGGCGCTGGTCAGGCGGTTCAGGTTGTCATAGGTAAAGGTTTGGTCAAGCGAAGGAACGGAGGTTCCGTTGCTGACATGCGTGTAGCCCGTGATGCGCCCCGCGTTGTCACGGGTCAATGTGCGCCGGATGCCTGTGGTGGCGGGGTCCCCCAGGTTGTAGGCACTGATCTGGCCGTTTCCGTCATAAGCAATCGCCTGGGTTTTGGTACTGGCCCAGACCCAGCCCGTGAGCTTGCTCTCGGCATTGGTGGTGACACCCGATAGCAGCGGCAAGGTGCTGCCGGTGTTAGTACCCACGCCATTGGCATTGGGCGGGTTCACTGTGATCCCGGACACGTCACCGTAGGTGTCATAGCTGTAGTTGACGCGGGCGCCACTGGGATACGTAATCGCGATCAGCTTGTCCATGGCGCTGCCGGTGTCGCCCCAGGCGTAGCCCACCGTGAAGGTTCTGGCACCCGTGGTTTGGACCTTGGAGGTTCGGTGGCCCATGCTGTCATAGGTGTAGACAGTTTGACCGGACTCATCGGTGATCTTGGTAAGTGCGCCGATGGCACCTGGAACCGGTGTGCTACCGCCGTCGTACTCAAAGACGCTGCCTGTACCCGTGGCGTAGCTGATGGTTTTGATGCGATTGATGTTGTCGTAGGTGTACTGGGTGAACTTGCCTCTGGCGTCGGTCTTGGTGAGCATGTTGCCGAGGGCATCGTAGGTGTACTGGCTCGCCCCAGTATCCGGGCTGGCCTGGCCGGTGACATTGCCAAGCCCATTGGGGCTGTAGGTCGTGGCCAGGTTGCGCGGGTCGGTGACCTGGGTCAGCCCGTCGGCGGCGTTGTAACCAAAGCCGGTGAGGGTGGGGCTGCTGCTGCCGGTATTGGCGGGTTGCTGGGTCTGGATGGGGCGGCCCAGGCTGTCGTAGTAGGTGTAACTGGCCAGGCCGTTGGGGTCGAGCACGGTGGTGGGCCGGCCCATGGCGTCGTAGCCGTACTGCCAGGTCATGGACTGAGCGGATGCCTGCATGGCGAATACCAGGGTGGCCAGGCTGCACAGTATCGCCGTGACGGGGGTTTTGAATTTGCCGCAGGAATCGCGGCCAGCTTTCGCATCTGGTTTGGATGCATGCACAAAGCGCGTCAACGACCCACAGTTGATTTGCCGCACCGTGCTCGATGCGAGCCCTTGAAACACGCCCATAACAAAAATCCCTCGTTGGTTTTTCTTATCGCGCTTGTTGCCAAGCGAATGAGCCCGCAGTCTAGTGATGCGCGCAGCGCTTGTCACCCTCCGTATGCAGGAGGAGAGCAGTACGTGTGCATATAGACAACACAACCTCCGCGTCCTGGAATTTCTTGCTTATCGGTTTCACACACATCTGTTAGGAACCAAGCCGCATGGGATCGAGGCATGTAATCCAAAGGACGTACAGGTTCTGCTTCAGAATGAATGTCGCATTCACTCAGAACTGCATTGAACGCCTTGGAACCAGTAAGTCAGCGTTCTCGTGGACGGTTTGACAGTTGAATGGAATCAGATGAGATTCGGCGAACCCGCGAGCACTCAATACCCTCGCCCCCGATCAATCACATCCCTCAACGCCTCCCCTCGCTGATGCCGCCGGATGTTCTCCAGCAGAATCGGCGCCGCGCTTTCCGGCTGGGTCATGCTCGCCACATGCGGTGTCACAAAAATCCGTGGATGCGTCCAGAACGGATGCCCGGCCGGCAGGGGCTCGGGATCGGTGACATCGAGGATGGCGCGCGACAGCTGGCCCGAATCCAGGGCTTCAATGAGATCCGCATCCACCAGGTGCGGCCCGCGGCCGACGTTGACCAAGGCCGCGCCTTTTGGCAGCGCCGCAAAGAGTTCACGGTTCAGGATGCCTTTTGTCGCCGGGGTGAGCGGCAGCAGGCAGATGAGGACATCGCAGCCTGCAAGAAAAGGCTGCAGCTGTTCGGCGCCGGTGAAGGTTTCCACGCCTTCCAGGGTGCGCGGCGAGCGGTTCCATCCGCGCAGCCTGAAGCCAAACGCCGCCAGCCGCTCCAGCACCGCGCAGCCCAGGCTGCCCAGGCCCATGACGCCGATAGTGCGGGCCGAGGCCGGTGGTACTTCGAGGGGGTTCCATTCGCGTGCCGTCTTGTGCGCCATGTAGTCAAAAAAGTCGCGGTGCAGGGCCAGCACGGCCAGGCTCACGTACTCGACCATGCCGTTGATGATGCCGGGCTCGACCATACGCACGAGCGGGATGTGGGCGGGCACGGCGGACAGGTCCACGTGGTCTATGCCGGCGCCCGAGGAGAACAGGACTTTCAGCTTGGGCAGCTCGGCGAGAAAGCCCGCGGGCGCCTGCCAGGCGATCAGGTATTCGACCTTGCGGAGGTCGCCGGCGTCGGGCCAGACGCGGAAGTCCAGGTCGGGTGCGTGTGCGGCGAAGTACTTGGCCCAGCCCGCGGCGCGCGCGGCATCGGATCGGTAAAGAATGCTCATGGTGTTACCAGCCTCCCACCCAGCCGGTGAAGAGTCCCTCGGGCAGGGTGTCTTCGTCGGCGCCACGCAGAAAGTCGAAGTCGCAGCCCAGGTGGGCCTGCTCGATGTGCTCGTCGTATAGCTTGCGGTAGCCGCGCTGGTGCGTGCGCGGCGGCGGCTGCCATTCCTTGCGGCGGCGCTCCAGCTCCTCGGGGGCCACGCAGAGCTCCAGCCGGCGCGCGGCGACGTCCAGCTCGATGATGTCGCCGTCGCGCACCAGGGCGAGCGGCCCGCCGACGGCGGCTTCGGGCGAGACGTGCAGCACGGCGGCGCCGTAGCCGGTGCCGCTCATGCGCGCGTCGGAGATGCGCAGCATGTCGCGCACGCCGCGCTCCATGAGCTTGCGCGGAATGGGCAGCATGCCCCACTCGGGCATGGCCGCACCCACGGGGCCGGCGTTGCGCAAAATCAGCACGCTGTCCTCATCGATGCCCAGGGCCGGGTCGTCGATGCGGTCGGCAATCGTCTGCACGTCCTCGAACACCACGGCGCGGCCGCGGTGGCGCAGCAGCTTGGGGTCGGCGGCGCAGGTCTTCATCACCGCGCCGTAAGGCGCGAGGTTGCCCTTGACGACGACCAGCGGCTCGCCGGGCTTCACGGGTTTGTCCAGCGGGCGTATCACTTCGCTGTCGGTGACCTCGGCGGTGGCGATGACCTCGCCAATCGTGCGCCCATCCACGGTGCGCGCGTCCAGGTGCAGCAGCGCGGCCAGCGTCTTGAGCAGGGCCGGCACGCCGCCGGCCGTCATGAGCCGCTCGGTCAGGTGCTCGCCGGCCGGCTGCACATTCGAGATCAGGGGTACGCGGCGGGCGATTTCGTCGAAGCGGTCCAGCGTCAGCGGCACGCCCACGCGGCCGGCCAGGGCCAGCAGGTGGATGATGGTGTTGGTCGAGCCGCCCACCGCGCACAGCAGGGTGATGGCGTTGTCGAAGGCGCGCGCGTCGAGGATTTCATGGGGGCGGGGGCCGCCTTCCCCCGCCATGCGGGCGCCGCGGCGGCCCACTTCGCGGGCGATCTGGGTGCGGCGGCCGTCCACCGCCGGGACCATGCTGCTGCCGGGCAGCGCCACACCCAGGGCCTCGCCGATGGCGGCCATGGTGGAGGCCGTGCCCATTTCGGCGCAGTGGCCCGGTGTGCCCATCACGTTTTTTTCGAAAGCCGCGAACTCGCACTGCGACAGCTTGCCGGCGCGCAGGCTGTCCACGATGCGCCAGACGCCGGTGGCGTTGCCCAGGTCGCCGCCGGTCATGGAGCGCGGCGTCGCCGGGCCGCTGGCCAGGAAGATAAAGGGAACGCCGGCGCTGGCCGCGCCCATCATAAGGGCGGGCTGCGTCTTGTCGCAGCCACCCAGCAGCACCACCGCATCGAAGGGGTGGGCGCGTATGCATTCCTCCGTCTCCATCGCCAGCAGGTTGCGAAAGGGGAAGGAGGTGGGCTTGATGATGTTCTCGCTGAGCGACATCAGCGGCGCCTCCAGCGGGATACCGCCGGCTTCGAGGATGCCGGTGCGCACCTCCTGCGCCAGCACGCGCAGGTTGGAGTTGCAGGGGTTGATGTCGGACCAGGTGTTGAGGATGCCCACCACGGGGCGGGTCATGAGGTCTTCGCGGCTCCAGCCGGCCGCGGCCAGGGTGGAGCGGTGCACAAAGCCGGGAAGGTCGTCCTTGCGAAACCAGCGTGCGCTGCGCAGCGGCCGGCCGGAGGTGGTGTTGGTGTTGTCGTCGTCCATGGTTGCCCTCTATAAATGCGCGCTAAATGCCCACTAAATGCCAGCAAGTGAATCGAAGTCATGGTACCGACTTGGGCTGGAATTCATATGCCGTTTCGCCGCGGGCATTCGGCATGAACGTTGCGCACGCCGCGCACAACCGCAGCATCTGCGGCGGCGCTTCAATAGCATTCATGGCATGGCGCCGGTGATGTTTCCCCAAGGCTTTCGCATCACCGTCCAATGGCTTCCCAGTGCACCCTCAATGACCTTCCGGTTACTTTCCAAGGAGACGCTTTCATGACCTTCCGCCCCAAGTACATCACCTTCGACTGCTACGGCACCCTGACCTATTTCCCCATGCACCAGGTGGCCTACGACCTTTATGAGGGCCAGCTGCCGCCCGAGCGCATGCAGGTGTTCCTCAAGGATTTCGCCGACTACCGCTTTGACGAAGTCATGGGCGACTGGAAGCCCTATGAGCAGGTGCTGAACTCGGCGCTCAAGCGCGCCTGCAAGCGCCACGGCCTGGCCTTCAAGGACGAGCACGCGCGCAAGGTCTATGACGCCGTGCCGACCTGGGGCCCGCACGCCGATGTGCCGCACGCCCTGACGCGCGTGGGCAAGAAGATCCCGCTGGTGATTCTGTCCAACGCCATGAACGAGCAGATCCATTCGAACGTGGAGAAGCTCAAGGCGCCCTTCCACAAGATCTACACCGCGCAGGACGCCGGCGCCTACAAGCCGCGGCTGCGGGCCTTTGAATACATGCTGGACCAGTTGGGCTGTGCGCCCGAGGACGTGCTGCATGTGTCGGCCAACCCGCGCTACGACATCTTCCCGGCGCAGAACCTGGGCATCGTGAACAAGGTGTTCGTCAACCGCGGCCATGAGCCGCGCCCCAACGATGCCTGGAGCTTCGCCGAGATCCGGGACATCAACGGCCTGCCGGGCCTGGTGGGCCTGTGAGAACCCGCTCGCGGTTCCAGACGCACCGCAGACCATGCCGCCGGCCGTCCGCAAAACCGCAGTTTTAACCACGCACCCCCGCACGATCAAGGTATATCCCCGGCCGCGCGGTGCTCCAATGCCTTTATCCCACCACGAGAAACCAGGAGAACACCATGGCAGAGAAGAAGCAGCTGGACGGCCTGATCGGCCCTGAAGAGAGCACGCGCATTCTTGGTGCGCTGCAGCGCGGCGCCAACCGGCGCGACGTGCTGGCGATGCTGATGGCCGGCGGCATGCAGGCCTCCCTGGCCGGCGGCCTGGCCGGGATCGCCGCGAGCGCGCATGCGCAAACGCCGCGCAAGGGCGGCCGCCTCAGGGTCGCCGAAGCCGCTTCCGCGGTGAGCGACACCCTGGACCCGGCCAAGCAGGGCAACGCGACCGACTATTCCCGCGGCTTCATGTTCTACAACGGATTGACCTACCTGGACGGCAGCCTGACACCCCAGCCCCAGCTGGCCGAGGAGTTCACCACCAAGGACGCCAAAACCTGGGTCTTCAAGCTGCGCAAGGGCGTCACTTTCCACGACGGCAAGCCGCTGGCGCCGGCCGACGTGGTGTTCTCACTCATGCGCCACAAGAACCCGGCCATCGGCTCCAAGGCCAAGGTGCTGGCCGACCAGATCGAGGACGTGACGGCCAGCGGCCCCAATGAAGTCACCATCCGCCTGGTGGCGCCCAATGCCGACCTGCCGGCCATCCTGGGCACCTACCACTTCCACATCGTCAAGGACGGCACGACCGACTTCAACGCCGGCATCGGCACCGGCCCCTACAAGGTCAAGGAGTTCAGGCCCGGCGTGCGCGCGATCGCCGTGCGCAACGAGAACTACTGGAAGCCCAATCGGCCTTACCTGGACGAGATCGAGCACGTGGGCATCAGCGACGAAACGGCGCGCGTGAACGCGCTGCTGGCGGGCGAACTCGATCTGATCGGCCGGGTCAACCCGCGCTCCATCGACCGCGTCAACGCCAGCGGCAAGGCGGTCATCTTCGAGACCAAGGGCGTCTCGTACACCGACCTCATCATGCGGCGCGACAGCGGCCCGGGCGCCAACCCGGACTTCGTGATGGCCATGAAGCTGCTGTTCAACCGCGAGCAGATGCTCAAGTCCATCCAGCTGGGCCGCGGCGTCGTGGCGAACGACCAGCCCATCAATCCGAACGACCGCTTCTTCTTCAAGGGCCTGAAGCAGCGCCCCTACGATCCCGAAAAGGCGAAGTGGCACCTGCAAAAGGCCAACCTGGGCAGCGCCGCCATCCCCGTGGTGGCCTCGACGGCCGCCACCAGCTCCGTGGAGATGGCCCTGGTGCTGCAGCATGCGGCGCGGCAGGCCGGCCTGAACCTGGACGTGCGCAACATGCCGGCCGACGGCTACTGGTCGCAGCACTGGATGAAGCACCCGGTCAACTTCGGCAACATCAACACGCGCCCCACAGCCGACCTGGCCCTGACCCTGTTCTTCAAGTCCGACTCCCCCACCAACGAGTCCGGCTGGAAGAACGAGAAGTTCGACCAGCTGCTGGTGGCCGCGCGCGGCGAAACCGACCAGGCCAAGCGCACCCAGATGTACGCCGACATGCAGGCCATGATCCACAACGAAGGCGGCATCGGCATTCCGATGTTCCTCTCCAGCCTGGACGGCCACAGCAAGAAGCTCAAGGGCTTGCAGGCGATCCCGCTGGGCGGGATGATGGGTTCGAGCTTCGCTGAACACGTTTGGTTGGAAGGATGACTCCCCCCCGAAGTGCAGGCATGACTCCCCCCCCCCCGAAGCGCCTTCGGCGCCTCCCCCTCAAGGGGGCGCCCGCTGCGGCCCGGCAAAGCCGGTTCCGCGCCGGCACTTGATTGGAAGAGCCTTGTATGAATCTGACTATTTTGAAACTGGTTGCCAACCGGATTGTTGCCGGCCTGGCTTCGCTGCTGGCGGTGTCGGCGGTGGTGTTTGCCATCACCGCTGTGCTGCCGGGCGATGCGGCCGAAGAGAAGCTGGGGCAGGACGCCACGCCCGAAGCGGTGGCGGCGCTGCGCAAGGAGATGGGCCTGGACCGCAGCGCGGTGCTGCGCTACTTCGACTGGCTGGGCGGCATGGCCAGGGGCGATGCGGGCAAGTCGGTGGTTACCGGCATGCCGGTGGGTGAGGCTGTCAACAGCCGCCTGCCTGCTTCGCTGCTGCTGGCCGCGGTGACGACGGCGTTTTCCGTGCCGGTGGCCCTGGGCCTGGGCATCCTCTGTGCCTTGCGGCGCGGCTCGGCTTTTGACCGGTTCACCAGCATGGCGACGGTGGCTGTCGTGTCGGTGCCGGAATTCCTGGTGGCCACGCTGGCCGTGCTGGTGTTCGCGGTGCAGCTCAAATGGCTGCCCGCGCTGTCGTACGCGGCCGACGTCTCGTCGCCGGGCGAGATGCTGCGCTCCTTCGCCTTGCCGGTGCTCAGCCTGGGCAGCGTGATCGTGGCGCAGATGCTGCGCATGACGCGCGCGGCCGTCATCGACCAGATGGCGGCGGCCTATATTGAAATGGTGCGGCTCAAAGGCGCGAGCGCCGCGCGCACCGTGCTGTTCCATGCGCTGCCCAATGCTGTCGGCCCCATCGCCAACGCGGTGGCGCTGAGCCTGTCCTACCTGCTGGGCGGCGTGATCATCATCGAGGTGATCTTCAATTACCCGGGCATCGCCAAACTCATGGTGGACGCCGTCGCCCAGCGGGACATGCCCCTGGTGCAGGCCTGCGCCATGATCTTCTGCGCCGCCTACCTGATCCTGGTGATGCTCGCCGACGTGTGCGGCATCGTTGCCAATCCGCGGCTGAGGCACCAATGAGCACCGCACGGCCGCCCGAAGGGGCTCGCACCGCAGTGCGAAGCACGGAGGTTTTCCTATGAATATTGCAACCCTTGTACCTTCGGCGGCGGCCGCCAAGCGCCGCGCCTGGCTCTCGGGCTGGTCCCGCGCCGGCAAGCTCGGGCTGGCCGTGCTGGCCTTCTGGGTGGGCGTGGCGATCTATGCCAGTTTCGTGCCCGACAGCGCGCTCGGCGAGATGTCCGATGCCGGCGTCTTCCAGGGCATGAGCGCGCAGCACTGGCTGGGCACCGACTACCTGGGCCGCGACATGCTCACGCGCATCGTGGCCGGCACACCCTACACCATAGGCGTGGCTTTTGCCGCGACGCTGATCGCCTGCGCTGTGGGCGCGGTGCTCGGCCTGCTGGCCGCGGTGACCGGTGGCGTGGTCGATGCCACGCTCAGCCGCGTGCTGGACACGCTGATCTCCATCCCGAGCAAGATGTTCTCGCTGGTGATCATTGCCGGCTTCGGCTCCTCGGTCCCGCTGCTGATCGCGGTGACGGCCATCGTCTACATGCCGGGTGCCTACCGCATCATCCGCTCGCTGGCCGTGAACATCAACGCCATGGACTACGTGCTGGTGGCACGCGCCCGCGGCGAAGGCAAGGCCTACATCATGCGCCGCGAAATCCTGCCCAACATCACCGGCCCGCTGCTGGCCGACATGGGGCTGCGCTTCGTCTACGCCCTGCGCCTGCTGGCCAGCCTGAGCTTCCTGGGCCTGGGCGTGCAGCCGCCCATGGCCGACTGGGGCTCGCTGGTGCGCGAGAACCTGGGCGCATTGCCGATAGGCGGCGCCTCGGTGCTTGCCCCCGCCTTCGCGATCGCCGTATTGACGATTGCGGTCAACCTCGTCATCGACAACTTGCCGGGCCACACCGACGCCGATCGGGAGAAGCATTAATGGGTGCAACTGTCCTCGTGAATGATCTGCGCGTCGTCGCGCAGGCCGCCGCCGGCGGCGAAACGGAAATTGTCAAAGGCGTGTCCTTTCGCATCGAGCCCGGCGAGGTGCTGGCGCTGATCGGCGAGTCCGGCTCCGGCAAGACCACCATAGGCCTGGCCCTGATGGGTTATGCGCGGCACGGCTGCCGCATCGCCGGGGGCAGCGTGCGCATCGGCGACACCGACGTGCTGGAGCTCACCGAATCCGGGCGCCGCCAGCTGCGCGGCCGCCGCGTGTCCTACATCGCGCAGAGCGCCGCCGCCTCGTTCAACCCGTCGCGCACCATCATGGACCAGGTGGTCGAGACAGCGCACATCCACTCGCTGATGCCGCGCGCCGAGGCCGAGAAAAAAGCCGTGACGCTGTTCCGCGAGCTGGCGCTGCCGCAGCCCGACACCATAGGCCAGCGCTACCCGCACCAGGTTTCCGGCGGGCAGCTGCAGCGGCTGATGGCCGCGATGGCGCTGATGAGCGACCCCGACCTCGTGATCTTCGACGAGCCCACCACGGCGCTGGATGTGACCACCCAGATTGAGGTGCTGCACGCCTTC
>Ga0307408_100003044_pt1 | contig 11577 bp, 13 predicted proteins | sample 322Cmetagenome_FD_202116 | JGI IMG/M metagenome (GOLD analysis project Ga0307408, IMG submission 202116) | Maize rhizosphere microbial communities from greenhouse at UC Davis, California, United States - 322HYB-C-3 | ecosystem: Host-associated > Plants > Roots > Rhizosphere > Soil | place... | reverse complement strand
AAAATAAAAAAAGTTTTTATCGCCCTAATTGTTTTTGGTTACTTTGAACCACCTTATATATGGAACGAAAACAACTTATTGAGCAGATTCAGAAAAAACAGTCTTTTTTATGTGTAGGGCTGGATACTGACATCAACAAAATCCCTAAACACCTCTTATCCAGTGCCGACCCGGTATTTGAATTTAACCGTCAGATCATTGATGCTACAAAGGACTTATGTGTATCCTACAAAATTAATACCGCTTTTTATGAAAGCCGCGGTGTTAAAGGCTGGGAAAGTTTAATTAAAACCTGGCAATACCTTCCTAAAGATTGTTTCAGCATTGCCGATGCTAAGCGTGGGGACATAGGGAATACCTCTGAAATGTATGCTGAAGCCTTTTTTAACGAGAATTCTTCGGGCATGAGTTTCGACTCAATTACTGTTGCTCCTTATATGGGCTCTGATTCGGTTAAGCCTTTTTTAAAATTTGACAATAAATGGGTGATTTTATTAGCCCTAACCTCTAATAGTGGCAGCGCAGACTTCCAGTACAGTCCTGCGGGCAACGATGAAATGCTTTTTGAAAAAGTACTGAAAACAGCAAATTCCTGGGCTGATGCGAGCAAGTTAATGTTTGTAGTAGGCGCTACCCGTGGCGAAGGCTTCTTAGCTATCCGCAAGCATGCCCCCGATAATTTCTTACTTGTACCCGGCGTTGGCGCACAAGGTGGAAGCCTTCAGGATGTTTGTAAATATGGCATGAATAAAGATTGTGGTTTATTGGTTAACTCATCACGTGCTATTATTTATGCTTCTTCAGGAGAAGATTTTGCAGAAGCTGCAAGGGTTGAAGCGGAAAAAGTGCAGAAGGAAATGGCTGAGGCATTGAAGGCGATCTGGTAAGGAGATTTCGCGCTAGGGCGATAAGGTTTCGCAAAGGCGCGTTTTGATATATTATGAGGCGGGAATAGTGTCCCGCCTTTTTTTGCGCCTGATTCGTTAAGGTTTACAGTATCCGGGAGAGTCTGAAGACTCCTTCCCATGCCGGTAATCCGTAGAGACGCTCCGCTTAACTCGACGGACAGATCTGAGGCTATTTTCTCTCCTAGAAGCTCTAAAAATTGTTTTTTAGCCTCATCCCTATCCCTTCTTCAAAAGAGAAGGAAATGTATGGAGTTTTAGAGATACCCAATAGATTAAATTCTTCTGCCTATCTTCTCTCCCTGATCTTATCGATCAAATCGGCTAGCCTGCTGCTGTAGCCATATTCATTATCATACCAGCCTACCACTTTTGTTAAGCCTCCAACGATTGAGGTGAGCTGCGAGTCAAAAATGCAGGAATGGGGGTTATCGAGAATATCAACAGAAACTATCGGGTCTTCGGTGTAGTACATAATTCCTTTTAAATATCCTTCAGCAGCTTGCTTAAAGGCTGAGTTAATTTCTTCAACACTGGGTTGTACCTTCAAATTACAGGTAAAGTCGGTTAACGAACCGTTTAATACAGGAACACGAATACCTGCGCCGCCCAGCTTGCCATCCAAGTGCGGAAAAATATTGGTGATCGCTTTAGCTGCGCCCGTTGTTGTCGGAATTATCGAAGAGGATGCTGCCCTGGCCCTGCGGAGGTCTTTATGTGGGGCATCGTGCAGGTTCTGGTCGCCGGTCATGGAGTGTACGGTAGTGATGTAGCCGTTTACAATGCCCCAGTTTTCCTCCAGAACTTTAATCATAGGTGCAATATTATTAGTGGTACAGGAAGCATTCGAAAGCACAGGGCTCGCGAAATCTATTTTCTCATCATTTACTCCTAAGACCACGGTTGGAATGCCTTTGGTATTTGGAGGTGCTGATATAATTACCTGTTTAGCCCCTGCGTCGAGATGCAAAGCAGCTTTCTCATAGCTAGTGAACTTTCCGGTCGATTCTATCACCAGATCAATTTCGAGTTCCTTCCAGGGTAAAGAAGCCGGGTTGGTTTCGGCAAATACCGGAATCCTGCTTCCATTTACAATGATCTCTTTATCTCCAGTTTCTACTGTTCCTTTAAAGCCCCGGTGGACCGTATCGTATTTTACTAAATGCGCAAGGGTTGCGGCATCTGCCAGGTCGTTAATTGCAGCAATCTCAACTGTCCCTTTCTCCAGAAGGGTTCTTAAAACCGTCCTGCCAATTCGCCCAAAACCATTTATAGCAATTCTCATTGCCGGCAAATTTAATCGATTTCCAAATGCCTGCGGGATTTAAAAAGTTTAAGGAATTTTCTTTGACGAAAGGAATACATTTTTTGCTTCACTGTTAGGGCTGGAATCCCAAGGGTTGCACCCATGGTTATCTATAGTCAAGCCTTTCAGGCTCATAGCCAGGGGTTGCACCCATGGTTATCTATAGTCAAGCCTTTCAGGCTTGTGATTAACATTTGCTCTGATTGGCTGCATTACATTCGCGGGTTGCACCGGATGCGGCCTCAGTCAAGCCTTTCAGGCTGTTTGGTAGCGAAATATCTCGACCCTTTTCCCAAACATATCAAAAAGTCCTTCAGTTATATTTATACTATGAGAACATCTAAAAATTCAAAAACAGAAGATTTAGAGCCTAAAGATTCTGAGCAGAAAAAAATTCGTCCGGAAGATGGCCAGGAAGCGGTTGTAAAGCCGGAAGATAAACAGTATAGAAAAAAAGAAGCAAATTTTAAAAACCCGGCAAAAAGTAGAGAGCGGAGCGAACAGCCGGTGCTCCCTATAAAAAAAGCACCTAAAAACTCTTAATCGGAAAGAATAAGATTGTGCAATATTCACAGCTTGTCCACATTGCGCATTTTTTAAACAGTTTTGATTCTAGCTTCGGTTTGGCACTTGCTTTTTGCGCTCTAATTGTGTGCTTAAAATACACAGGCCTGCAATTTTAATACACTTTCTTAAGCTGTTCGTACGCTAATTAAGACAACAGTGAGAAAGTAATTACCCTGAGGGCATAAAAGTGCATTTGGCATGCTTTTGTATGTACACTCAACATCAAATCTACTTATAAATTACATCCTACACTTACCTATGAAACGATCATGTGTCGCAGCCCCAACGAAAAGAAATTGCGGCACATGATTGATTTTTCCGGCTGAGTGTTTCTCAAACTAAGCCCTATGAAAAACATCTACTCGTTAACCCTATTATTGTCTTTGTCCTCCGTAATAGCTACGGCGCAAATTAATTTTCACCGCCTTAGTATCGGACTGGCAGGTGGTTTAACCAATAATCACGGAGATTTAAATTCGCCACAGCCAAGCAAGGTAATTGGGGGTAGCGGAAGTTTTTATTTTTCGCCCTTTCTCAATGCGGATATAGAGCTGCAAAAAGGTACTCTTTCGGGGTATGAAACTTACAACTCCCGCCACTTTCAAAATGATTTTTATGCAGTGACTTTAAGCGGTAAAATTCATTTGGGACAGTTCCTGCCTGCACTTCGCCGGAGTCATGGCCGTGCCAGTCTCATCCGCCATTCCCTTCAGGGAATTTTTGCCGGAGCTGGCGGAGGCATTATCCAGAACAGGCAAACCAGAATATACCGGGAAACCGACAATAGTACGGCCAGTGGACTGAATTCAAATAAGGAGCTGTTTGTCCCCCTAAGCTTTGGCGTTGACAATTCCGGGTTTAATTCCCGCATCATTACCGGCATTTGCTACCAGGCCAATTATGTTTTAGGCGACCATGTTGATGGCTACTATGGAGGTAACAAAAATGATTTTTATAGTACTTTGATGTTGAGCTTGAAGTATAAGTTTGGGCCTAAGGGGATTCATTGGTAAAAATTCATTTAAAACCGTTGGCTGAAAGCGGAATGGCAATAGATATGTTTACTGCTTATAATAATTTCCTTCCTGCTCAGTTCAGCGAAAGAATGGATACATCCATTATTACTATAAGCTAAAATTCCTTAATATTTCACAATAGTTCGCAACAGTGTCTTAAAAGCCTTTGGAATTGATAAAGGGTATAAAGCTGAAACCATTAAAAAAACATCCAGAAGGTCTTTTTTTTTCTTGCCTGGGCTTTGAACCCATACCTTCGCCACGGTTTTATACTCCTGGAAGATTTTCCTCTTTACAAACATGTCGTTTTTACTGGTTTTCTTTGCCCGTATTTGCTCGGCAAATACATCCAGAATTGATCGGTGGTAATTAAATGAGGCAACCGAAGTAATGCTTTGTGGGTGCCGGTTATACGTTGCTAATTTTTTATCTAAAAAAATACAGCTGTATTGCTTGAACATTTTTAGCCACATAGGGAGGTCCTCAAATGAATACTTTTCATCATAGCCTCCAAGCTTTTTGACAATATTGGTTTTAATAAGGGTTGTAAAAGCTATTACAGGAGAAAATTTAAAAAAGCACTCGTAAAGATACCCCGCATTAAACCGGTATATATCTTTTTCTAAAGGAGATACCAATTGATTCGGCTCCGAATAGCTTTGGCTAATATGCCGAAGTGGATTAATATCGGGCAGTATTTCCTTGGTTTCATAATTAATCACGTAAGTATCACTAAAAACCAGGGCTACCGAATCCTCAGAATTTACAATAATCTCATATAGTGATTGAAGATAAGCCGGATACCATTCGTCATCGCCTATTATGGAGAAGTATTTGCCGTGTGTTAGCTCAAGAGCCCTATTTAGTGTTTTTGCAATCCCCATATTTACGGGGTTCTTCAAAAACTTTACCGAGACAAAATCGGCCTGATTTATTTCAAGCCAGCTTTCAATTAGAGGTACTGAATTATCTTTGGAGCGGTCATCGCAAATTATTAATTCGAAATTGCTGAAAGTTTGCCTCTTAATAGACTCCAGCGTATCAATCACAAATCGGCCGTTGTTATAACAGAGGCATATTACAGATATTTCGGGCGAATTATTACTTTGCATCAAAGTATGCCTTTATTGCATCAATAACATAGTCGAGCATTTCTGTAGTCATGCCAGGCCAAAGTGGTAGGATCAGACAGGTTTCGGCAATTTTTTCGGCAATTGGGAAGTCTCCTTTTTTAAATCCTAAAGCTCTGTATGCTTCCTGTAAATGCGGAGGAATGGGATATGTATCAAGGTTCCGATCTCTTTTTTCGCCAGATAATTTTGAAGGTCATCCCGATTAGCTGTCCTGACTACATATAGATGATATACATGAGATGCATCCGGATGTGTATATGGCATGATTAAATCTCCCACACCATTAAGGGCTTGACTATAGTATTCAGCAATTTGCTGACGCTGGCTGGTCCACAATGGCAAGTGCTTCAACTTAACAGACAAAAAGCCTGCCTGGCATTCATCCAGGCGCATATTAAAGCCGATTAGTTCATGTTGGTATTTTCTTTCCGAGCCATAGTTTCTTAACATTCTGGCCTTTGCAGCCAATTCAGCGCTGTTTGTCGTAATTGCCCCTGCATCACCTAAGGCCCCGAGGTTTTTCCCTGGATAGAAACTGGTTCCGTTTATATGCCCCCAACTGCCAGTAAGCTTTCCTTTGAACTCGGCACCCTGAGACTGAGCATTATCTTCTATTACATACAGATTATTTTTTTCGGCAATCTCGACAATTGAGTCCATCTGACATGCCTGTCCATATAAATGAACCGCTAAAATCGCTTTAGTTTTATTCGAAATAGCCTGTTCAATCTTTTCAGGATCTATATTACAGGTTTTTATATCTGGTTCAACAAAAACTGGAGTAGCTCCCACGAAAGACACCGCAAGCGCTGTTGCGATATAAGTATGCGAAGGCATAATTACTTCGTCACCTTCGCCAATACCTAAAGCTTTTAATGCAATATGCAAAGCATCCAGCCCATTGCTCAAACCTACAGCCTCTTTCGTTTGATTAAAGTGTGCATATTCTTGTTCGAACTGTTTTACATTATTTCCGAGGATATACCAGCTTTTATCGAAGAACGATTCGAAAGATGCCAGTATTTCGGATTTTATCTGCTTGTTGGTTTCTTCAAATGAAACAAATGGTATCTTCATTACAACCTCGCCAATTTATTATTTATAACCTCATACCTAGAGCCATCTTCAGCAAGCCAAACTAGTCCATCAGGTACCAGTTTTCTGCCTTGCTTGTCTACCCAGCCTTTTATCCTCGCAGGGTTTCCGAACACCATTGCATGTGCCGGGACAGATTTCGTAACCACACTACCAGCCCCAATAAGGGCAGACTCGCCTATTTCAATTCCCCCCAGGATAGTAGAATTTGCTCCTATTGATGCACCTTCCTTAACTGTGGTTCTTTGAAATTTTTCGGGATATTGCTTAGAGCGAGGATACTCGTCATTAGTGAAGGTTACATTAGGCCCTATAAAAACGTTATCCTCGATTGTAATCCCGTCCCATAAATAAACCCCATTTTTAACAGTAACATTATTACCGATTTTCACATCGTTTTCAATGAAGGTATGGCAATTTATGTTACAGTTCTCGCCAATCTGGGCCTTCTCCAGAATTACGGAGAACTGCCAAACCAATGTATTATTTCCAATTTGGGAAGTTTGCACCTCGGCAGTAGGATGAATTTTAGGTGGTTTCAAATTAATGATTTTAAATTTTTTGGTAACTATTGAAGTAGCCAGATTAGCAAATAGCTGAGAAATGTCCAATGTTGTTAGATAGGAATTAATTGCAGCTATTCTCCTCCTCTTTTCTTTTCCATTCGATGAAAAGAAACAAAAATCTTGTGCCTTGGCGATGTGCCCTTTTCGCACATCCCCTCTGCACAAATTGCCTTATCAGCCACACGGTGCTGCGCCGGCCTTTCCCCTACAGCACAAACCTCCCCTTCTGAAAACCCGACAATGCACCTGCCCCTCACAATGCCCGCTGATAAGCCAATTTTCTTCCGGACACTGCGCCAAGGCACACCTCCGATCCAACATTTCTACATCCCGCAAGTTTCTATGTATAGTTTCATATAATTTCATCTTTTTTTAAGCATACCTGAATAGTTACAATTTTTATATTCTAAAAAAGCCTGATAATCCCGGATGTAATCCTTCTCATTATACAGTTCTGATGCAAGCACCAGGAGAATTGCACCCGAAGAAAAATTTGTCAGGTCCCTCCACATTCCCGGTTTAATATGCAGCCCCATATAAGGCCGATTCAGGCTTACCGTTTTTTTATTCCTGCCGTCGTCCAAAGTCACATCAAAACTTCCACTGGCTGCAATAACTACCTGCTCCAATTGATAATGGGCATGCGCCCCACGGCTTTCTCCGCCCGGGATATCGTACAGATAATAAACTCTTTTAATATCAAACGGAACTTCTATCCCATTTTGAATTGGGGTTAGATTACCCGCCCGATTGTATATTTTGGGAAAATGAAGTACTGAGCAGTCAAAAACTGTAAATTTTTCAGGCATTTACCATTTCTTTAAATTTTCGAAAATCTCTAATGTACTGTTCTTTATCATAAAATTCATCCGTGGCAATAAATGCAAGTGAATTTGTGGAGAAGTTTTCCATATGCCTCCAGATCAGTTTTGGCACATATAATGCATTATAAGAACGATTCAAAGAAAACTTTTGCTCAGTTATCCCATCATTCAATACTACATCAAAACTTCCAGATAAGGCAACTATAACTTCCTGTAGATCCAGATAGGCATGGCCTCCCCTTTCCTCGCCACCTGGCACATCATAAATCCAGTACACCCTTTTTATTTCAAAGGGTATTTGATTGTTATTTTCTAAAAAAGACAGATTGCCCCTTTCATCAATTATTTTCGGAAACTTAAGCAATTTTACATCATTGAGCATAACTGTTATTTTATAAGCCTAAATTAGAATCCAATCTGATGGCCTAAGGTCATCAATCCGGATCGTTTGGTCGGCAAACCAGTTCTGGGGAGCTATTACCTTCTTATCTCTATTTTGATTTAAATATGCAGCCCACCAGCTGAAACCGCTATTTGCAATAATATTATACTTACACAGGCTCATCAAGTGTATATCGATATGGTTCCTTTCGTCATTATTAAAATCGATGAGGGTATAATTATTAAGGAACCCAAAATTCTCTTTCACCCATTCAACATCATTAGAAAACAAGTAAAACGTTGCGCCCGGCACATCTGTAAGAATATCAGCAATAGCTTTCCGGTAATATTCTAGCCCTATAAGCCCATGAAACTTTTTGGCATTTGGATTGGTTACATAGTCCCCTCTTCGTACATGGATAGAAACCGGATTTGAACAAGATTTGATGTTATCAATAATTGCTTGATTTTGGGGGTCGATAAACCTCGGGCTAAACTCGCTTAGCAAAATCTCCCTTATAGAATCGAAATATCTGAAAGAGAACCAATACCCATCTAAAACTATATTACCCTCAAGGCCTGGTATAGTTGAATCGTATTCGTTAAACTTGTTTTCCTGAATGTATTTCAATCCTTTGGGATACTGTACTTTTCGCTTAAGCTTGCTGAAGAAATTATATTGGTAGGGCTTGTATTGAGTATTTAACTTGTCGAGGCAAAATTCTCTTGGCGTACCTCCCAGTGCCGCTATTGGCAATTTAAACCACTCCGTATCAAGATAGAGCTCTGTATTATTTTTTAATGCCAAAGCTTTTCCTGTTGCATACTGAAGCATTTGCCCAGCTAGTCCGCCATAAATTTTACTTACAATCATTTATACCCGCTATTCAATTAATTTGCGATATAATAAATGATCAGGTACTATAAGGAAAAGCTCCATGGTACTTTCACATTTATTCGTTTGATGCAAAAATAGCGTATCCTGTTTCATCCCAAACAGAAATATCGAGAAATAGGAAGAAACCTGCTAAAACGGGGGGTGAAGAAAGTGATTTAGAACCTTTGGCTGAAGCCAAACGGCAATGGTATACCCTTTGGATACCTTTGCTTGTGAACATTGAGTAATAAGTTAAGCTAGCGCTAAACTTGAACAAAACCGTTGGCTGAAGCACAACGGCATTTAGTTAAAGAATGGCCTCCGAAAAATCGCAAGAGAAACTTCTCAAATTATTTGTTTGAGGCTTCTTTTATGTGCTTAAGTGTCTGACACTTTCTCGCTTAGCTAAACGACATTGGGCTGAAGCACAACGGCAATGGATATCCTTTCCGGCGTTCTGCTAGTGCATATAAATTTCAGATGCGAAAGTGTAAGCACCTTGCGGACACTTACACTTTCATAGCTCTCAACTATTTATTCATTTAACATTCTTGTTATATGATCGTTGTCCACCCCCTTGTAATCACAAAATTCTTTTATTGTTACACAATGTTTCTTTTCCTTACCAAAAGCAAGTTTGATATCGCTCATCAGCCTTTCGGCATGCCTCAGACTTATACCAAGAAGTGTACTTACGTCTTTGGAATATATGCATACTTTCTGCAGACTTTTTTTCATGGAATTAATTAGGTTTAAGGTTTGAGCCTGATTATCTAAATCCATAGTCCCCGTGTTTAAATTCTCAGCCCGTTTTAACTTTGTTTATAATTGATGGTTGATTTCACCGGCTGATCATCCTATGAACGGCGGGTGTGGACATCGGTTTCTTTTTTATATTCTCATAAAGTTTAGTTGATGCTGATTGTATAATCATTTTATTATGAACAGATGCTAATACGCTGATGTGTGAAATTTATTATCACATGATTTAAATTATTTCTGGTTTTTTTCTAAATATTATCGTTACTAGAATTTGTAAAACGTTCTTTAGCCTCATCTCAGCTCCTTCTCTTCCAATGTTATTAATTAAGTGGTTGCTGGGGACGCCATAGCTTAACTTAAGAAAGGTTCACCTTCTTTAATCAACGTATCTTCCTAATAATCAAGGATGTATAATACACTTTCTTTCTCTTTCTTTTCCATCGATGAAAAGAAACAAAAATCTAGTTCCTTGCCAAGGTGCCTTTTTCGCACAATCCTCTGCGCAAATTTCCTCATCAGCCGCACGGTGCTGCGCCGGCTTTCCCCAGGCGCTCATTCCCTTGCTCCAGAAAACCCGCCAATGCACCTTCCCAATTCACAAGGCCAGCTGATGAGGAAATTTTACCCCAGGCACTTCGGCAAGGCACGCCTCCGAACAGTCGCTTCTGCTTATTCCGAGGCACCAACGCCTTAAACGGCTTACATTTCATACACTCCTCATACACTATCCATACTCTATCTATACCTTTGCCATACTTTAAGTATACCTAATGAAGCCGAAAGAGGCAACCGTTACAAGTATAGCGCTGAAGTTGTTATAAAAAGAATGACAAAAGCGCCATTTCTGCCCTTAAGCGACAAAAACAGCCAAATTCGCCAATCACGTACATTTCTGATTATGAAGATTTTAATGCGATATACTTTTGAATAAGCAAATAGCGAAAAGCATATGGCTAAGCAAAAAAGTATCATTAAACTGGAAGGAACTATCGGGGATATTTCCTTCTACAAATCAAAGGATGGTTATTTGGCAAGAGAGCGTGGCGGCATTACAGCCGAACGTATTGCAACTGACCCTAAATTTCAACGAACCCGGGAGAATGGTGCGGAGTTCGGACGTGCGGGAAAAGCTGGGAAGCTTCTCCGTACTGCTCTTAAACAGGTTATTCAAAACACCGCGGATGGCAGGATGACTTCGCGGCTGGCCAAAGAAATGGTACGAGTGATCAAGGCGGATCTGGTTAGTGAACGCGGGCTTCGAAATGTGCTGGACGGGGAATTAGAATTGCTAACTGGTTTCGATTTCAATATACAAGGCAAGTTAAGTACTACAATTTTTGCTCCTTACACTGCTACTATCGACCGCGTAAGCGGGCTGCTGAGTATTGAATTTCCTGCTTTCGATCCTGCAATTGGAATTCTGGCGGTGTCTAATGCAACTCATTTCCGCCTTAAGGCAGCGGGCGCAATGATTGATTTTGAGAAGGAAACTTACGTAACGGCGAGTAGCAATAGTGATGCTTTGCCAGTAAAGGATCCTATTAGCGATCCGGTGCAACTGAGCTGCCAACTTGAAGAGAACTCCGGCCAACCGCTATTTCTTGTACTGGGCATCGAGTTCGTACAGATTGTGAATGGCCGGGAGTATCTGCTCAGCAATGGAGCCTATAATGGCCTGTGCCTGGTTAAAATCAGCGGTATCTCGAACTCCTAATTAATGGGAACCTCTAGCCTCATCCCCAGCCCTTCTCCAAAGGAGTCCCATGGACAAAGGTGAGGGGGCAATGTCATTAACTTAAACGTAAAAGTGTCAGGCACCGCGAAGGTGTCAGACACTTCACCTTAAATCCTTAAGTCAAATGACAGGAACCGGCGGCTAGATGGAGCTTTAGAAATTCTCTAACTATTAACCACCCGGAAAGCGGTTTTCGCATTTCCAGGCTTCTTTAAAATTTAACAAATGGAATTAATCTTATATCGAAGTTATTTTCCGCAGGGTACTAACGGAAAATTATTCTGGGGCAAGCTTCATTTATGTAACACTATTGAACTCCCTTTTGTAAATAACCGCCGCAATGTTAGTTGTATTCCGGAAGGGCGATACAGAATATCCAAACGACTGGATCCGAAGCATGGCCTTCAATT
>Ga0307408_100003043_pt1 | contig 11581 bp, 9 predicted proteins | sample 322Cmetagenome_FD_202116 | JGI IMG/M metagenome (GOLD analysis project Ga0307408, IMG submission 202116) | Maize rhizosphere microbial communities from greenhouse at UC Davis, California, United States - 322HYB-C-3 | ecosystem: Host-associated > Plants > Roots > Rhizosphere > Soil | place: USA... | reverse complement strand
CACGATCGTCCACCACGAAGGACGAAACGCGCCGCGCAGGGCGTCGTCCTTGCCCAGACCCGTCGCCGCCCGTCCGGACGTAATTCGCTGGAACCAAAGCATTAAGCGCGCGTACACCGCCGAGCGCGCCGGCACGTCGTGCGAGCGGGGCGCGCCTTGCAATGCACGCCGCGAAGTATCTCCAGCCGTGCCGACGCCGTCCGACATTACCGCCCACCCCGAGGAACTTTCGATGCGCCTGCTCGTGTCCTTCGCTCTCTCCGCCGGCATCGCCGCCGGCGCGACGGCGCCTGCCGCCGCCCAGACCACGCCGCTCACCGCCGAGCAGCCGTATCACCAGACGCTCTCCATCAACCCGATCGCCCTGCCCTTCGGTTGGTTCGCCGCCGAGTACGAGCGGGCCATCTCTCCGGCGGTGACGTTCGGGCTGGGCGGCACCTACTTCGACATCGACGACGACCGCGCGGGTTGGTTCGACGCCAAGGTGCTGTACTACCCCAATGAGACCGCGCTGAAGGGCTTCGCCGTCGGTCTCACCGCGGGCTTTCAGCGGTCCACGAACACGGGCGACTTCTTGGACTTCTCGGACGAGCGACGCACGGACAGCGGGGCGACGCTCGGCGTCGTCGTGGATTACAACTGGCTCCTCGGGAAGCGCGACCGCTTTCTCATCGGCTTGGGGATCGGGGCGAAGCGCGTCCTCAAGAACGTCTCCGACGATTCCGCGCTCGACCAGGTGATCCCGGCCGGTCGCTTCCAGATCGGGCTCGCGTTCTGATGCGGAGCGTGACCTCGCGCAGGGCGATGAGGAGCGCTCTCGTCGCGCTTGCCCCGTTGGCGGCGCTCGCTGCGCCGCGAGCCGCCAGCGCGCAGGGCGACGCGCCATCGGGGACGCCGGTCGCTGCGCGGCAGATCCTTTCCCTTCAGCCGCTGCAGGGGGTGGCCGGCGTGCTGGCGATGGAGTACGAGCGCGCGGTTGCCTCCGCGGTCACACTCGGCGCCGGAGTCACCTACACGAATGCCGACATTCTCGGCTTCGACGAGCTGGACGCCCGCTACGCCTCTGCCGAGGCGAAGGTGCGGTACTACCCGGCGGAGAGAGCGTTACACGGCTTCGACGTCGGCATCACCGCGGGCGTGGTGCACGCGTCGGCTCGCGACGAGACCGACCTGTTGGGAGGAGGCGATCGTGTGAGCGCAAACGGCGTGAAGGTCGGCGTGGAGATCGACTATACGTGGCGCCTCGGGCGTACCGATCGACTCGCCCTGATCCTGGGGCTCGGTGGAAAGCGCATCTTCTACACGTCGAACGGAGACCGCTTCGCCGGCGCGTATCCCACCTCACGGATCGCGCTGGGGTGGGCGTTCTAAAGTCCGCGTCGTGCGGCGCTCAGCGAGCTCCAGCGCCCGGCAGGCCGACGCCGGCCTGGCGTCCGAATTTGCTTCGTCCGCCGTCGGCCAGGTCGCCAATGCCGATCATCTCCGCGACGATCTTCCCCGAGCTCATGACGCCCGGTAAGCCGGCGCCGGGGTGTGTGCCGGCGCCCGCAAAGTAGAGGTTGGGGACGTCCTCGCTGCGGTTGTGCGGCCGGAACCACGCCGACTGGGTGAGGATCGGCTCGACGGAGAATGCGCTGCCCAGGTGGCTGTTCAGCGTGTCGCGGAAGTGCAGCGGGTCGATCCGGTGCTCCGAGACGATGTGCTTCGACAGCCCGGGCAGGTAGCGCTCCTCCAGGTAGCCGACGATCGCGTCGCGGTACGGACCAGCCGCGCTCCGCCAGTCGGTGTCTCCGCCCAGGTGCGGAACGGGGGACAGGACGTACCAGGAGTCGCACCCCGGCGGGGCGAGCGACGGGTCGGTCGCCGTCGGCCGATGCAGGTAGAGCGAGAAGTCGCCCGACAGCCGCTTCCTCGTGAAGATGTCGTCGAGCAGCCCGCGGTAGCGCGGGCCCATGAGGATCTCGTGGTGGGCGACATTCTCGTAGCGGCGGTCGGTGCCGAAGTAGATCACGAACAGCGACATCGAGTAGCGCATCCGCCGCATCCGGCGGTCGGTGTTCCGCTTGCGGAAGCGCGACGGCACGAGGTGCATGTACGTCGTCGCGACGTCCCCGTTGCTCACCACGGCGTCGGCCCGCACGGTTGCGCCGCTGCGCTTCAGCCGCACGCCCTCCGCTCGCCCGCTGCGCTCGCCGATCACGATCTCGTCCACCTCGGCCGACAGTCGGAGCTCGCCCCCCAGCTCCTCGAACAGCCGCACGAGACCGGCGACGAGCGCGCCCGTACCGCCCATCGCGAACCACACGCCCCACTTCTGCTCCAGCGTGTGGATGAGTGCGTAGATCGAGCTGCTCTGGAAGGGGTTCCCGCCGACGAGCAGGGGGTGGAAGCTGAAGACCTGTCGCAGCCGCTCGTCCTCGATGAACCCCTCCACGTACTTGGCGACCGACTGGTGCGACCTGAGGCGGACGAGGTCGGGCGCGGCGCGCAGCATGTCGCCCAGCCTCGTGAACGGCTTGTCGATCAACGCGAACCCGGTGCGGAAGATCTCCTCCGTCGCAGCGGCGAAGCGGACGTAGCCCTCCACGTCGCGCGGACTGAAGCGGCGGACTTCGTCGATCACGCGCGCGCGGTCGCCCGTGTAGCGAAAGACGGAGCCGTCCTCGAAGCGAATGTTGTAGAACGGGTCGATCGGCACGAGCCGGACGTAGTCCTCCGTGCGCCGGCCCGCCAGCTCGAACAGCTCGTGAATGAGCCAGGGGGCGGTGACGATCGTCGGACCGCCGTCGAAGGTGAACCCGTCCTGCTCGTAGACGTAGGCCCGTCCGCCCGGCCTGTCGCGCTTCTCGAGGACCGTCACCTCGTGCCCCTGCGCCTGGAGCCGGATCGCGGCGCTCAGTCCGCCGAAACCGGAGCCGATGACGACGATTCTCACGCGGGGCGCGGGGCGCGGGGCGTGGGGCGCGTAGCGAGCTCCGGCGACGACGTCGGCACGGTGCCGGGGGAGGCCTGTTCCGCCGGCGCCGTCGCGCGTCCCAGGTTCCGCGCCCCGCGCCCCGCAAGTACGAGCGGCACCGCCATCGCGAGCGCACCGAGGCCGGCCGCCCACCACATGCCCTGGCGGAGGCAGATCGCGATCGGCAGCACGCCGTTGACGGCATACAGCACGAGCGGGAACGTGCTCGGCGACACCCGCTCGGCGAACAGCGCCGGCGGCACGATCGCCAGCATGGCCCGCGCGACGAGCGTGCCCGTGACCAGCCAGCCGATCCAGTTCGAGAGCGGCATGCCGTAGAACAGGTCGCTCACGAAGAAGCGGGCCAGCGCCGACTGCTCCGCGGGCGGCGCGAGGTGCCAGAGCCAGTGCGTCGTGCGCACCATTGCCGGGTCCATCGAGACGTCCCACGCCGTGAGGACGACGCCCGCCGTGGCCGCCCACAGCCACCGCTCGCGCCCCCCACCGCCGCGGCGCGCGGGGAGGATGCGCCCGCAGAGGGCGAGCGAGCAGTAGAGCATGAAGAACCACGACGTCGGGATGTTGAACGGCACGAGCCCGGCGATGCGGTAGCCCAGCTGCCCGCTGTAGGAGTACGGCCCGAAGGGGAATCCGGTGGCGGTGCCGAGCAGCTCGGCGCCAAGCGAGATCGCGAACCCCGCGGCGAAGATCCCGAGCGCGCGCCGCGCGCCGAGCTTGCCGGTGGCGTGGGCGAGTCCGGCGAGCGCGCCGAGCACGACGCAGGTGGGGCCGCCGAAGCGCCAACCGGCGCGCAGGATCGCCTGGTTGGCCGGCGTCTGGAGCCACTCCGGCGGCGGGCCGGCGAGGAACGTCGAGAAGGCGTACGCCGAAAAGAGGCTCAGCGCCGCGTGGCCGATGAGAAAGCCGACCGCCAGCCGCAGCGCGAGCGCCCCGCCGTCGTTGCCCCGTCCCGCGTCGCTCGCCGCCGTCCTCATGCCCACCTCAGGAGCTCGTCGCCCTCGACCCGGCCTGCCGCCCCGTCCCACTCGAGCACCGGTCCCTCGGCGATCGCCATCGCACGCGCCGTGGGCCGCGCGCGCCACGCGTCCCACAGCACGGAGACGCGCGCCCACCCGCCGAGCCGCGCGCGGTAGCCGAGCGTGTCGTAGTCGTTCGCCTCGATCGCGCCGAGGATTCCGGCGTAGCCCCAGGCGCAGGCGGCGGCGCACCGCTGCGCATCGCGCGCCAGCAGCCCGACACCGGGCATCGCCGCCGCGTAGATCGCGCGGGCGCGGCCGATCTGGAACGCGACCAGCGCCCGCCAGCGCGCGTCCCGCGCGAGCGGCGACGGCGCCCCCCCGACGGGCGCCGCCTCGCGCGCCGCGGCCATGACCTCGCCCCGCGTCAACGAGAAGCGCGCGAGGTCCTCGTCCGGGAGGTAGCAGCGCCCGCGCCGCGCGTCCTCGCCGACGTCGCGCAGAATGTTCGTGAGCTGCATCGCGACGCCAAGCGCGCGCGCGTAGCGCAGCGCGCGGGCCCGCGCGTCGGCGTCGCCGCCGACGCCGAAGACGTAGGTGCACATCTCGCCGACCGTGCTCGCGACGCCCTCGCAGTATAGTGCAAGCTCGGTCCACGACCGGTAGCGCGCCGGCCGCAGGTCGCGCGCCACGCCGTCCACCAGCTCGTGCAGCACGCCCCCGGGCAGGCTGTACTCGCGCACGACGCGGTGCAGCTCGCGGAACACCGGTCCCGCCGGCCGTCCGGCGAGGGCGCGCGAGAGCTGGCGATCGTACTCGGCCAGCCGGGTCGCCACCAGCGCCTCGTCGGCGCCAACGTCGGCGTCCACGATGTCGTCGGCGACGCGGCAGAACGCGTAGAGGGCGAACGCGGCGCGGCGCTTCTCCGCCGGCAGCAGGTAGCTGGCGAGTGTGAAGGTGCGCGCGTGGCCGCGCACGATGTGCTCGCAGTGTGCGGCGTCGCTCGTCGCGCCGCGTCGCGGCTCGTCAGCGCGCGGCATGCGCCGTCGTGGTGCAGGGAAGGGATCGGCCGGCAGCGGGCATCGCGGCGTGTATGCGGTGTTGGTCGGCGGCGCCCGGGTCACGGGCCCCGCGGCGAGTCACCGAGAACAACGTCCGGTGTCGCGGTTCGTTCCCCGCCGGTGCCCCTCCCTCGCACGCCGCGCGCCAGCGAGGCAGCCGGAACGTCGGACCTACGCCGTCGTGCGACGCGTTGCCCGGACAAGCAAACCACCCGCCGGTACGGAGGTCGGCGGGCGGTTGATCGGACCACGACATGCGAACGGGGGGACTCGAACCCCCACGCCTTTCGGCGCGAGCTCCTAAGGCTCGTGCGTCTACCAATTTCGCCACGTTCGCGCGCCTTCAAGATAGCGCCGACCGGCCGGCCGCGGCCAGCGCGCCGTGCCCCGATGCGCCGCGGCGCCCAGTCCGTCTCGGACCGGGCGCCGCGGCGGGCCCCACCGCGCCGGGCGTCAGCGGTCAGTCGCCGACGCGGATGTTGACGACCCGCGTGCTCTGCCCCTGCGGCGAGACCGTCACCACGAAGAGGCTGATGACGTCGCCGTTCTTGAGCGAGTCCAGCGCCTTCTGCAGGTCGGCGGCGCTGCGCACGGGGCGGCGCGGGCCCGGGTAGATGATCTCCGTGATCACGTCGCCGTTCTGAAACAGCTTGCCGTAGGCGGGCGAGCCGTGCGCGACGTCCGTGACGCGCAGACCGCGCTGCGCCCCGGTGAGGTTGAATTGCCGCGAGAAGTCCGTGGTCACCGGCTCGACGGTGATGCCGAGCTTGCCCGTCACCATCCCCGCTGGGCTGACTTCCGGTGCATCGCTCTGCGCGACGGTCAGTTCGTCGGCCGGCGCCTCGGCGAGCCGCACCTTGAAGCTCTTCCGCGTGCCGTAGCGCATGACGTCGAGCGCGACCGTCTCGCCCGGCTCGTGCCGGCGCACGATGCGCTGCAGGGTGCTCACGCGATCCACCGGCTTGCCGTCCACGGCGACGATGATGTCCCCGGCCTCCATCCCGGCCTTCTCGGCCGGGCTGTCGTCGGGCGGGTTGAAGCCGCCGACCTTCACGCCGGCAATGGTCTTGAGCCCGGCGACCTGCGCGTCCTCGGGCGACACGTCGTCGATCGCGATCCCGAGCACCGGGCGCCGCACCTTGCCGAAGCGCACGATGTCGTCCATCACGCCCTTCGCGAGCGTGATCGGAATGGCGAAGCCGTAGCCCGTGTAGAAGCCGGTCGGGCTGGCGATCGCGCCGTTGATGCCGATCACCTCGCCGCGGATGTTGACGAGCGGGCCGCCCGAGTTGCCGGGGTTGATCGCGGCGTCGGTCTGGATGAAGTCGGAGATCGCGTACTGGCCGGGGAGCAGGTTGCGCAGCTCGCGGCCGCCGCGCCCCTTCGCGCTGATGATCCCCGCCGTGACCGTGAAGTCGAGGCCGAGCGGGTTGCCGATCGCCAGCACCCACTCGCCGATCCGCGCGCCCGTCTCGTCGCCGATCGTCACCGTCGGGAAGGTGCCGCCGTCGATCTTGATCACGGCGACGTCCGTCGTCGGGTCGCGGCCGACGACGCGCGCCTTGAAGACGCGGTGGTCGGTGAGCGTGACGTTGACCCGGTCGGCGTCCTCGACCACGTGGTTGTTGGTGAGGATGTAGCCGTCCTTCGTGACGATGAAGCCGGAGCCGCTCGCCTCGCTCGGCGCCTGACGCCGGGGGTCGAACTGCTGGAAGAACTCCTCCATGCCGGGGGGCACGCGGCCACGGTTGCGTGGCGCCGCGGCCCGCGCCTCGCGGGTCGCCTCGATCGACACGACGGCGGGCGTCACGTGCTCGGCGATCGCCACGAACGCGTTGCTCTGGTCGGCCAGGGCCTTCACTTCCTGCGGGGTCGGCTTTCCGGCGTTCTGTGCGTGCCCCAGCCGCGTGAGGTCGAAGCTGGAGGCGACGACGAGCCCGCCGAGGAACGCGCCCGCTACGGCGGCGCCGAAGCGAGCCCGGGCGATGGAGAGTGCCATGGTCTGCGTCTGCTCTGAGTGAGGATGTGGAATCTACACGCGGAGGGCGCGCGAGGTTTCGCCCCGCTGGCGGACGCGCGCCCTGCGCGATATGGACGAGTCGGCACCCGCCGCCGGCAAGGCCCCGACAGGACTCTTGCACGAGCTCGGCGCCGTCCATACGACCACGGGGCGCCGGGAAGAGTTGCCCCGACGCCCCGCGGCCGCCTGCCCGTCGTATCTTGCCTGCCGACTACTTGTTCTCGTCCACGATCTCGTAGTCGGCCTCGACGACGTCGTCGGCTCGGCCGGCCGTCGCGCCTGCCGGCTCGCCCGCGCCGGCCGGGGCCTCGGCGCCCGGCGGTGGCCCGGCCTGGCTCTGCTGATAGAACGACTGCCCCGCCTCCTGGTAGGTGCGGTTCAGTTCCTCCTGCGCCGAGCGGATCTCGGCCATGTCGTCGCCGCGCAGCGCCTTGCGGGAGCGCTCGACGCTCGCCTCGAGGCGGCCCCGGAGCTCGGTCGGGATCTTGTCCGACCACTCCTTCGCGTTCTTCTCCACCTCGTAGGTCATGCTGTCGAGACGGTTGCGCGTGTCGATCTCCTCGCGCCGCCGCTTGTCCTCGGCCGCGTTCTTCTCGGCGTCCTGGACCATCCGGTTGATGTCCGTGTCCGAGAGCCCGCTCGACGCCTCGATGCGGATCTTCTGCTCCTTGCCCGACGCCTTGTCGCGCGCCGAGACGTGGAGGATGCCGTTCGCGTCGATGTCGAAGGTGACCTCGATCTGCGGCATCCCGCGCGGGGCCGGCGGGATCCCCGTGAGCTGGAACTTCCCGATCGTCCGGTTGTCGCGCGCCATCTCGCGCTCGCCCTGCAGGACGTGGATCTCGACCGTCGTCTGGTTGTCGTCGGCCGTCGAGAACGTCTCGCTCTTCTTGGTCGGGATCGTCGTGTTCCGCGGGATGAGCACCGTTGTCACGCCGCCGAGCGTCTCGATGCCCAGCGAGAGCGGGGTAACGTCGAGCAGGAGGACGTCCTTCTGCTCGCCCGTGAGCACCGCGCCCTGGACCGCCGCGCCGATCGCGACGACCTCGTCCGGATTGACCCCACGGTTAGGGTCCTTGCCGAAGAACCTCTTGACGATCTCCTGGATCTTCGGGATGCGCGTCGAGCCGCCGACGAGGAGCACCTCGTCGATCTCCGTCGGCTTGAGGCCCGCGTCCTTGAGCGCCTGCTCCATCGGCGGGATCGTGCGCTGCACGAGGTCGTCCACCAGCTGCTCGAACTTGGCGCGCGTGAGCTGGTAGTTCAGGTGCTTCGGGCCCGAGGCGTCGGCCGTGATGAAGGGGAGGTTGATGTCGGTCGACTGGGTGGTGGACAGCTCCATCTTCGCCTTCTCGCCAGCCTCCTTCAGGCGCTGGAGCGCCATCGGGTCCTTCGAGAGGTCGATCCCCTGGTCGCGCTTGAACTCCGCCACCAGCCAGTCGATGACGCGCTGGTCGAAGTCGTCGCCGCCGAGGTGGGTGTCGCCGTTCGTGGACTTGACCTCGAACTGGCGCGAGCCCTCGACGTCGTACAGCTCGAGGACCGAGATGTCGTAGGTGCCGCCGCCGAGGTCGAAGACGGCGACCTTCTCGTCCTTCTTCTTGTCGAGGCCGTAGGCGAGCGCGGCCGCCGTCGGCTCGTTGATGATGCGCAGGACGTCGAGGCCGGCGATCTTTCCGGCGTCCTTCGTCGCCTGGCGCTGGGCGTCGTTGAAGTACGCGGGGACGGTGACGACCGCCTTCTCGACCTTGTGGCCGAGGTAGTCCTCGGCGGTCTGCTTCATCTTCTGGAGGATCATCGCCGAGATCTCGGGGGGCGTGTAGCGCTTGCCCTGGACCTCGACCGCGGCGACCTCGTTCGGGCCGGCGACGACCTTGTACGGGACGCGCTTGATCTCGTCCTGCACCTCGCTGATCCGGCGCCCCATGAAGCGCTTGATCGAGAAGACTGTGTTCTGCGGGTTGGTGACCGCCTGACGCTTGGCGATCTGGCCGACGAGCCGCTCGCCGTCCTTGCTGAAGCCGACGACGGACGGGGTCGTACGGCCCCCCTCGGCGTTCGGGATCACGACCGGGTCACCCCCCTCCATCACCGCGACGACGGAGTTGGTCGTGCCCAAGTCGATCCCGATGACTTTGTCTGCCATTGCTACCTCGGTGAGAGTTGAAGGCCAGGGCGAGCGGTGTCGCGCAGCGAAAGCCGTTCCGGCGCCGCCGCGGCGCGTCGAACCCCGTCGCCTGAATGCTGTTCGCTGACAGGGCAAGCCCGGGACCGCGATTGTCGGCCACAGTGGCAGCGCTCGAACGCCGCTTGTCCGGGCGCTTGGTGTCAGAGTGGCGACGGGGGATGCCGGCCCGGCCGGCCGACCGGCCGCCCGACATCTCGCCTCTGCGCCCTCGCCGGGCCGGGCCGGCGCCGGCCGGCTGCCCGCGCATGGCTCCTGCGTTCTCGTCGCCGCACGTCGGCCGGAGCAGCGGCCGCCTCGCGCCCCGCCGGCCGCGGCGCCCACCCTCTCGAGGAAGAGCCGTGATCCCGATCGGTGACGACAACCCGACGCTGCGCACGCCGGTCATGACCTACGTACTGCTGGCGACGACGCTCGCCGCCTGGATCCTCGTCGAGGGCGCCGGGCTGCAGCCGTACCTGCTCGCCGCGAGCGTCTGCAACTACGGCATGGTGCCGGGCGAGCTCACGGGGCAGGCGCCGCTCGGCTCCGGGATCATGATCGGGCCGCGGATGGCCTGCGTGATCGACGACCTGCCAGTGAACGTCCTCACGCCGCTGACCTCGATGTTCCTCCACGGGAGCTGGGGCCACCTGCTCGGCAACGCGCTCTTCTTCTGGGTCTTCGGCAACAACGTCGAGGACAGCATGGGGCGCTTCCGCTTCCTGGCGTTCTACCTGTTTTGCGGCCTCGTCGCGGCGGGGACGCACGTCTTCCTCAACCCGTCGTCGCCCATCCCCACCGTCGGCGCGTCGGGGGCGATCTCGGGGATCCTGGGCGCCTACCTCGTGCTCTACCCGCGGGTGCGGGTGCGCATGTACTTCCCGCCGATCTTCATCTTCCACGTCGTCGCCTGGCTCGTGCTCGTCTACTGGTTCGCCGTGCAGGTCCTCACCGGGCTGCCGGAGCTGAACTCGATGCGGCGCGAGGTGAGCGGAGGCGTCGCCGTGTGGGCCCACGTCGGCGGCTTCGTCGCCGGCGTCGTACTGGTCAAGCTGTTCGAGAACCCGCGGCTGGTCGAGCGGCGCAAGACGTTGGGCGACGCGCGCGCCGTCTGGGACCCGACCGCATGATTGCGCCTGCCAGGCCGCGCGCCGCGCGCCGCACGGCGGCGCAGCCGATTTGCGCCGGTCCCGGCGGCAGGGCTATTTTCGTGCGACAGGACGAGCGCCGCGCGCCGCCGCACCGGGCGACGCGCGGCGCGTCTCGCTGCACCCCGGCGGCCGCGCCGCCGGACGACGCCCCTCCCCGACGACGAGCGACCTCTTGAGCGTCGACCTCAACGCGCTCGCCCACCAGATCGCGCACGAGCTGGCGAAGGGCGATCTCGCCCGGCCTACTCCGGGCGCGTCACCGCCGGGGCGCATGGACGGCGTGCCGACGCCTCCGCGCGGCGTCACCTTCGCCGCGGCGCCCGCCCGGCTCGGCGATTTCATCGACCACACGCTGCTCCGTCCGGACGCCCGCCGCGCCGAGATCGAGGCGCACTGCGCCGAGGCCGTCGAGCACCGCTTCGCCGCGGTGTGCGTGGCGCCGCTGTGGGTGCCGGTCGCCCGCGCCCTGCTCGGCGGAAGCCGCGTTGCGCTAGCGACGGTGGTCGGCTTCCCGGCGGGCGCCGTGCGGCGCGAGGTGAAAGCGCTCGAGGCGCGGATCGCGGTCGCGGAGGGCGCCGACGAGCTGGACGCCGTGCTTCCGCTCGGGCTCGTGAAGAGCGGCGAATGGCTCGCGGTCGGCGAGGACGTCGCCGCCGTCGTCGCCGCGGCCCAGGGGCGGCTCGTCAAGGTGGTGCTGGAGACCGCGGCGCTTGCGCCCGCCGAGATCGTGCGCGCGGCGGTGGTCGCGCGGGACGCGGGCGCGCACTACGTGAAGACGAGCACCGGGGCGCACCCCGCCGGGGGCGCGACGCCCGAGGCGGTGGCGCTCGTGCGGCTGGTCTGCGGCGACGCGCTGGGCGTGAAGGCGTCGGGCGGCGTTCGCGACTGCGCGTCCGCCTTCGCTCTCATCGCGAGCGGCGCGACCCGGATCGGCACGTCGCATGGCGTGGCGATGGCCGACTGCACTGGACCCGGGCCGCTCCCGCTCGGTGCGCTCTTCGGCCCGCCCGCCACGCCGCGTGCCGGCGCGCGCGACAACGGCTTCCCTCCGGGCCTCCCCACGTTTGCCGGACACGCCCCACCGACCTACCGCTCGTAGCGGCCGCGCCGATCGGCGCGCCGCTCCTCTTCCCCTCGCTCCCGAGTCCCGCGTGCGACTGATCCCCCGCGACCAGCAGTTCTTCACCCTGTTCGCCGAGATCGCGAAGCGCATCACGGCGTCCGCCGAGCTGCTCTCCCAGCTGTTCGC
>Ga0307408_100003042_pt1 | contig 11582 bp, 10 predicted proteins | sample 322Cmetagenome_FD_202116 | JGI IMG/M metagenome (GOLD analysis project Ga0307408, IMG submission 202116) | Maize rhizosphere microbial communities from greenhouse at UC Davis, California, United States - 322HYB-C-3 | ecosystem: Host-associated > Plants > Roots > Rhizosphere > Soil | place... | reverse complement strand
TGGTTATCGGTCGAACCCCGCGGCACGCGCGAGATCGGACTTCACGTCGTCGCGACTGCGCTCGTATACGATTTCGCGGCCCATCGCGTTGCCGACATAAGCCGAGCCGTTCCGCGTCGGCGTAAGGTCGCAGCGCACGCTGTGTACGCCTTCCCCGAGCACGATCTGGATCCTGTCCAGGCGCTTGCTCAAAACGACGACGTCGAGCGTCTGGCCGCTGGCGGTGACACGGATCTGGATTCTTTCGTCGTTCATGTGCCGCTTGCCTTTGAGTGGGTCACTCCGGCAGCGCTCCGAACAGGAACGCTGCCTCCATCACCGGTCCGGGTCGTCCGATCGCGCCAAACCAACGACCGAAGATGTCCCGGATCACACCGCCTCGGTAGAGCTGGGCAAGTGCGCTGTTCACCGCCAGTCGCATCTGCCAATCGCCGCGCGGCAGCCCGATCGCATAGGGCTCGAATGAAAGCGCATCCGCCAGCAACGCCAACCCGGCCGGATCCTTCGACTTGCCGAGAAGGGCGATCAGCAGCACCCGATCGCTGGCAAAGGCGTCGATCGCTCCGCTCTCGACCTGCTCGAGTCCTTCCTCCCGTGATTTGACCGGCACGACGGTCGCGTTGATGACGCGGTTCTTCAGCGCATCGCTCAGCGCACGTTCGTTGCTCGTTCCACTGATCACACCGATCTTCTTGCCGCCGAGGTCGCTGAGCGCATTGGCCGAGAGGCTGGCCTTGACGAGAAGACCCGTACCGTCGATGAAGGTAAAGCTCGAGAAGTCAACGGTCTTCATGCGCCCGAGCGTCACGGTACTCGAGCCGCATTCCAGATCCGCCTGCCCCTTGGCGATCGCTTCGAACCGCGTCCGGCTGTTGACGGGGACCCAACGTATCTGCAGCTCGTTGATGCCGAGCTGCCGCTCGATCGAGTTCACCACGCGCCGGCACAGGTCGATGGTGTACCCGGTGATCTGCTTGTTCTCTTCAAAGGAAAACGGAGCGGCATCGGTTCGGTAGGCGATTCCTATTGACTTCGAGTCCCGGACCTTCTTCAGCCGTCCGTCGAGAGCATCAGCGTTCTGGGCAAGCGAGGCGAAGGGAAGCACCAGCAAGGCGACGAATCCGATGATCAGCCGTTTCATGGTCTCGGGGGTCCTGCGGGTTGGGATGAGCCGTGCATTCTGCCTGAGCTCGCCGGGCGAAGTGCGCCGGCGTGGCATTCGCCTCTCCAAGGCGGCCAAGGCGCTACTCCGGCAGCCCGGCTGTACGGAGCGCATCGCCGAGAGACGCTGCCAGCGCAGGCGCACAGTTCACGGCAGCGAATTGCCGCCTGTATCTGAAGGTCCGATGAAGTTCGAGGACGCGCTGTGCGGCGGCCCTTGCCTCTGCCAGTCGCCCGATCCTGGCGAGCGCTGCGGCTAACTGTACATAGGTGATGCTGTGTGCCGGATTGGCTTGGACGGATCGCTGCGCGGCACGGGCTGCCTGGTCGTAACGACCGCGGTGAAAATGACTCATCGCTTGAGCGTCATACGCGGCGAAGCTCCAGGGATCGAAGGGGCTTAGCCGCAAACCTCGCTCGCTCCACTCGATCGCGCGCTCGGCTTCCCCACTCCATCCGAAGATGACACTACCTAGTATATAAGTCAGCGCCGAGGATGGACTGATCGCCAGCGCAGCTTCCAATGCCGTCAATGCCGCAGCACGATCGTGACCGTCCATGCCGATGGAGAAGCCAGCGAGCGTCAGCGCGAGAGCATCGTCCTGTCCGTAGATGAGCGCAGATCGGGCATATCGGATCGATTCCAATCGATTGACCTCCTGCAGGCCGGCGCGCAGGAACAGGCAGTGATGGCACATTGCAGCGTTTCCGTGCGCGAGCGCGTAATCAGGCTCGAGGACGAGCGCACGTTCGAGAAAGCCCAGCGCCCGCGTGACCTGCTCTGGCATGCCCGAGTCGACGTCGGGCTGCGCTCGCAGGACCAGATCGTATGCGTCGAGACTCTCGGGCCGGTTGCGCTTGACCCTGTTGATCTCCGCGCGCCGAAGGCTCGGCGCGAGGGCACCGACGACCGAGATCGCGATGTCGTCCTGCAGCTCGAAGATATCGTCCGACGTACGATCGTAGCGCTCGGCCCAAATGTGCGCTCCGGTGCTCGCATCAACGAGCTGACCCGTAATGCGAACGCGGTCGTCAAGCTTACGTACACTGCCTTCGAGCACATAACGCACCCCGAGCTCGCGGCCGACCTGTTTCACGTCCACCGATCGACCCTTGTAAGTAGACGAGGAATTCTGCGCGATGACGAATAGCCAGTTGATGCGCGACAGCCCCGTGACGATGTCATCGACCATCCCCTCTGCGAAATAGTCGTCCTCCGGGGCGGCGCTCAAGTTCACGAAGGGGAGGACCGCAACCGACGGTTTGTCGGGTAATGTCAACGCCGGCGAGGGATGCGAGATCGTGGCTGGGCCAGGAGCATCTGCCGTGACTGGGGGGCCGACGTAGCGATAACCACGCCGCGGAAGCGTTTCGATCCAACACGCCGCCCCAGCCGATTCCTCCAGGACTCGCCGCATGGCGGAGATCTGAACGGTCAAATTGCTGTCCTCGACTACGAGGTGAGCCCAAGCCGCCTCGATGAGTTGCTCCTTGGACACCGGTGCCCCGCGGCAGTTGACGAGCAAGCAGAGAAGTGCGACCGCCCGCGCGCCAAGGGCGGTCGGCTCGGTACCGTGAAACAGGATGCCCGCATCGGCATCGAGGCGGAATGGGCCGAACTGGAGGATCGTCGCCATCTGGCGAGGATACCCTTCGCAACTCTTTCGCAACTGTTTCCGGATGTCTTCAGGACTTTGCATTGGTGCAGGATTCATGATCCAGCCGGTGCTTCACCGACGAAGCAAGGAACTGGAGGATTCTCATGAACCCTGCACCGATCATTCGTATGCCTGACGAGAACAGTGGGGTCGAACTGCGAGGCCATCCAATGGTCTTCCTGTTGACGGGCAGGCACACTCGGCACACCAGCATGTTCGATTGGACCATTCCAGCGGGCTTTGCCACCGGCCTGCACGTTCATCGCGTTCAGGAAGAGACGTTTTACATGCTGGACGGCGAGTGCGAATGGTGGGCCGCCGATCGGTTGGTGCGCGCCACTCCCGGAACCTATCTGTTCATACCGCCAGGCGTACCGCACAACATCACCAATGTCAGCGCCAGACCCGCTCGCGTGCTCATGACCGTATCTCCACCCGGGCACGAGCATTACTTCGAGGAACTCGCCAAGCTTGCCAATGCAAACGGCGTTCCCGAGGCAAAAGCGGTCGGCGACCTAAGAGCCCGCTACGACACGGATCAGCTCTCGACCTTGAGCACACGGACATAAGCGAGCTCTCGACCTTGCTTCATCGCGCAAATCCGGCGGCGTCGGCGAAGAGCCCCGGCCAGTGCGGAATCCGCTCGGTCAACGCATGGCGCACGTGGCCGGCGTGACCTACGACGGTCTGTGCGGCGAACAGCGCGTGGACGATCGATTGCTCGGTCGCTTCGGCAGCGGCGTCGAACAGCGTGTCCAGTGCGTCGTCCGGAATATTCGAAGCCGCCGGCGGGCGCGCATGGCCCGCCGGCTTGGGCCCGGCGGGCGCCGCGAACGCGATCGCGATGTCGCCGCTGCCGTGGCCGAAGCTCGATCCGGTGCGCGCGATGCCGGCCGCGGCCCGCATCGCGATGCGCCGCAACTGGCGGTGATCGAGTTGCGCGTCGGTGGCGAGCACGACGATGATGGATCCGCGCTCGGGTCCACTGCCGTCCGGCGTCGATTGAGTGAGCAGGCGGCCGAGGTGGACGCCTCGCACCGTGAGCGCCGCGGGTCGCCCGAAGTTTGCGAGAACGAGCGCGCCGAGCGTCACAGGCTGACCGCCGGCCTGCGCCGTTCGCGAGGCCGACCCGATGCCGCCCTTGACGCCGAAGCACGACATGCCCCGGCCCGCACCCACCGCGCCTTGCGCGAAATCGGCGGCCGCAGCATCGAACGCCTGAGCGTAGTGCGCTTCCTGCACCGCGAAGCGCTGCAGATCGTTGAGCCAGCCGTCGTTGCATTCGCCGACGACAGGATTCAGCGTTGGCGCCGCGCGACCGATCGCGGGATTGGCCGCGACGGCGTGCCGCACCATCGCCGTATAGATCGAGCCGACGGCGAACGTGTTCGTCAGCGCGATCGGCGACTCGAGCGACCCGAGTTCGTTGAGCTGGATGAGCCCGGCCGTCTTGCCGAAGCCGTTGATCACGACGGCGGCTGCGGGCACCGGAGCGCGATATGCGTCGCCGGCGTGCGGGCGCACGACCGTGACGCCGGTCTGAACGCCGCCGTCGGCGAGCGTGACGTGACCGACGGTGACGCCCGCAACGTCGGCGATGGAGTCGCGGGGGCCGGAGCGACCAAGGCCTATTTTCGGCGCTTCGATCATCGCGGCATCGATGACAGGGACATGCGCGCAGGCGGCGAGCTACCGTCGCTCGATCTTCGGGTCGAGCGCATCGCGCAGTCCGTCGCCGAGGAGGTTGAACGCGAGCACGGTGAAGAAGATCGCGAGCGCCGGAAAGATCGCGCCGTGCGGCGCCGTCAGCATCTCCGCGCGCGCGGCGTCGAGCATCGCCCCCCATTCCGGAGTCGGCGGCTGCGCGCCCATGCCAAGGAACGACAGGCTGGCGGCGGTGATGATCGACGTGCCGATGCGCAGCGAAAAATAGACGACGACCGCGGAAATCGTCCCCGGGAAGATGTGCCGGAACACGATCGTTCGGTCGGATGAGCCAAGACTTCGCGCCGCCTCGATGAACGTCAGGTGCTTGAGCGCCAGCGTGTTGCCGCGGACGAGCCGCGCGAACGTCGGGATGCTGAACACGGCGACGGCTACGATGACGTTCGCCATGCCGCCGCCGAGGATCGCGACGATGCCGATCGCCAGCAGGATGCCGGGAAACGCGAACAGCACATCGCAGATCCGCATGATGATGCGATCCCACCAGCCTTCCTTGTAGCCGGCAACGAGCCCGAGCAGCGTGCCGATGATGGCGCCCACGGCGACCGACAGGAAGCCCGCCGCGAGCGAAATGCGCGCACCCATCAGGATGCGGCTGAAGATGTCGCGGCCGAGCGCATCGACGCCAAACCAGTGCTTCGCGTTCGGGCGCGCATTGAGCTGGTCGTAGTCGAAGAAGTTCTCCGCGTCGAACGGCGCGATCCACGGCGCGGCGACCGCGACGACGACGAGCATCACGACGAATGCCCCCGCGACCATCGCGATCTTCTGGCGCTTGAACTTGCGCCAGAACTCCGACCACGGCGTGCGCACGCGCGCGTCGGCGAGCAGCGGGGGCGAGGCGGGCATCGTTGCCATCACCGATACCGGATCGTGGGATTGATCAGGCCGTAGAGCACGTCGACGATCAGGTTGATCAGGATGAACTCGAGCGAGAACAGCAGCACGAGCGCCTGGATCACCGGATAGTCGCGCATGTCGACCGCGTCGACGAGAAGGCGTCCGAGTCCCGGCCAGTTGAACACCTTCTCGACAATGATCGAACCGCCGAGCAGGAAGCCGAACTGCAGGCCCATCATCGTCACGACCGGGATGAGCGCGTTGCGCAACCCGTGCTTGATGACCACGCGGCGCTCGTCGAGGCCCTTCGCGCGCGCCGTGCGGATGAAGTCCTCGCCAAGAATGTCGACGAACGACGAGCGCGTGAAGCGCGCCATGATCGCCGCCACCGCGGCGCCCAGCGTAAGCGACGGCAGAATGTAGTGGCGCCAGGTGTCGTCGCCGACGGTCGGCAACCATCCGAGTTGCACGGAAAAGAACTGCATCAGCACCATGCCGAGCGCGAACGCGGGGAACGAGATGCCCGATACCGCGAACGTCATGCCGAGCCGGTCGGGCCAGCGGTTACGCCATACCGCCGACACGATGCCGATCGCCATGCCGATCAGCACGGACCACAGCATGCTCCACACGGTGAGCCAGAACGTCGGCATGAAGCGGTCGCCGATTTCCTGCGAGACGGGCCGCTTGGTGCGAATGGATCGGCCGAAGTCCCAGTGCAGGACGCCGTTCACGAATCGCAGGAACTGCTGCGGCAATGGCCGGTCGAGCCCGAGATCCTTGCGCACGAGCTCGACGGTTTCGAGGTTGGCGTCCGGCCCGGCGGCAAGCCGCGCCGGATCGCCCGGTAGCAGATGGACGAACAGAAAAACGAGAAATCCGACCAGCAACAGCGTCGGCAGCAGGCCCAGGAGGCGCTTGACGACGTAACTCGTCATTGCGCGCGGTCCGGCCGCCGTTTACTTCAAGTCGATCTCCGTGAAATTGAACGACGCGTCCGGGATCACGTAGACGCCGGAAAGCTTCCTGCTGTGCGCCGACAGCAGCTTTTCGACGACGAGTGGCGCCCACGGCGCATCCTTCCAGATCGTCTCCTGCGCATCCTTGTAGAGCTTCGCCTTCTCGGCCGAGCTGGTCGTCAGTTGCGCGTTCTTGATGTCAGCGTCGACCTTGTCGTTCTTGTAGTAGGCGGTGTTGAAGAGCCTGGGCGGCCACGACTCGCCGTCGAGCAGCGGGCGCAGCGCCCAGTCGGCCTCGCCGGTCGACGTCGACCAGCCGACGTAGTACAGGCGTACCGGCGCCGTCTTCGGATCCTGCCAGCTCTCGACCTTCTCGACGCGCTGGCCGGCCTCGAGCAGCGTGATCTTCGTCTTGATGCCGATCTGCTGCAGCTGCTGCTGCAGGAATTGCGTGACCTTTTGCGCGGTCGTGTGGTTGTACGCCGACCACAGCTCGGTCTCGAAGCCGTCCGGATAGCCCGCTTCCTTGAGCAGCGCCTTCGCCTTCGCGATGTCGTACGGCCACGGGCCGATCTTTACCGCGTATTCGACACCCTGCGGCGCGACGCCGACTGCGGGGGTCGCGTAGCCGTTGAACGCCACCTTCGCGAGCGCATCCTTGTTGATCGCATAGGCGATCGCCTGGCGCACCTTCGGATTGTCGAACGGCTTCTGCTGCGTGTTCATCGACAGGTAGCGCAGCACGATCGACGGCGCCGCCACCACTTCGAGATCCGGCTTCTTCTTCAGCACCTCGGCAACCTCATAAGGTACCGGGAACGTGAAGTGCGCCTCGCCCGTCTGCATCAGCGCCGCGCGCGAATTGTTGTCGACGACGGGCTTCCACGTGATCGTGTCGACCTTCGGATACCCCTTGCGCCAGTAGCCGTCGAATTTCGCGACCTTCAGGTAGTCGGTCGACTTCCATTCGACGAACTTGAAGGGTCCCGTGCCCACCGGATGGAACGCGATGTCCTTGCTGCCCCATTGCTTGAGCGCGGTCGGGCTGATCATCACGGTGGACGGGTGCGCGAGCTGCGCGATGAACGGCGAGAACGCCGTCTTCAGCGTGATCCGCGCCGTGTAGTCGTCGACGACCTCGGTCTTGGCGATGTTGTTGTTGTAGAGGCCATAGCGCTTGAGCTTGTTCTCGGGATTCGTGACGCGGTCGAGGTTGACCTTGACCGCGTCGGCCTTGAAATCGGTGCCATCGTGGAACTTGACGCCCTTGCGCAGCTTGATCGTGTAGACGAGGCCATCCTTGCTGACCTCGTAGCTTTCGGCAAGGACCGGAATCATCTTCATGTCCTTGTCGAAGCCGTACAGTCCTTCGTAGAACGACTTGGCCATCGCCTGCGACAGCGTGTCGTTGGCATCGTACGGATCGGTCGTCGTGAACGTGGATGCGACGGCGAACACGACGTCTTTCGCCGCAAAGGCCGGTGCGGCGAGTGCCATGGCCGCGACCGCAGCGGTGAGCATGCGAAACAGCGATTTCATGGAAGGCTCCTTGGCGGAACGAACGCGGCCGCCTGGCCGCGAAAGATCAATATGCGCCGCCGACGTGATGCGTCGCGACGAAATGCCCGGGCGCGACCTCCGCGAGCGGCGCGACGTCGGGTTCGTCGCCCAGCGCGCGGATCGGGCTCGGTATTTCTTCGGATGATAGCGCTCTTTCCCGGCGCCGGCGGGCAGGGTCGGCGACCGGGACGGCGGCCATCAGCTTGCGCGTATACGGATGCCGCGGATCCTCGAAGATCGCGCGCCGTGGCCCGATTTCGACGATCTGGCCCAGGTACATGACGGCGACGCGATGGCTGACGCGCTCGACGACCGCCATGTCGTGCGAAATGAAAATGTACGAGACGCCGAGCTCCGCCTGCAGGTCGAGCAGCAGGTTCACGATCTGCGCCTGGATCGACACGTCGAGCGCGGACACGGCCTCGTCGGCGACGATGATGCGCGGATTGAGCGCCAGCGCGCGCGCGATCGCGATGCGCTGGCGCTGGCCGCCCGAAAACTCGTGCGGATAGCGGCGCGCGTGGTCGCCCGCGAGCCCGACGTGCTCGAGCAGCCACGCGACGCGCTGCTCGGCTTCGCGGCCGCTCGCCACGCCATGCACGTACAGCGGCTCGGCGATGGAAAAGCCGACGGTGAGGCGCGGATCGAGCGACGCGAACGGATCCTGGAAGATCATCTGGATGTCGCGCCGCACCGGCCGCAATTCGTCGCTTGCGAGCTTCGCGATATCGCGGCCCTCGAACTCGATGCTGCCGCCGGCGATGTCGACGAGGCGCAGCAGCGAGCGACCGGTCGTCGACTTGCCGCATCCCGATTCGCCGACCAGCGCGAGTGTCTCCCCCGAGGCGAGGTCGAAGCTCACCTGCTCGACCGCGTGCACGCGGCGGCGGACGCGGCCGAGGAATCCCGACTTGACGTCGAACCGCGTCGTCAGCCGGCGTACGCGCAACAGCGGTGCGCCGTTGGCACGGGGTGCCGCTGACCGGGGTGCGGGCGCATTGGTCGCGGTCGTTCCATATTTGCGCGGGGCATCTTCACCACGCAGCGCGCCGAGCTTGGGCACGGCGGCGAGCAGCGCGCGCGTGTACGGGTGCTGCGGCGCCTTGAAGATCGGCTCGGCGGCGCCTTCCTCCGCTTTCTCGCCGCGATACATGACGACGACGCGATCGGCCACCTCGGCGACGACGCCCATGTCGTGCGTGATGTACATCACCGCCATGTGCATTTCGTCCTGCAGCAGGCGGATCAACGTCAGGATCTGCGCCTGGATCGTCACGTCGAGCGCCGTCGTCGGCTCGTCGGCGATCAGCAGGGCAGGGCGGCACGACAGCGCCATCGCGATCATCACGCGCTGGCGCATGCCGCCCGAAAGCTGGTGCGGATAGCGGTCGAGAACCGAGCGTGCTTCGGGGATGCGGACCTGCTCGAGCATCCGCAGCGCCTCCGCCCGCGCCGCGCCGGCATTCTTGCCCTGGTGCAGCCGGATCGATTCGGCGATCTGCTCGCCCACCGGAAACACCGGGTTCAGCGACGTCATCGGCTCCTGGAAGATCATCGCGATCTCGGCGCCGCGGATGTCGCGCATCGTCGCCGCATCGAGTCGCGCGAGATCGACGGTCGTTCCGCCCGGGCGGGCGAACCGGACGTTGCCCCGGACGATGCGCCCGCCGCCGTGCTCGACGAGTCGCATCACCGATAGCGCGGTCACCGACTTGCCGGAACCCGATTCGCCGACGACTGCGATGGTTTCGCCGCGGCCGATCGCGAACGACAGGTCGCGCACCGCGTGCACGACGCGATCGGTCGTGACGAAATCGACGGTCAGACCGTCGACTTCGAGGACGCGTGGCGCGGAATCGGCGGAAGGCAAGCGCGGATGCGGCGACGGAGATCGAGCAAGCGCATTATCCCGGGCCCGCGCCTTGGAGCGTTTACGACCGTGCGCACGCCGCTCGAAGCGCGCGCGTCGGCTTGACTTTAGGCGTTCTCCGGCTCCAGTTGCTTGCGCTTCTGGAGCAGCGCCGGCACCGGCTTCAGCCGCCGCGCGGCGTGGATATGCGCGTGATGATGCGAGTGCGTTGTCGGCTGACCGTCGCTCGGCTGGCGCGTGACGACCGGCTGATCGGGATTCTTTGCGTACGCGGCCTCGCGCTCGGCGCGCCAGGCATCGCCGTTCGAGCGCGGTGCATCGGCGTGGGACGCCGGCGATCGGCGCGAGCCGGCGCCTGGCGCACGATCCCGGCGCCCGCCTTCCGCGCGATGGGCGACCGCCTGACCGCCGCGCTCGCGCCGGCCGGCGTCCCGCGTAGCGGCCGCGCCGCGCGCTGGACGGTCCCGCACCGCGTCGTCGGCATCGAACCCGTCGGCGACCTCGATCGTCACCTTCTTCTTCAGCAGTCGCTCAATTTCACCGAGATACTTCTCCTCCTCGGGCGCGACGAACGAGATCGCTTCGCCGCTCGCGCCGGCGCGGCCCGTGCGGCCGATCCGGTGGATGTAGTCTTCCGGCACGTGCGGCAGCTCGTAGTTGACCACGAGCGGCAGGTCGTCGATGTCGAGACCGCGCGCGGCGACGTCGGTCGCGACCAGCACCTGCAGCTTGCCCTCCTTGAACTTCGCGAGCGCCTCGAGGCGGGCCGCCTGCGTCTTGTCGCCGTGGATCGCCGACGTTTCGAGGCCGTCCTTCTCCAGCTGGCGGGCCAGGCGCGAGGCGCCGTGCTTGGTCCGCACGAAGCAGAGCACCTGCCAGACGTTGCGCGATTTGACGAGATGCTCGAGCAGCGCGCGCTTGGCTTCCTGCGGCACCTTGTAGGCGCTCTGCGAAACCGTCTCCGCGGCGGTATTGCGCCGCGCGACCTCGATCAGGCGAGGCGCGTTCAGGAGCTCGTCGGCCAGCTTCTTGATCTCGTTGCTGAACGTCGCCGAGAACAGCAGGTTCTGCCGCTTCTTCGGCAACAGCGCCATGATCCGCTTGATGTCCGGGATGAAGCCCATGTCGAGCATCCGGTCCGCTTCATCGAGCACCAGGATTTCCACCTGGCCGAGGTTCACGCTTTTCTGCTCGACGTGATCGAGCAGGCGGCCGGGTGTGGCGACGAGTATCTCGACGCCGGCACGAACGATCGGGAGCTGCTGACGAATGTCGACGCCGCCGAACACGCACGTCGAGCGCAGATTCGTGTACTTGCCGTATTCCTTGATCTGCTCCTCGACCTGGATCGCGAGTTCGCGTGTCGGCGCGACGATCAGCGCCCGCACGTTATGGCGGGCCGGAGAAGGACTCGTATTCGCGTATTGCGCGAGCTTGTGGAGAATCGGCAGTCCGAAGCCGGCTGTCTTGCCGGTGCCGGTCTGCGCGCCGCCCATGATGTCGTGGCCGGCGAGAATGGGCGGAATGGCTTGCGCCTGGATCGGCGTGGGCGTGGTGTAACCCGACTCGGTCACGGCCCGCAAAATCTCGGGGCGCAGGCCGAGCTCGTCAAAGCTCGTAGCGTGCATTGATGCTCCTGGTAACGCGGCCTACCGCTTCGAGCGGTTTCCGGTCCAGGCAGCGGAAGTCTCGTTGGCTGGGTGCGCCGGCGCTGGCGCCGGACGGGTGGGCGGTGACCGGAACGGCCGCCCGAGGTCGGATTATAACCTAACCGCCGGATTTTGCAAAATTTTCTCGCTCGGGACCTCG
>Ga0307408_100003040_pt1 | contig 11590 bp, 14 predicted proteins | sample 322Cmetagenome_FD_202116 | JGI IMG/M metagenome (GOLD analysis project Ga0307408, IMG submission 202116) | Maize rhizosphere microbial communities from greenhouse at UC Davis, California, United States - 322HYB-C-3 | ecosystem: Host-associated > Plants > Roots > Rhizosphere > Soil | place... | reverse complement strand
CGCTATACTCTGAGCAGTGGCCGCAACTCTGCTCATTGTGGACGACGAAGCGCTGCTGCGCTGGTCGTTGAAGGAACGACTCGGACAGGAAGGCTACACCATCCTCGAAGCGGGGACGGCCGCCGAAGCGCTGACGCAGGCCGCGAACGTCGTCGACCTCGTCCTGCTCGACTTCAAGCTGCCGGATGGTGATGGCCTCTCTGTTCTGCGACGAATCAAGGAAATGTCCCCCGACACGCTCGTCATCCTGATGACCGCCTACTCGACGATTGAGAGCGCGGTCGAAGCGATGAAGCTCGGTGCCTACCACTACGTCAACAAACCGTTTCATCTCGACGAAGTGGCGCTGCTCGTCGACAAGGCGCTGGAAACCAGCCAGTTGCGGCGTGAAGTCCGGACGCTGCGCAGTAATCAGGAGCGCGAGTTCAGCTTCGACGCGATCATCGGCGAGTCGCCGGCGATGAAGCAGGTCAAGGCGCTGCTCGCGCGCGTGGCCGCCAGTCCCGCCTCGACGGTGCTGCTCACCGGCGAAACCGGGACCGGCAAGGATCTCGCCGCGAAGGCAATCCATTACCACAGTGGGCGGGCCCTGCGCTCCTTCGTGAACATCACCTGTTCGGCACTGCCCGAGCAACTGCTCGAAAGCGAACTGTTTGGACACGAACGCGGGGCGTTTACCGACGCACGACAGCAGAAGAAAGGCCTGTTCGAAACCGCGGACGGCGGGACGGTGTTCCTCGATGAGATCGGCGAGATGACGCCTGCGCTGCAGGCGAAGCTGCTGCGGTTCCTCGAGGAGAAGACCTTCAAGCGTGTCGGCGGACTGGCGGACCTGCGCGTCGATGTCCGCGTGATCGCGGCTACCAACCGGAATCTCGAAGAGGAAGTCAAAGCCGGGAAGTTCCGGGAGGACCTGTTCTACCGCCTGCAGGTGATGCCGATCGCGCTGCCGCCGCTTCGGGAGCGGCGCGGCGACGTGCCGTTGCTGGCGAACTATTACATCGACCGGTTCAATGGTGAGTTCCGCAAGCGCGTCCGCGGCCTGTCGCCGGCAGCCGCCGAGGTGTTGCAGCAGTATCGATGGCCGGGGAACGTCCGCGAGATGCGCAATGCCATCGAGCGGGCGATGCTCCTCGTCGAGGGCGACTGGCTGGAGCCGGATCATTTCACGACGCTGACGCGAACCGTCGCTCCCACACAGTTCCGCCTGCCGCCCGAGGGCGTCAATCTCGATGACGTCGAGCGTCAGCTGTTGATGCAGGCGCTCGAGCGCGCCAACGGCAACCAGACACAGGCGGCGCACCTGCTCGGGATCAACCGCGACCAGGTGCGTTACCGGATCGAAAAGTTCAGCCTCGGCAGCAAGACCTGACACGCCTACGCGGCGAGTCCGGTGACCAGCCGACGCGCCAGTCGCACGCCCAGATCCTGACGTTCGATCAGCTCGCGCGACTCCGGCGGAATCACGTCGGCAACCGCGTCGTCATAGACGTGCACCGCATGCCGTTCGCCGCGTGCCGCTTCGTCGAGCACCGCCCGATCGGGATCGCTCGCCAGCCGTGCTTTCACCTTGATCCAGACGCGATGTACCGCGGCGGCCGCGGTCCCGTCGGACACCGACGCACCGCCGAGTCTCTGCGCGTGTGGCAGCAGCTCGGTCGCAAAGGCATGCCGCTGATCCGCAAGTCCAGTGAGCACGCGATGCAGCTCCGCTGATGTCACGTAATCGGCGGCGACCCGGAGCCCACGCTCCGCGTCCCGGCAATTCTCGATCAGCTGGTTCAGCACTGCTCGTTCCGTCCGTTCGCCCATGACGTCCCTCCCAAGCTGATTGCCCAGGGGGCATCGTCCGTACCACCGCCAGGTATGCGAAAGCATGGCGCGTCGTACGTATCGTCGCTCCGGGTGGGGAAGTCATGCGGATTATTTCGCGATCGGTAGGGTTATTTCGCATCCGGCTGACGCGTTCGCGTCTCCTGCGGCAGGCAACGGTGCGGCATACGTGTTGAATCCATTGATATCCGACCACCAACTGGAGAATCCAATGATCCGCATCCTCATCCCTCTTTTTGTCGTTGCACTTGTCGGAACCGCCGCTGCCCAGGAGGCACCGCCGATCGAGAAAGGGAAGCAGGTCTACGCGGCCCAGAAGTGTCAGGTGTGCCATTCAATCGCCGGCGTCGGCAACAAGAAGGGGGCCCTCGACGATGTGGGGGCAAGGTTGAAAGTGGACGAGATCCGGCAGTGGATCATTGCCGCTCCGGAGATGGCGGCGAAGACGAAGGCGGAACGGAAGCCGCCGATGAAGGCGTATCCCAATCTCGCGAAAGACGATCTCGACGCGCTCGTGGCTTACCTGGCGGGCCTCAAGAAGAAGGCCTCGTGAAGCGTTAAACGCGGCGGTCGTGCGTTGACGTTCGTCGGAGGCAGTGGTGCCGACAGCCGACCGTATTCTGTCGTGGGCGATCGCCGTGGCGAACGACTGGCGCTGGCTGGCGATCGCCTGGCATGTCGTGCTGGCGATGTTGCTGATTGTGTGTGTCAGCCGCTGGCGTCCTTCCACGCGTCTCCTTGGCCTCTTCCTGATTGCCCCGCTTGGCTCCGTGGCGCTGGTTGCCGGCATGTCGGGCAACCCGTTCAACGGTTTCATATTCCTGAGCCTCGTCATCCTGCTCGAGCGTGCCGCGGTCCGACTGCCCGTCGCACCGGTAACCTGGGCGAATGCGCGAACAGGCGTCACGGGCGCGACACTGGTCACGGTCGGGTGGGCGTACCCGCATTTCCTTCGCACGGATACGTGGACGGAGTATCTGTATGCGTCGCCATTCGGACTGCTGCCGTGCCCGACGCTCGCGGTTGTCATGGGAATCACGCTGATGTTCGGCGGTTTCCGTTCCACGAGATGGAGCCTGTTGTTGTCCGCAGCTGGCGTTCTCTACGGCGTGATTGGCGTGTTTGTGCTCAGAGTGTGGCTCGACGGCTGGCTGCTAGCTGGTGCGATGCTGCTCGCGATCCAATTGGTGCACGGTGCGACGCCGCAACGCACGGAGTTGGGTGAAGCTCCCCGTCCTCAGCTGCAAGGCCCCTGAGCTGCAATAGGGACCCGCCCGAGGGTGCGGAGTATTCCGCGGCGCCGTGACAGAGTTCGCCTCCTCCACTGCCCAACCGCCGTTTCAGCGGTCAAATCGGCCCGATTCGCGATGTGTTCCGTCGGCACGTGTGTTGCGCTCAGGGTTGTCATAGGAGTGCCGCCATGACACGCATCACCCGCATCCTCGTTCCCACTGATTTCAGTGACACGGCCGATGCAGCGCTCGATTATGCGTTCGGACTCGCCGAGCGTTTTGGCGCCTCGATCCAGCTGCTGCACGTCCTCGATGATCCGTTGGTCTTCGAAGGAATGTCGGCTGAGGCGTACATCGCCGAGGCGCCGGCCTTGAGGACCGCGATGCTGGAGGACGCCCGCCAACGTCTGCGCCATCGCGCCGTGCCGCGTGACGGAGGCGTACCGGTCGAGACCGAGGTGCTCTTTGGTCACGGTGCACGGACGATCGCCGAATACGCGGCGGAGCGCGACGTCGACCTGATCGTGATGGGCACGCACGGCCGCACCGGGTTCGCGCACCTGATGGTCGGCAGCGTCGCCGAACGGCTCGTGCGGATCGCTCCGTGCCCGGTGTTGACGGTGAAACACCCCCATGCGAAGAGCCACCGGTCGGAGCTGGTCTACGACGTCGAGCACCTGCCGGCGTGAACGGATCTGACGCTGGTCGGTGCGAACGGGCTGCGCCGGGTGGTGGGATCAGTCTGACGCTGGTCGGTGCGAGGTGTCTTCGCTGGTCGGTGCAACGGATCTGACGAAAAGTTCAGCAAAACTTCAGAAGCAGGACGTGTGCGGCGTGCCTACGATCTCATGAGCTGTTCGCTGACAGCCCAAGGATCGGAGGCGCGATGCGGAAGTCAAACCTGATGCTCAACGTGGTGGTCGTCACGACCGCTGCGGTCGTGTTCGTGTCGGCGTGTAAGCCGTCGGCGCCGCCACCAGTTCCGGCCGCACGCGATGCCACGGCCGAAGCGCCGATGGTGCCGGTAGGAACGGTGAAAGACGTGATGAAGGGGATCGTCGATCCGACGTCCAAGGCGATTTGGGATTCGGTGGGGACGGAATCGGGCCCGGCCGGACTCATTGAACGGGAGCCGAAGACCAACGACGAATGGGCGGTCCTCGAGCATAACGCGCTCACCCTCGCGGAAGCAGCGAACCTCCTGAAAGTGCCGGGCCGGCACATGGCGCTTCCCGCGGAAGCCAACGCGAAAAGTCAGCCCGACGCGGCGGAGCTGACGCCGGCGCAGATGGAAGACAAGGTCAATAAGGACCGCGGCGCCTGGGACATCAAAGCTGATGCCCTTCGGACGAGCGCGACGAAAGCGCTCGCCGCTGTCCGGGCACACGATAAAGACGCCATCCTCAGCGTCGGCGAAGAGATCGACAACGCCTGCGAGAGCTGTCACAAGGTTTACTGGTATCCCGACGACGGCGCCCCGAAAACACCGCAGTAGTCGCGTCCCGCGGGAGCGACAGCCGTGGCGCTGTGCTAGTCTGAACGCTCCGTGGAGTTCGACGTCGCGCGCATTGTCATCGGGTTCACCGTACTCCTGCTCTCGTTATCGTTCCACGAAGCCGCTCACGCCTGGTCCGCCGACGCCCTCGGCGACCCGACGGCCCGACACCTTGGCCGGGTGTCGTTGAATCCCATCGTCCACATCGATCCGATCGGTACGGTGCTGTTTCCGCTGGTGGCGATGTTCACGGGGCTGCCGCTGATCGGATGGGCGAAGCCGGTGCCCGTGAATTCCGCCAATCTGCACGGGAACTGGCAGCAGAAGTTCATGATGATTGCTGCCGCGGGTCCGGCCAGCAATATCGTCCTCGCGGTAATCGCGGCAATCGGTCTGCGGCTGATCGGGTGGGACGGAGGGGCGACCCCCGCGACCGAGCAGATTCGTATCTTTCTGTCGATGATGGTCGTCCTGAACGTGCTGCTGGCCGTCTTCAACATGCTGCCGATCCCGCCGCTCGACGGCGGGAACGTGCTGATGGGGCTGCTGCGCGGCCGTGCGTCGGAGCTGTTCAACAGCATCCGGCCGTTCGGCATGATCGTCCTGTATGGGCTGCTGATCAGCGGCATCCTGTGGCAGATCGTCGGACCGGTTCAGGACGCGATTCTGCGCACGCTTCTCTGATGTCACAGTTGCGAGTGGTTTCGGGTATGCGCCCGACGGGACGGCTGCACCTCGGCCACCTTGTCGGCGCGCTCAAGAACTGGGCTGCCCTGCAGGACCAGTACGACTGCTTCTACTTCGTGGCCGACTGGCACGCGTTGACGAGCGAGTACGCGGACACGTCCGAGATCGCCGCCAACGCCATCGACAACGCCGCGGACTGGATCGCCGCCGGCGTCGATCCCGAGCGAAGCACGCTGTTCATCCAATCGCTCGTGCCTGAACACGCCGAGCTCTATCTGCTGCTGCAGATGGTCGTGCCGATTCCCTGGCTCGAACGCGTGCCGACCTACAAGGAACAGCGCGAGCAGCTGTCGGAAAAGGACCTTTCAACGGCAGGGTTTCTCGGCTACCCGCTGCTGCAGACGGCGGATGTCGCGCTCTACGATGGCCGTTTCGTGCCGGTCGGCGAGGACCAGGTGGCCCACCTCGAGCTGTCGCGCGAAGCGATCCGCCGGTTTCACCAGTTCTACGGGGAAGTGCTCGTCGAGCCACAACCGCTGCTCACCTCCATGCCACGGCTGCCCGGGCTCGACAACCGCAAGATGAGCAAGAGCTACGGCAACACCATCGACCTCACGGACGAGGATGAGGCGGTGACGAAGAAGGTGCGGCAGATGTACACCGATCCCAAACGCGTCCGTGCCGACATTCCAGGCACGGTCGAGGGCAACCCGGTGTTCATGTACCATGACGTGTTCAATCCCGATGCGGCCGAGGTCGATGACCTCAAGGCGCGCTACCGCGCCGGCAAGGTGGGCGACGTCGAAGTGAAGACCAAGCTGGCGCGCGCGATGAACGCGGCGCTGGCGCCACTGCGCGAACGGCGCCGCGAGGTGATGGCGCGCCCCGATCGCGTCCGCGACATCCTGATCGAAGGCTCGCGCAAGGCGCGCGGCATCGCGCACGGGACGATGGAACGGGTCCGTGAGGCGGTGAAGCTGCGATATTGATCGTGAACACTGAACATCCGGACTTCGAATCCTCGCCGGACGCCTACAAGGTCAAGCTCGAGACGTTCGAGGGCCCGCTCGATCTGCTCCTCTACCTCATTCGCAAGAACGAGGTGAACATCTACGACATCCCGATCGCGCTGATCACCGAGCAGTATCTGAGCTACCTCGAGCTGATGCAGGAGTTGAATCTCGACGTGGCCGGCGAGTTTCTGGTGATGGCGTCGACGCTGATTCACATGAAGTCGCGGACGCTGCTGCCGCGCCCGGATCCGGCACAGGAAGACCTGGTCGAAGAGGACCCGCGCGAGACGCTGATGCGCCGGCTGCTCGAGCATCAGAAATACAAGGCGGCGGCGGAGCTGCTGCACGAACGCGAGACCCTGCGCAGCGCGCAGTTCATGCGTCCGGACGCGAGCGTCGCCGAGGCCGCCGGCGAGGACTACGAACCGGAGCTGGAAGTCGATCTGTTCAGTCTGCTGGCCGCCTTCAGGGGGGTGCTCGAGCGCGCCAACCGCCGGCCGCGCATGGTGCTGCCGCCGGAGCAGATCACCATCGAGGATCGGATGCACCAGCTGCTGACGCGGCTGTCCGAACACGAAGCCTGCGGATTCGAGGAGCTGTTCGAGGACGGCGACGGCTCCCGCGGGTTCATGATCGTGACGTTTCTCGCCGTGCTCGAGATGATCAGGCTGAAGCTGATCCGCGTGTTCCAGTCCGGATCGTTCGGCGCGATTCGCGTGTACAAGAGGGCCCGCCCGGCGGATGCACCGCATCCAATCGGCGATCCTGAAAACCACTGATGTAGGCCGGGTGCGGCCGCAGGCCGAAGCCAGCGGGGCCGACCGGCGGAACGAAAACATGATTGAAGAAAATCCTGGTGAGCCAACAGCGGTCGTGGAACCGGCGGCGTCCGCCGAGGTGAAGGCGATCGTCGAGGCGCTGATTTTCGCGTCGCCGGAGCCGGTCACGCCGAAAATGCTCTACAAGCTGCTCGCGGACGAGCCGAAGGAAGACGTGGCCGCCGCTGTCAATGCGCTGAAGGCCGATTACGAGAGCCGTCCGGGCCTGCAGGTCGTCGAAGTGGCCGGCGGCTATCAGATCGTGACGCGCCCGCAGCTGCACGAGTGGGTGCGGCGGCTGTTTCACGAGCGCTCGACGCAGAAGCTGACCGTTCAGGGGCTCGAGACGCTGGCGGTCATCGCCTACAAGCAGCCGATCACGGCGCTCGAGATTGGTGAAATTCGCGGCGTGAACACCTCGGGCGTGCTGTCCACGCTCCTCGAGCGCCATCTGATCAAGATCGTCGGGCGCAAGAACGTGGTCGGCCGTCCGTTTCTTTACGCGACCACCAAGGAATTCCTCATTCGGTTCGGCCTCAAGGATTTGAACGATCTGCCGCGCGTCGAGGACATGGCGGAGGCGCTTGGCTTCGACCCGCCGGCAGGGCTCATCGAGCAGACGCCGGCCGAGGACGTGCTGCCGCTTGAGGAAATGGACGGTCAAGTGGAAGAAGTGGAAGACTAGCTTTTCAACTTTTCCACTTCCTGCCGCGTCAGCTCCCTCCATTCGCCAACGCGAAGCCGGCGATCGGTAATCGGACCGATTCGGACGCGGCGGAGCTTTCGCACGGGATGGCCGACCGCCTCGCACATTCGTCGGACCTGCCGGTTCCGCCCTTCGCGAATCGTGATCAGCAGCACGCCGTTCGACCGCCGGTCCGAGGTCCGCTTCTCGCCAGCCACCGCTTTGTGGGGTGCCGCTTTGTGGGGTGCCGCTTTGTGGAGTACCGCCCGGCTCAGTAACTTCACCTCGGCGGGCATCGTCCTCTTGCCGTCGAGCGGGATCCCGCGGCGCAGCCTTTCCATCGCCTCCTCATCGGGTGTCCCCGCGACATAGGCCTCGTAGGTCCGTTCGACTTCGTGGCGTGGATGCGTGAGGCGTGCGGCAAGATCGCCGTCGTTGGTCAGCAGCAGCAGTCCTTCGCTGTCGTAGTCGAGGCGGCCAACGGGGTAGACATATTCGCGGACGCCGTGGAGCAGGTCGATTACCGTCTGACGACGCTGCGGATCGGAGCGGGTCGTAACGACTCCCGCCGGCTTGTTCAGGAGGATGTAGCGATGGCGCTCTGGTGCGCGCAGCCGCCGGCCGTCAACGCGGATGTCGTCGGCGATCGGGTCCGCCTTGACGCCCATCTCGCGGACCGTCCGGCCGTTGACCGATACGCGTCCTTCCTCGATCAGCTTCTCGGCCGCACGCCGCGAGGCCACGCCCGCCTGCGCCAGGATCTTCTGAAGGCGGATGCCCGACGAATCGTCCACGCTTCTATTGTTTGATCACCGAGGCCCAGAAACTGACGAGCTTCCACGCATCTACTGCCGTGGCGTGGGGATTCACGCTGGCGTGCGTGATGAGGCCGCTCAGCAGAACCTTGGTGCGGACGCCCTTCGCCCGCAGATGCTCGGCGAGGAGCACGCTTTCGGCCGCTGGAATGATGTTGTCGTCGTACCCATGCAGCAGGAAAGTGCTGGCAGCCGGTGGCGCGGCGAGCTCCGGCGACAGCGCCGGGTCGTTGACGCCGGCCTGCTCGAGGTGGGGAACGAGCACGGCGCCAAGATGTTTGACGTCCCGCTCGTTCACGTACTGCATGTACGTGCGCGATGGCTCAGGGAGCGATTCCGTCATCGTTCGCGCCTGCGCGAAGATCGGCGCCGCCGCCGCATCGCTGATGACCGTCGCCTGCGACGCGCGGAGATACGTTTCGATCGCCTCGCGGAGTGCAGCAGCCTGATCGCCCGGGACGACGCCGCGATCGGCGAGGGTGTTCAGGATGACGGCAACGCCGTAGTCGTGCGGTGGATGGTTGCCGAGACCGTCGACCTTCGGTGCGACACCGGTCGCGAGGTACTTCATCACGCGCCGCATGTCGCCGTGGCCGCCAAGCGAGACGACGTAGGCGACCTCGTCGCGAATGCTGTCGCGTCCGGCGGCCACGATCGCGAGTCCTCCCGAAAAGCTGACGGCAATGATGCCGACGCGGCCATCGGGCGCCAGGCGCGGCTGCTTCGCCATCCACGCCACCGCGTCCTCGATGACGTCGGTTGCGGCCGGGGTCAGCCGGAACCGCTGCAGGTCCGGCAGCGCCAGGGCCATCACCGGATAGCCGCTGGCGGCGATGTCTTCCGCCAGCGCCGCGAGGCGTCCCTCATCCAGTCCGTTGGAGTTGAACCCCGGCATCACCAGGACCGCACGCTCCGAAACGGTGGCGGGCATGTAGAACTGCGCCGGCACGTTACCGTGGCGGGTCGGCACCATGTGCCGTGGCCGCGCCTCGACACGGTTGTCCTGGATGCTGACGATCGCCTGCGCCGGTCCGCCCAGCGCCGCGACGCGGACGATCAGCGCCGCGGCACGCACATAGGGTGACGCGACATAGACGGCCGTGATGAGGACGAGGACAACGATCAGCAGCATGCGAAGACGTCGGCGTCTCATTCGAAGTGGACCATTGTATTCGTGTAATGTGGACTTGATGGTTATGTCCTTGCGACTCTGTGCGCAGGCCCCCGCTGGCTGGCCCGCCAGATCGCGACGAGCCCGCAGATGAAACGATTGGTGATCGCGATCGACGGCCCGTCAGGCGCCGGCAAGGGCACGGTCTCTCGCGCCATCGCCGAGGCGCTCGGCTACCGGCACGTCGACACGGGCGCGATGTATCGGGCGGTGGGGTGGAAGGCTGTGCGCGACGGGATTCCGCTGGACGACGAGTCAGCAGTGTCCGCGCTGGCGCGCGCCGCCAGGATCATCGTCGAGGGCGGCGTCGTCGAGATTGACGGGCACGATGTGACCCGCGCAATCCGCACGCCGGAGATCGACAGGGCGGCGACCGCCGTCGCGCGGTTGCCACGGGTGCGGGAAGCGCTTGTCGCCCGGCAGCGCACGCTCGGAGCGGACGGCGGGGTTGTCATGGAAGGCCGGGACATCGGAACCGTTGTCTTTCCGGATGCCGACGTGAAGATCTATCTCGATGCCTCCGCGGAGGAGCGCGCCAGACGACGGGCCAGCGATACGGCGCATTCGGGGAGCCAGGCCGGGCAGGCGGCGGTGGCGGAAGCGATTCAGGCGCGGGACAAAGCGGACAGAACTCGTGCGGTATCACCGCTTTCAATTGCGGCCGATGCCGTGCACATCGACACGACGGAAATGCCGATCGACAAGGTTGTCGCTTACGTGATGGGGCTGGTCCGCGGCAGACTGTGAACCCCCGAGGCGATGCCCACTTCCCGAAAAAGAAAGGCCGACCTGAAGGTCGGCCTCTACGAACTATCTAACTATCCAACTATCTAACTATCCGACTAGCGATCGTCCCAATCGTCCGACGACGCCGGGTCGAGCTCCCAGCGGTTTCGGTCGCGCTTGGCGATCTTTTCCTCGCCCTTGAGCTCCTCGTTGTCCTGGTATTCGACGCCGACCGCGCGGCCGATGTCGTCCACGATGTCCTGGTCCGGCGTCGGATTGTCGCCGCCTGGCGCCTCGTCGCCGACGCTGTAGGCCGATTCCCAGTCCGCGTCGACGTCGCCGCCGGTGAGCGCGGGACTTGTCTCGGTATGTTCGTCGTAGCGTTCTTTCAAGACGCGGCGGCCCGTGCGCACGGCCGACGCTGATCGGTCGAGGTCCAGAGACGAGGGGGGAGTCCCCTGGATGACCTCGTCTTCGTCACGAACGATGCGCCGTGCGCGATCCAGACTTGGCGGCTTGCGGAGAACGGGGATCGGGGGACGCGCCCGGGGGCCGGGGGCGGAGGCCGCCCTGACCACGACCTTCCGGGTGGCCGCGCGCGCTGCCGTCTTCGTGCGCTTCGGCCGAGCGGACTTCTTCGCCTTCGCCACGGGCCGCTTCCGGACTGCCGCCCGTTTGACGGCACGGGGCTGTGCGGCCGGTTTCCTGGCTTTTCTCACGGGTTTGGCGGCGGTCCGACCTTTTGCGGCGGTTCGTTTCCGGCTCGCGGCCTTCTTTGCGGTGCGCCGGCGGCCCCCCGCCTTTCGGGCGCCGCTCGTTCTTTTCGCCTGCGTTGCGCGCCGTCGAGGGGCCCGTGCGGCCTTCCGTTTGGCCATGGATCGTCCTTTCACAGCGTTGCCTGTGTTGCCTGGGTTACTGCGTTGCCTGGGTGGCTCTGTCCGCCACCGGTCACCCAGGCCACCCAGCTACCCAGGCCACGTAGGCTACTTGCTACCTTGACTGTTTCCGGTAAGTGACGTATCCTCTATGTCTTATCGGCGACGAACATCCGTTCGCAGAGTGCGTTCCGCGGCCCGTCGGGCATCCCACGTACACCAATCGCGGCGTGCTCAGGC
>Ga0307408_100003039_pt1 | contig 11592 bp, 9 predicted proteins | sample 322Cmetagenome_FD_202116 | JGI IMG/M metagenome (GOLD analysis project Ga0307408, IMG submission 202116) | Maize rhizosphere microbial communities from greenhouse at UC Davis, California, United States - 322HYB-C-3 | ecosystem: Host-associated > Plants > Roots > Rhizosphere > Soil | place: USA... | reverse complement strand
GTGCGACGAGTGTCCGAAGACTGCGGACCTCACGAACCCACTGTCCCAAGACCCCACGTGACCTTGTCCGTTTCGCGGCTGTTGCTGCCCCTTTGTCTCGTTTTCTCGCCGCTCCTGTCGGCGGAAACCGCCTTTCACTCGTGGGCGGAGCGTCCGGTCATGGGCTGGAATAGCTGGGACTTCTATGGCACCTCGATCAATGAGGCCAAGTCCAAGGCGCAGGCCGATTACATGGCGGCCAATCTGTTGTCGCACGGTTGGAACCTCATCACCGTGGACATCCAGTGGTACGAGCCGAATGCCACCGGCTTCAACTACAACGCCAACGCCACGCTGGTGATGGACGAATGGGGGCGCCTGACACCGGCGACCAATCGCTTTCCTTCAGCCGCGGGAGGCGCGGGCTTCAAGCCGCTGGCCGACTACGTTCACTCGAAAGGCCTCAAGTTCGGGATCCACATGATGCGCGGCATTCCGCGTCAGGCATGGCAGCAGGACTTGCCGGTGAAAGGCACAATCTACTCCGCGAAGGATATCGCGGATCCCAATAGCACCTGCTCGTGGAACCCGGACATGTATGGCGTGGACATGACCAAGCCGGGCGCGCAGGCCTACTACGATTCCATCATGGAGTTGGTGGCCTCGTGGGAGGTGGACTTCGTGAAGATCGACGATCTCAGCCGCCCTTATCACCTCAAGGAGATCGAGGCGATCCGCAAGGCGATCGACAAGACCGGCCGTCCGATCGTGCTCAGCACCTCCCCCGGTGAGACACCGGTGGATCGTGGCGCGCACGTGATGAACCACGCCAACCAGTGGCGGATCAGCGACGACTTCTGGGACAATTGGAGTGCACTCTACGACCAGTTCAAGCGACTCCACGACTGGACGTCCTATCGAGGGCCGGGACATTTTCCGGACGCGGACATGCTGCCGCTCGGCAAGCTCCAAGGCGGCAACAACACCGCCACGGGACGGGTCACCAATTTCACGGTGAACGAGCAGTACACGATGATGAGCCTGTGGGCCATCGCCCGGTCGCCGCTGATTCACGGCGGCGACATGACGCAGATGGATCCCTTCACTTTGTCGCTGCTGACCAATGACGAGGTTCTTGCGGTCAACCAGTACAGCACGCACAACCGCCAGCTCTTCCGAAGCGGGGATCTCGTTGCGTGGGTCGCTGACAAGGAAAGCTCCACGGACAAGTACCTCGCTGTTTTCAACACCGGCTCTTCCACCGCGAATGTACCGGTTGATCTCTCGACGCTCGGCTACGCCGGCGCCGCGCAGGTTCGCTCGCTGTGGGATCAGAGCGACCTCGGTTCGTATAGCGGCACCTTTTCGCCGTTCATGGCTTCGCATGGCGCCGCGCTCTATCAACTTTCCGGCGAAGTACGACCCACGCCGTGGATGACCGGCGCGAATGCCGGAGACGGCATGGTTAGCGTGAGTTGGGAAGAACTCGCGACGGCCACGTCCTACCGGCTGAAGCGCGGCACTTCTGAAAGCGGACCATTCACCGTGATCGCGGACAATCTGAGTGGCACTTCTTTCATCGACGCCTCGGTGGAGAATGGAACGACTTACTACTACGCGGTGTCGGCTATCGTCTCTGGACAGGAGACGCCCGACTCGGGAGCCCATGCCGCCACGCCGGCGGGAGCACCGCAGACGGTGAGCTGGAACTACGATCGCTTTGGCACCGTTACCGGCACTGCCATCGCTGGTGTGGTGCCCGTGGCGAATTGGAACAACTCGTGGCCGAGCAACCCGGTCAGCAACCTGATCGACAGCGCGGGCAAGCCGACCTCGCTCGATATCAGCTACGGCTCCCAGAACACGTGGAGCATCCAAGGCAGCTCACCGGCGCTCGATGGCGACGGCACGTCGAACAAGCGCCTGCTCAACGGCTACCTCAACGCCGGTCCCGCGGCGTGGAATCCACCGACGACCCGAACTTCCGTCACGCTTTCGCAGATCCCGCACGGTTACTACGACATCATCGTCTACTTCTCCTCCGACCAAGCGGGCCGCGAAGGTCAGGTCACCGACGGCACCACCACGTATTATTTCAGCACGCTCGGCGCTGCGAGCATCGCGGGCTCGAACGCCACGTTCACCCGCACGACGCAGACCGGTTCCTCGGCATGGCCGGCTGCGAACTACGCCATCTTCAGCGGCCTGACGGGTGAAGACCGGACGGTCGCGGTGCAAATGCGCGACAACGATGAATGGGGAGGCATCGCTGCCATCCAGATCGTGCCCCAAGTCGATCCTCTGCCGACGGCGAAACTTCAGATCAGCCTGCAAGCCGGGGGCAGCACAGGCTTGCTGTCGTGGCCCGCGGGACTGGGCGCGATTTTGTTAGAGGAAAGCGACGATCTCACCGACTGGCTGCCGACCGATCCCCAGCCGGAAGGAAGCTCGATCGTCGTGCCCATCGGTGCCTCTCAGCGCTTCTACCGGCTCAGCCGCCCCTGAAAAAATCCCCGAACCCATGAACCCGACAAACACTACCAGAACCCTGATCCTCCTCAGTCTCGCGACCGCTGCCACGGCCTCAGCCGCGACGGTCAGCTGGAACTATGATAGCAACGGCACCGTCACCGGCACGGCAGTGGCGGGCGTGGTGCCGGTCGCGAACTGGAATAACTCGTGGCCGAGCAACCCGACCACCGATCTCATTGACGATACCGGCGCGTCGACCACCATTGACCTCGCCTATACCTCGTTCAACACCTGGAACATCCAGGGTAGCCATCCCGGCGTCGACGGTGATGGCAGTTACAACAAGGAGCTCCTCAACGGCTACCTCAACGCCGGTCCCGCGGGCTGGAATCCGCCGGTGACCTCCTCTTCGGTCGCCATTTCCCAGATTCCCTACGCGAGCTACAACATCATCGTCTATTTCTCGTCGGACGGCGGCGGGCGGGAAGGACAGGTCGGAAACGGCTCGGCCACTTACTATTTCAGTACGCTCGGCGCGGCGAGTATCGCCGGGTCGAATGCCACGCTGACGCAGACGACCTCCACCAGCGTCTCGGACTACGCAGCCGGCAACTACGCGATCTTCACCGGGCTGAGCGGCGCGTCGCAAACGATCACTTTGCAGATGCGTGACAACGACGAATGGGGCGGAATTGCCGGCTTCCAAGTCGTCGCCGTGCCCGAATCGTCCGCCGCCTTGCTTGGAGGACTGGGGCTGCTCGGTCTGCTGCGCCGCCGTCGTGCGTGAATCCGTCTTCGCCGGAGCCGTGGACCAAGCACGGCTCCTCTCCCAGAACCCAAGACAGAACCCATGAAAAAGCAGATTACCCTCGCTCTCGCCGCGGCCTTCACGGCGCAGGCCTCGATCGTGAGCTGGAACTACGACCGCAATGGCACCGTTTCCGGCACCGCCGTCGCAGGTGTTTCCCCTGCCGCGAATTGGAACAACTCGTGGCCGGCCAATCCGACCACCGATCTCATCGACAAGGACGGCGCCGCGACCACGCTCGACCTCGCCTATACCTCGTTCAACAACTGGAACATCCAAGGCAGTCACCCCGGCGTCGATGGGGATGGCAGCTACAACAAGGAGCTGCTCAACGGCTACCTGAATGCCGGTCCTGCCGGCTGGAATCCGCCGGTAACCTCATCGTCGGTGACCCTCTCGCAGATCCCGTATCCGAAGTACAAGGTCATCGTCTATTTCTCCTCCGACGGTGCGGACCGCGAGGGCACGGTGAGCGACGGTGTTACCACGTATTATTTCAAGACGCTGGGTGCCGCCAGTATCAGTGGCAGCAACGCGATCCTGACGCAGGCCGCCGACACGACGACGGCTGGCTATGCCACTGGCGCGAACTATGCCGTCTTCGACAACCTGACGGGTGCTTCCCAAACCTTCACGGTACAGATGCGCGACAACGACGAGTGGGGCGGCATCGCCGGCTTCCAGGTCGTCGCCGATCTCGGCACGGTGCCGGAATTCGGACTGCAGCCGGAGGATCAATCGGCGGCCGTGGGTTCGATCGCCACCTTCACCGCTTCCGCGGTCGCCGATCCCGCGCCGACCTATCAGTGGGAGTTCTCTGTCAACGGCACCACCGGATGGACGGCGATTCCAGATCAAACGTCGGCGTCGCTCGTCCTCAATGGCGTCGTCTTCGCCGACGAGGGCTATTACCGGGTGATCGCAACCAATACCAACACGGCGGTCACCAGCGACAGCGCCTTCCTCGACGTCTTCTACGCGCCGCCCGCGATCGGCACGCAGCCGACGGACACGTATGCGCAGTATGGTTCGACCGTTCAGCTCTCCGTCTCCGCTGCAGGCTACGAAACGCTGAGCTACCAGTGGTACAAGGATACCGTTCCCCTTAGTGGGGAGACCAGTGACACCCTCGTTCTTGCCAATGTCGATGCCGATGACGCGGGCACCTACTTCGTGGAAGTCACCGATAGTGTGCAGCCGGGCCTCACCACGGCGTCCAACAACGCGAATGTCGTCACCTTTCCGGCGTGGAGCGGACTGGTCAGCCATGATCCCTTCGCCACCGGTGCCGGCTACACGGCCGGCGAGCTGCCGCTGCAGAATCCCTCCGTCACCGGCTATAGTGGGGCATGGGCCGATGTTGACTTCGGCGATGCCGAGCCGGCGGTGGCGGCGGGGTCCCTGACCTATGCCAACCCGCTCTATCTCGGCTCCTCCGGCGATCATGTCGGGAAGGTGGCGGACACCGCGGGGATTGCTCAGGCCAATAGTGGTCGTACCTACCGCAAGCTGGCTCCCGCGCAAGTCGTCGCCGACAACACCACCGGCACGCGCTACCTGAGCTGGCTGTATCGTAACGGCAACGAGAACGCGGCAGCCCAACCCTACATCCACTCGGTGCTCTCGCTCTATCAGAATACCGGTGGTGCGAATCCGTCCGGAGACGCCGCTCGGCGCACCTTCGAGGCGGGTATTTCCGATGCCGATTTCGCCACCACGAACTTCGGTTTCCGCTACAACAATTTCCAGGTCGGAGATCTCGGTGTGCCCGCCGATGGAAACGTTCACTTGTTCGTCATGAAAATCGAACTCAGCGAAGAAGGGGGTGGCGATACTCTCACGGTATGGATCGATCCCGCACTCGGCTCCGGCGATCCGGCGGGTGGCAGCTCGCTCAGTGGACTCGATATAGCCTTCGACTCGCTGGCCTTCTCCGACTACGCGAGCAACTCGGTGGCGTGGGACGAGGTCCGGTGGGGCAGTAGCTTCGACAGCGTGACCCTCAATCCGAATCCCGGCTCGGACTTCGCGTCATGGATCGCCGGCTACCCGGCGGTCGGATCCCTCAATGGGGTCGAAGACGACGCGGATCATGATGGCCTCCCGAATGGCGTGGAGAACTTCCTCGGGACCGATCCCGGCGCGTCGAACGCCGGCATCACGCAGGTCGCGAAAAGCGGCAGCGCGGTGACATTCCGACATCCCCAAAGTGCCGCGCCGGCCAGCGATCTGAGCACGGCTTACCGTTGGAGCTCTGACCTCGTGAACTGGCACGCCAGTGGTGAGGCGAGCGGTGGGGTCACGGTCACCTTCGCGCCCAGTGCCAATACGCCATCGGCAGGTATCACGACGGTGACAGCCACCATGACGGGTACCGTTCCCACGAAGCTCTTCACGCAGCTTCGGGTCACGCAATCTCCGTAGAAGGGTTCCTGCGGAAGGCTGCGGCCGTGCTCGCTCCGGGTGACGGGTTTCCCCGGCGGGCGCGGCCGATTGGTGGTCGGGATTCGCGGATGACCGAAACGAATCTGAAGCTCGCGGGAAGTCGGGTTGCAGGCTTGGATTCCGGCGAAAGCGGGCTATGGATGACGGGATGAAGCGGTTGCTCGGGTCGCTGCTGCTGGCGGGTGTGCTTTCGGAAAGCTCGCTCGCTGTGCCGAACTCGGTCCTCGGACCGATCCTCGCGGCGGACAGCCCGCTCAATGGGCAGGACCTGACAAATCAGCTTTTCGGCGCGGATATGTGGGATGGCTCTGCCAAGCTTCCCGGCGAGTGGAACGAGGAAGGCCAGATCGCGACGGCGACGATTTCCCACCTGCGGGCGCGGCCGAAGCTATTCGGCCATGACGTGATCCTGCTGCGCTCGGTGGCGCGGGGCGGGAAGCTGGAGTCGCTTGAGGCGACCTTTGTCGATGCTGGCTCGTTCTTCGGCTACTTCGACGAGGAATTGCCGGAGGGCCTGAGCAAGCGCGAGACCCGCAAGGAGGTGGAGGTGCGGATGGCGGCGAAGCAGACCGAGTTCACGAAGATTTACACCGACGCTCACACCGAACTGCGCACGGCGATCTCCGCATCCTGTGGCGACACCAAGCCGGTCGAGGCAAAGATTGGCCGCACCCGTGGTCTGAAGACCCCGGTCGAGGAGTGGCAGAAGAATGGCAAGCACGTCCGCCTGCTGGCTGCGAATAACCGGTTGCTGCGGGTGAGCATCGCGGTGGGCGAGTCGGATCAATGGCTCGATCCTTCGATCGCCGCGCTACCGGAGCGGGAGCAGCTGGCCAAGCTCGCCGCGAGCGTGACGCGGGCCGATGATGGAACCGTCAGCCTATCCGACCTGCAGCCGATTCCGCAGGGCTATCGTCCGTATTGCGGGCTCAATAGCCTGGCGATGGCGGCGAGGCATTTCGGGCTGCACCTCGACGAGGACTGGCTCGCCGTGGCCGCCGGGTTCCAGAACACCGGTCGCGCCGATGGGGCGAACTTGGTGAAGGTCTATCACGCGGTGGCATCGGAGGCGGGGCTGGGTCTCGACCGCACCACGAAATTCGACGCTTCGGCGGCCACGCGGGCGATTTCCCAAGGCTTCCCGGTGATCGTATGGCGGCGTTTTTCCTTCGAGCGGAATCAGCTCCACAGCCAGTTCATGCGGAATCTCTCGCGCGATCCTTCTGCCACCTTGCCGGACCCGGCGAATGCCGCCGAGAGGGCGACATGGCCGGGCGAGACTGCTCCGCTGCACGCCTCGGTAGTGGTCGGTTACAACCCCGAGCGGAAGGAAGTCCTGTTCCTCGAAAGCTGGACCGGGCGCGATAAACCGCGACGGATGCGGGTCGAGGAGATGGCGGCGACAGCGGACCTTTGCTTCGTTTTCAAGCCCTGACGAGGCCGGAGACGCCGACCCCGAGGGCAGATTGCATGCTTTCGAGCTTGGCTTGAAGGTCAATATAAGCTAAAGGCCCCGCCGTGGCATCCCGCAAATCCAATGAAATCGCCCCTTGGGTCGCGCTGGCCTTGCGCCTCGCGCTGGGTGGCTATTTCGCGTGGAGCGGGTGGAGCAAGGTCTTCCGGACGGGTCTGGACGAGTTCACCCGGGCGGTCGGGAACTACAAGATCGTCTACGCTCCGTGGGACGCCGTGGTCGCCTACACCATCCCTTGGGTGGAAATGGTCGTGGGGGCGTGCTTGATCCTCGGCCTGTGGAAGCGCGGCGCACTGCTGACCTTGGCGGGATTGGTCGCCTTTTTCGCCATCGGCGTGGGGCATGCCTGGAGCAAGGGCCTGAACATCGCCTGTGGCTGCCACGGGAATCCGGACGGTTCACCGATGAACTACACGATGAAGTTCGTGGAATTCGGCGCCTACTGGCTGGCGATCCTGATCATCTGGTGGATCGGTCGGCGGGGGAGCGGTCACGTCTTCGGCGGGACCAAGATGAAGCTGCCGGGCTGATCGGTCCCGGTCACTTCAAGAAACGCTGGAGCAGGTTCTTCGCCGCCGGTTTGGCGTTCGTGCGAATTTCCCAGACCGTGCGGATGGTGCCAGCTTCCATCCCGGCCATCTTCCCCTCGAAAGCCTTCTTCAGCCGCACGGCGCAGAAGCGCTCCAGTTCCGGCGACTCCTTGTTTCCCGGGATCGTCTCGACGACCAGCAATTCGTCGGTCCCCTTCGGATAGATACGGACTCGCACGCCATCGGTCCGCGACATGGCTGGGGTGCCGAAGACTTCCTCGGGGTCGAAGCGATCCCCGAGCTGCTTTGCGAAGCGCATCAGTTCCGTGTCGTCGAGTGCCTGCCAGGGCAGGGTGTCGCGACCGGCTGAGGCCGCCGGAAGCGCGGCCATGAAACTGAAGATAATCAGATATTTCAGGATCACTAAATACTTTTACCGAGGCGATCGGCCCTTGGCGAGCTTGGAATTTTGGGGCTCGGCGGTTGCCGCCACCGTCTCCGCTGCTACAACGCGGGCATGCGCTACCGCGAACGTTTGCAGGCGAGGATTGCGGCGACCGGCTCCCGCCTCTGTGTGGGCCTTGATCCCCGGCCGGGTGAGGGTGGAATCGAAGCGGTTCCGGATTTCCTGAAGCGGGTCGTCGATGAAACCTGGCAGCATGCCGCCGCCTTCAAACCGAACATGGCCTACTTCGAGGCGATGGGGCTGCGGGGAATCGAGATCCTCGAAAAGCTGCTCGGCGAGATGCCGGCCGAGGTGCCAGTCATCCTCGATGCGAAACGCAGTGACATCGGCGAGACGCAGAAGTACTACGCCCATAGTTACTTTGCCCACTGGAAGGTGGATGCCGTGACGCTCAATCCTTTCCTTGGCTACGACTCCATCGAGCCCTTCCTTGGTTGGGAAGGGAAGGGGATCTACCTGCTGGCGGTGACTTCGAATCCGGGCTCGGCGGATTTCCAACGCCAAACCTTGGCGGACGGCCGCTCGGTCTTCGAGTTGGTCACAGCTCTCGGCGAACGGGCGAAGGGACTGCCGACCGATGTCGGCTACGTGGTCGGTCTCACCAATGCATCTGGCGTGCTGGCCAAAATCCCGGATGCGCCGCTGCTGGTGCCGGGTCTAGGCGCTCAGGGTGGTGATCTTGCCTCTCTGGCTGCCGCCGCGCGTAATGCACCGGACGTGATCAATGTCTCCCGGGGCATCCTCTATGCTGATGATGGCAGTAGCTATGGCGAGCGTGCGATTTCGTGGGCTGCGAGAATTTCGCAAGCATACGAAGAAGCGGTCGCGTGACCCCGTAGCAGAGGTTAGGGTGGCAAACTGATGCCTAGGAAAAGACATCCGAAGACCGGTCAGGTGACCGCCCACTACTCCGGCCTTTTGCCGCAGAAGGGGTGGCCGGCGCGGAACTATAAGTTCTTCCGGCACCGCATCGTGCCCGGGATGTTTTCCAAGCGCGGCGGCCTCGCGCAGGACCCCGTGCTAACGGTGCCGGATAACGGCTGTGTGCGGGTCACGTGGATCGGCCACGCATCCTTTCTGCTGCAATTCGCCGACCACTCGGTGATCGTCGACCCGAATTGGGCGCGCTGGCACGGCTTCGTCAAACGCCTGCGTGAGCCCGGTCTGCCGCTGAGGGCGATTCCGGAGCTCGATCTTGTGGCGGTTAGCCATGCGCACTTCGACCATCTTCACAAGCCGAGCCTCAAGGTCTTGCAATCGCGCGGCGGCATCATCGTTCCACGCGGCAGCGGGAATTTGGTGAGACGCCTCGGCTTCCCCGCCGTGCATGAGGTGAAGGTGTGGGATCATTTCGAGTATAACAGTCTCAACGTGGTCCACACGCCCAGTCACCACTGGGGCGCACGGTATCTGCACGACGTGCATCGCGACTACGGCGGCTATCTCATCGAGTCCGGCGGCAAGAGCGTCTTCCACTGTGGCGACAGTGCGTGGTTCGATGGCTTCGCGGAGATCGGCCGTCGCTTGCCTAACATCGACGTCGCTCTGATGCCGATCGGCGCTTACGACGCGCCCAGCGGCCGCGACGTGCACATGAACCCGGAGGAAGCCGTGCGCGCCTTCGCCGAGATCGGTGCCAAGGTGATGATCCCGATGCACTACGGAACCTTCCCACTCGGCAATGAACCGATCGGCGAACCGGTCGAGCGGCTGCTGATGGAAGCGGACCGGCTGGGCATCAGTGAAAAGATCCTGATTCCGGAAGAGGGCGTGGGGATCGAGTGGTGAATCGGGTGTGGAGCATGGATCGGGCGTTTTCGTCACTATCGCCAATTGCTGGCAGCCATGAATCACGCTGGAGATCGCGCGCAATCTCGGCCGCCGTCTGTCGTGGACGACTCACACGTTTGTGGAGCAGATCTACGACGACGCCTGAGGCTTGCTTATTGAACCGGAGCCATCAGCCGGGCAGCCCGGCAAGCGAGCCGAAATAGGAAGGGACGCTGTGTGAATTCTTCCACCTTCACCTCGAGTGACTGGAGGAAGTCGTCCTCCAGCATGTGCGCTACCTCATCGGCAAATGCCGGGTCGGCTGACAGGGCTGAGATTTCGAAATTCAGCCGGAAGGAGCGGTTGTCGAGATTGGCTGTTCCCACGCAGGCTAGCTGATCGCTCAGGAGGACCTTCTGGTGGAGGAAGCCGCGCGTGTAACGGAACAGCTTGATCCCGCAAGTGATGGACGGTTCGAAATAAGTGAAGGCGGAAAGCCAGACGAGAAGGTGGTCCGCTTTCTCCGGGATCAGGATCCGCACGTCCACGCCGCGGATGGAGGCTGCTTGCAGGGCGGTCAGCACGCCACCATCGGGAACGAAGTAGGGCGTGGCGATCCATAGCCGTTCGCGCGCGGTATTGGCCATCTCGGCGACTACCAGTTGCCAGGACTCCACAGGATCGGCTGGGCCCGTGGGAATCACCGCTGCGATTTGATCCGCCGTTTCTGCATGTCCGGACCATTCGAGATCGGGAATCTCGTCGGCGGCCCAGTTCCAGTCTTCGATGAAGACCAGTTGGATCGCCTGAACCGAGGGGCCTTTCAGCTTGAGATGGGTATCGCGCCAAGCGCCGAAGCGTTGGTCGCGGCCGAGATATTCATCGCCGACATTGATGCCGCCGACGAATGCCTCCTTGCCGTCAACGACGACGATCTTGCGGTGGTTGCGGAAATTGAGCTGCACGCGCGACACCCAATGCCGGTTGCTGCCGAAGGAGGCGTGGAAGATTCCCGCGTCCGCCAGATCCTTCAGGTAGGATCGGGACAGCTTGTTGGAGCCGAGTTCGTCGTAGAGGAAATAGACGCGAACGCCGGCATTTGCCCGGTCAATCAGGGCTTGCTTGAAGCGTTGGCCCACGCGGTCGTTCTTCACGATGAAGAAGTTCACGAGCAGGTAGGTCTCTGCGGATGCGATGGCCTTGAACAAGGCTTCGAAGGTTTCCTCGCCATCGATCAGCAGCGTCAGTTCATTGCCGCGGGTGAATGGCAGACCGCCAAGAAATTCTGCCGCCCTGCCGAAGGCGTCGTCCGGCTTGATCTCGTAGTGGCGGAGGCGGCGGTGCATGTCCTCGGCCAGCTTGCGGAGGTCGGCGTCCTCTCCGCGGCGGGCGCGGACATAGCCGGAGAAGCGGGACTTGCCGGTCAGGTAGTACATCGGCACCGCAATCCACGGCAGAGCCAACAGGGAAACGATCCAAGCGATCGTCCCCTGTGATGTGCGCACGTTCATCAGTGCATGAACCACCAGCACGAGGCCCAGCCCGTGGAAAAACAACAGTCCCGCGGCAAAAATGGCGGCGACGGTTTCCTGGTGGGGCATCGGCCGAGCCTAACCGATGTTGTGACTCTGTCCAAGCTCATCACTCG